>Ga0208916_10000746_pt1 | contig 14719 bp, 14 predicted proteins | sample DEB19_08_DNA_5_FD_184523 | JGI IMG/M metagenome (GOLD analysis project Ga0208916, IMG submission 184523) | Aqueous microbial communities from the Delaware River and Bay under freshwater to marine salinity gradient to study organic matter... | ecosystem: Environmental > Aquatic > Marine >... | reverse complement strand
CTCAAGGTGCTGATGGCGCGTTTGCAGAAGATGGACTTGACGATGGAGGTGTCGGAAGCCGCCATTGCCGAGTTGGCCAAGGTCGGTTTTGACCCGGTGTTTGGCGCGCGGCCGTTGAAGCGGGCGATTCAGCAGCGGATTGAAAACCCGTTGTCGAAGTTGCTGCTCGAAGGGCGCTTTCCACCTAAAAGCACGATTCCGGTGGATGTCGATCCGATCCGTGACCCCGGTGTGTTTAGTTTTGGCGACGCGTTGAAGGACGCCGCCAGTCCGGTCTGAGTTTGACTTACTTTTGCAAGCCAAACACCTGCACCCAATACACACCGCCATCGCTTTGCGGGTTGACTGCAAAAGCCAGTCCCATCTCGGTGTAGTTGGGCATCATCAGGTTGGCGCAATGCGAGGGGCTTTTTAACCAGCCTTGAACGGCCAGATCAGCGTTCATCTGGCCCGAAGCGATGTTCTCGCCAATCGCTCGCCATGGGTAGCCGGCCCGGTTGGCGCGTTCCGACACATGCCGGCCATCTTGGCCGCTGTGGCTAAAGTAGTTAAGACGCGCCATCTCGTCTGCATGGGCTGCGGATGCTGCACGAAGCCGAGCATTCAACCGCACCGGCGGTGCCGCTGCTAACGCTTCGCTGCCGCACATGCGGGGTTGGCTGCGAGCCTGGTTCACCAGCGACAGTACACGGGCTTCAATCTGATCCGCATCGGCTGAGTCGGGAGGCGAAAAAGGAACCGCTAAGACGATCCAGGTCTGTGTTCCACGGGCATAAAATCCCAAGTCTTTGAACTCAACATCCATCAGCGTGTTGCAGGAGTGCTTGGCAGCGCCAAGGGCTGTGGTTTGAGCGCTGGTGTAGCCACTAAGTTCGATCAGCGTGGTGCGAGGTGAGCGGTATGCAGAGGATTTCAGGGCTTCGGCCAGTTTGACTCCGCTGGCAACGCGTGTCGCCGCTGCTGATAGGCGTGAATCATGGCGCAATGCAGTCGTTGGGTTTGTGTTGCCAGCGCAGCCTCGTGAGCGCACGTCGTTCAGTGCATTCAGCAGCGATTGGGGATGGTCGATGTCGTTTTTGATTTGCGCTTGCGCTGGCTCAGCGTTCAGTGCCGTCAGGCACGCCAGTGTCGCAAGCCAGATAACCATGTGGCTGGTTTTGCAGGCAAGCGATCTGAATGAGACGGGCACAATTGGCACACCATCAGAAAGATCCGGCAAGGTGGAAAATCGGCAAAGTGACAAAAATAGGCCTGATAACGTTTTCTGAGCTGATCTTAACTTCTAGAATTATTTTGACATCACTATGACGACAGCCCCTACCTTGAACAGCAGCGTCCCGCTGAGCCGTGACGCCGGCGTGATTGGACTGGTCGGCCTGGCGCACATGGTCAGTCACTTCAGCCAGTTGTTGCTGCCGTCGCTGTTTCCTTGGCTCAAGGACGAGTTCAGTGTCAACTATGCCCAGCTTGGTTTTTTGATGACGATTTTTTTCGTCGTGTCTTGTGCGGTGCAGACTATCTCCGGCTTTGTCGTTGATCGGTTTGGCCCGCGGCCGATCCTCTTTGCGGGATTGAGTCTGATCGGTCTGGCGGCGTTTGGCTATGCCATCAGCACCAGTTACTGGATGCTCGCCGGCTTTGCTGTCTTGGCCGGCATTGGCAATGGTGTGTTTCACCCCGTCGACTACACGCTGCTCAACCGCAAGGTGAGTGTGCCGCGTTTGGGTCACGCCTACAGCGTTCACGGCATCACGGGCAGTTTGGGTTGGGCATTGTCTCCGGCGCTGGTGGTCAGCTTGACACTGGCGTATTCATGGCGAATCGCGTTGGCCGCGGCTGCTTTGGTGGCCTTTGCCGTGCTGGCTGTGTTGGTTCTGAACCGCAGCAAGTTAACGCTGCCTCCCGCGCCGCCTGCCAAGGTGTCGGCGACGCTAGGCACAGAAGGCAGCTTGGGGTTCCTGAAAATCCCTGCGGTCTGGATGTGCTTTTCTTTCTTTTTTGTCTACGCCATCGGCTTGAGCATCGTGCAGGCCTTTGCGCCCGAAGCGGCGCGTCGTTTGCATGATGTGCCGCTGTCTTTGGTGGCCATGTGCCTGACCGTTTTCATGATCGGCAGTGCTTGCGGCATGGTCAGCGGCGGTTTTTTGGCCGCCAACCCGGAACGCTGCGAGCGGATTGTGGGTCTGGGTTTTGGCTTTGCCGCGCTGATGTCCTTGACCTTGGCCTTCGGCAGTTTCTCCTCACCCAACATGGTGCCCGTGCTGTTTGCGTTGATGGGCTTTTCGTCCGGCTTGGCTGCACCGTCACGCGATCTGTTGGTCAAACGCTCAACGCCGGACAACGCCACCGGCCGCGTTTACGGCGTCGTGTATTCGGGGCTGGACATTGGCCAGGCCCTGTCGCCGCTGATCTTTGGATTGATGATGGACCACAGCAATTTCCGCGGCGTGCTGCTCGGCTTGGCCATGGTGCAAGGCGTCTTGATCGTCAGCGCCTTCAGTGTTCGGCGTGTGCGGCGGACGGCGCTTTTGACTGCTTGATCTCTGGTTTAACGCCGCTGGCGTAGAAGGCTGAATTTCAATATCATGAAAGTCGGTCGCGTCCTTCTTGGGCCGGCTCATCTGCATACCTGCCCGTCAGGCAAGGAGACGATCTTGATCAATCCCCGTAATCCCTCGGCAGAAGGTGAGTTCGCTCACTGGGTCGACGAAAAGGCCGAGGCCCTGAAGTTTGAGCTAGGCGAGAAATTTCCCGTGCCACCGACCGAGCTGCATTCTGACGCCCTGCATGTGGAGACCAGCGCGCAAAAACTGGAGGAGGTTTTGCTGGAGCACGAAACGCCGACACCGGAATTTCTGGCGGAGCTGCAGGCGCTGGAAAACACGCCGCCTTTGTCTGATGCAGAACTCGAACGACAAGCCCTCGAGGCTGGCGGTGCGGACAACGACATCCGCACACCTGAGTAAGTCACGGCGAAATGTGCTGCCCAGTCGCGGCACAATATCGGCATGACAAAACAACTTGCCGGCCACCTTCTCGTAGATTGCCTGATTGCACAGGGCGTCACCCACGCCTTTGGCGTTCCAGGCGAAAGTTATCTTGCGGTCTTGGACGGGCTGCATGCGCGTCAGGGCCAGATTGACTTCGTGATTTGTCGGCAAGAGGGCGGCGCCGCCTTCATGGCTGAGGCCCATGGCAAGCTCACCGGCCGGCCCGGCGTCTGCATGGTGACCCGCGGCCCAGGCGCCACCAACGCCTCTATTGGCGTGCACACGGCCTTTCAAGACTCGACGCCGATGGTGTTGCTGGTGGGCGACGTGGCCAGTGATTGCCGTGACCGCGAAGCTTTTCAGGAGGTCGATTACGCCAGTTTTTTCGGCCCCAGCACCAAGGGTTTTGCAAAACGCGTCGAGCGTATTGATGACGCCAATCGCATTCCCGAATACATCGCCCGGGCGTTTGCCACCGCCATGAATGGCCGGCCCGGACCCGTGGTGTTGGTCTTGCCAGAAGACATGCTGACAGAAATGACCGCCGCAAAACCTTTGCCCAAGGTCGAGGCTGTGCAAGCTTGGAGTGACCCAGGTGCTCTGCGCTCGCTGCGCGAAATGCTGTTGGCCTCCAAGCGGCCATTGGTGATTGCCGGCGGTGGTGGCTGGACGCCCCAAGCCGCTCAAGCCCTGCAACGCTTTGCCGAAAATTGGCAGCTGCCCGTGGGCAACGCTTTTCGCTTCCAAGACACCTTTGACAACCACCATCCGCTGTACGCCGGTGATGTCGGTATTGGACTGAATCCCAAGCTGGCAGCACGCATCAAAGAGTGCGATCTGATCTTGGCCATCGGCCCGCGTCTGGGCGAGATGACGACTGGGAATTACACGCTGATTGAAGCGCCCAAGCCGCAGCAAAAGCTGGTGCATATTCACGCCAGTGCTGAAGAACTCAATCGTGTCTTTCAGGCTGACCTGGCCATCAACGCCACGATGAACGCGGCGGCCCGTTCACTGGAAGTGTTGACGGCGCCCGTGTCGGTGGCGTGGGAGGCTTGGACAGCGTCCGCCAATGCCGATTACTTGGGCAACTTGGTGCCGCAAGCGCTGCCTGGCGACGTCGACATGCCGGCCATCGTGGGTTTGCTGCAAAAGCATTTGCCTGAAGACGCGGTGCTGACCAATGGCGCCGGCAACTTCGCCAGTTGGGTGCATCGCTTTTATAAACACCACGGCCTCGTCAAAGGCCACAAAACGCAGCTCGCGCCGACTGTGGGTGCCATGGGTTACGGTGTGCCTGCGGGTATTGCGGCGGCGATCACCACCGGGCGGGTGGTTTTCACCATCGCCGGTGACGGCGACTTTTTGATGAATGGCCAAGAGTTGGCGACCGCAGTGCAGCACGGTGCCAAAACCATCATCGTGTTGCTCAACAACGGCATGTACGGCACCATCCGCATGCACCAAGAGCGCGAGTATCCCGAGCATGAAAGTGGTTCTCGCCTAAAGAACCCTGACTTTGCAGCTTTGGCGCGCGCTTATGGTTATGCCGGCGTGCGCATCACACGCACAGCCGAATTTGAGCCTGAGTTGTTGGCGGCATTGAGTCGTGCTGAAGGCACGCTGATTGAAATCATGCTGGACCCGGAAGTCATCAGCACACGCGGCACTCTGTCGGCCATCACGCGCAACGCCAAAGCTGCTGCCGTTTGAGCCAGCCTGATTGTTTTTAGCGCTTGGCCTCGAACAGCACGCCGCTCAGTTTGGTGCCGGCTTTGATGCCTTTTTTGGCAAACCAGCCCTGGTTCATCTCCAACACATAGCGAACAGGTTGGGTCGAGCAATGTGAGTCAGTGGTTTGCGCTTTCATGTCGGCGAGGTTGACGATGGTGCCATCGTCGGCCACAAATGCCGCGGTCAGCGGCAGCAAGGTGTTTTTCATCCAAAAGCACTGCTGCGAAAGCGCTTCAAAAATGAAAATCATGCCTTCTTGTTGCGGCATGTCTTTGCGGAACATCAGACCCACTTCCCGCTGTTGCGGCGTCTGCGCGACTTGCGCCGTGATTTGGTACATGCCTGCATTCAGCATCGTGCGCTGCAAGTCCAGTTGGGGCGCATTTTGTGCAAAAAGTGCGCTTGAACCCAACAAGGCGAGAGCCAACAGGATTGACTTGACAGCCCGCGTGGCGCGGGGGGTGGACGGCGAAAGTCGTTGATTCATGACCCGCATGATAAAGGCAGCGGGTTGTCGGTGGGTAAAGATGGGCAAAGATGAGCAAAAGGGGTGAAAAATTGAGGCCAAAAAAAGCCCGCCAAAGGCGGGCATTTTTCGCATCACTAAGCGTTACTTAGTCGCTGGCTTGGCTTCTTCTTTCATAGCCGCTGGCGCAGCCGCTTTCTTTTCTTTTTTCTGCGCTTTTTTCGCTTCTTTCTTTTCAGCTTTAGCCGCTGGCTTGGCTTCTTCTTTCATCGCTGCCGGAGCCGCCGCAGGCGTTGTCATCGCGGCTGGCGCAACTGCTGGCTTGGCCGCAGGGGCTTGGGCGAAAGCAGTCGCAGCGAACAGACCAGAGATCATGATGGCGAGAATTTTGCTCATTTGAAATTTCCTATTAAGTTTTGGAAACAACGTCCATTAAATTTGATGGACTACACCCACAACGGCGCGCGCAACAAGCGGTTGACATGGACACTGTAAAAACTTTCAAACATTTATTTATTTTAGATTTGTAGCTCTTTGGGACTACATGCTGGATTTCTAAAAAATGTCTCAGACCACAGCAATGGCCCCGAAGGATGCTTCGACCCAAACTGCTCGCTAGAATGAATTCCATGGCTACGAAATCTCCTAAAGTCCCCGCGCCGCCAAAGGCACCTGTTTCAACGCCCAACAAGCCTGAAGAGGGTCAGGGCGGTGGTTCTGTTGTGCTTGAGCGGCGCACCCAGAAGGTGATGCCCCCGCAGATGTACCAAGTGGTGCTCTTGAACGATGACTACACCCCGATGGAGTTTGTGGTGGTGGTGATTCAGGAGTTTTTCAACAAAGACCGAGAAGCTGCGACCCAGATCATGCTGAAAATCCATTTAGACGGCAAAGGTGTTTGCGGCGTATTTTCCAAAGATGTCGCGGCCTCCAAGGTCGATCAGGTCACTGAAGCAGCCCGCCGAAACGGTCATCCCTTGCAATGTGTCAGCGAACCTGTTGAATTGTGAGAAATGCCCCAATCTGCTCTTCAGTAGTTTTTATATTTTGTGTAGCTAGCCGAAAGGAAAATCAATGATTGCCCAAGAATTAGAAGTTAGCTTGCACATGGCCTTCGTCGAGGCCCGGCAACAACGCCACGAGTTCATCACCGTGGAACACCTGTTGCTGGCCTTGCTGGACAACCCCAGTGCGGCCGAAGTGCTGCGTGCATGCTCAGCCAATGTCGATGATTTGCGCAAGGCCCTGAGCAATTTCATCAAAGACAACACACCGCAGGTCGCCGGCACGGATGACGTTGACACCCAGCCGACGCTGGGTTTTCAGCGCGTCATTCAGCGCGCCATCATGCATGTGCAGTCCACCGGCAACGGTAAAAAAGAAGTCACCGGCGCCAACGTGTTGGTGGCGATCTTTGGTGAAAAAGACTCGCACGCCGTGTATTACCTCCACCAGCAGGGCGTGACCCGTCTGGACGTGGTTAACTTCATCGCGCACGGTATCAAAAAGAGCGATCCGCCTGAGCCCACCAAAGCCGGTGAGGGGGCTGCTGAAACCGAAGAAACCGCTGAGAAGTCTGAAAAGGCTTCACCTTTGGAGCAGTTCACCCAAAACCTGAACCAGCTCGCCAAAGAAGGCAAGATCGATCCGCTGATTGGCCGTGAGTACGAGGTTGAGCGGGTGATTCAAATTCTTTGCCGCCGCCGCAAGAACAACCCTTTGCTGGTGGGCGAAGCTGGTGTTGGCAAGACCGCGATTGCTGAGGGCTTGGCTTGGCGCATCACGCAAAAAGATGTGCCTGAGATCCTTGCCGAAGCGCAGGTTTACTCGCTCGACATGGGCGCGTTGCTGGCCGGCACCAAGTACCGCGGTGATTTCGAGCAGCGCCTGAAAGGCGTCTTGAAAGCACTCAAAGACAAGCCCAACGGCATTTTGTTCATCGACGAAATCCACACCTTGATCGGTGCCGGTGCAGCGTCGGGCGGTACGCTGGATGCGTCGAATCTGCTCAAGCCCGCCCTCAGCTCGGGTCAGCTCAAGTGCATCGGTGCCACCACGTTCACTGAATACCGCGGTATTTTCGAGAAAGACGCCGCCTTGTCACGTCGCTTCCAAAAGGTCGACGTGGTTGAGCCGACGGTGCAAGAAACCGTTGAAATCTTGAAAGGTCTGAAGTCGCGCTTTGAAGAGCACCATGGCGTCAAGTATGCCGTGGCTGCGCTGCAGGCGGCAGCAGAGCTCAGCGCCAAGTACATCAACGACCGTCATTTGCCCGACAAGGCGATTGACGTGATCGACGAGGCCGGTGCGGCCCAGCGGATTTTGCCGCCGTCGAAGCGCAAGAAAACCATCACCAAGACCGAGGTCGAAGAAATCGTGGCCAAGATCGCGCGCATCCCGCCCGCGAATGTGTCTAACGACGATCGCGGCAAGTTGAAAGTTCTTGAGCGTGACCTGAAAAGCGTGGTCTTCGGCCAAGACAAAGCCATTGATGTGCTGGCTTCGGCCGTCAAGATGGCGCGTTCGGGTCTGGGCAAGGGCGACAAGCCGATTGGCTCTTTCCTGTTCTCCGGCCCCACGGGCGTCGGTAAAACAGAAGCGGCCAAACAGCTGGCCTACATCATGGGCATCGACCTGATTCGCTTTGACATGTCTGAGTACATGGAGCGTCACGCCGTCAGCCGCCTGATTGGTGCACCGCCGGGCTATGTCGGTTTTGACCAAGGCGGTTTGCTGACCGAAGCGGTGACCAAGAAGCCGCATTGTGTGTTGCTGCTCGACGAGATCGAAAAGGCCCACCCGGACATCTTCAACGTCTTGCTGCAGGTCATGGACCACGGCACGCTGACAGACAACAACGGGCGCAAGGCAGATTTCCGCAACGTCATCATCATCATGACGACGAACGCGGGTGCCGAGACCATGAACAAGGCGACCATCGGCTTCACCAACCCGCGTGAAGCGGGTGACGAGATGGCTGACATCAAGCGTCTGTTCACGCCGGAGTTCCGCAACCGTCTGGACGCCACCGTGAGCTTCAAGGCGCTGGACGAGTCGGTCATCTTGCGGGTGGTCGACAAGTTCTTGCTGCAACTGGAAACCCAGCTGGCAGAAAAGAAAGTCGAAGTCACCTTCACCGATGCTCTGCGCCAGTACTTGGGCCGCAAAGGCTTTGACCCGCTGATGGGTGCACGCCCGATGCAGCGCCTGATTCAAGACACGATTCGCCGTGCCTTGGCCGACGAGCTGCTGTTTGGTCGCTTGGTCGACGGTGGTCGCCTGACGGTGGACATGATCGTCACCAAGGACGAGAAAGGCGTTGAGACCGGCGAGGTCAAGTTGGACATCCAGCCGCTGCCCAAGAAAGAAGGCAAAGCCAAGCCAGAGCCGCAAGCGGCAACGGCTGACTGATCAAGCTGTAGCAAAAAAAAAGCCCGCTGAAGTTTGCTTCAGCGGGCTTTTTTCATGGTGATGCAAGCACAGGTGCAGGAAACACCGGTCCGAAAAAAGTAGCCCCGGTTGCCCCGCTCTCCCACGCCGGGTATTTGTGCATGACGCTGTCAAAAAGCGCGCTAGAGACGATGCGGCTTAACCAAGCTTGAAGCGCCGGCCAATCTTGCTGCCCAAACCACAGCGGGTCGGTCTGTGCAAATTGCCGCACAAAGGGAGCGATGGCCATGTCGGCCAGTGAGGCTGCTGGGCCGAAAAGCCAACCTTCGGGGCTGAGTTGCTGCTCTAGCAGGCTCAACCAAACGGCGGCGGCTGCGCGGTGGTCTAGGGCGTTGACGCCCGCATAACGGCCCGGGTATTTATACCTGTCTAGGTGGTGTTTGAAGGTCTTTTCGCAGCCGTCGATAAGCGCATGCACTTGCGCGGCTTGCGCAGAATTTGAAGCCAGCCAGTGCGCTGGATCGTTGCGTTGCAAAGCCCAGCGCATGATGTCCAGACTCTGGTCGATCACTTCGCCGCTTGGCAACACCAGCACGGGCACCGAGGCTTTGGCGGATGCGTTGAGCAACTCAGCAGGTTTGGCTTTGAGCACGACCTCGCGCAACTCGCAGGCCTGGCCGCTGATGACCAGCGCCAGTCGGGCGCGCATCGCATAAGGGCAGCGGCGAAATGAATACAAGACCGGCAGCGTGTCCTGCATGGTCAGGGGTTTGTTTTTTTCGTGTCTTCTGCCTGCTGGGCCGCCAAGCCCCGTTTGACGCCGATGTGCCGTTCATTGCGTTGTTGGGCGAAAGCGATTTGGCGCTGGCGCTCCCGAAAGCCTTCTTTTTGGGCTTCGGTGGTTTTGTCGTGGCAACCGGGGCAACTCACGCCCTCGACATACAACGGCGAGAGTTTGTCTTCGGCGCTCACCGGGTCGCGGCAGGAGCGGCACAGCGAGAAGTGACCGGGCTGCAGGTCGTGGTCGACGGAGACGCGCTCGTCAAACACAAAGCACTCACCGCGCCAGCTGCTTTGCGCTTCAGGCACGGTTTCCAGGTACTTGAGAATGCCGCCCTCGAGGTGAAAGACCTCGTCAAAGCCCTGCGTGCGCATGAAGGCGGTGGACTTTTCGCAGCGAATGCCGCCCGTGCAAAACATGGCGACTTTGGGTTTTTTGCCGTTGCGCTCTTGCAGCCGACCTTCAGGCCCCATTTCACGGCGCACCCATTCAGGCAGTTCTGAAAAACTGGAGGTGGCCGGGTTGATTGCGCCTTCAAACGTCCCGATGGAGACTTCGTAGTCATTGCGGGTGTCGATCAGCACCACGTCTGGGTCGTTGATGAGGGCGTTCCAGTCTTGCGGCTTGACGTACTGGCCGGCCATGCGGTTCGGGTTGATGCCTTCAACGCCCATCGTCACGATCTCTTGCTTGAGGCGCACCTTCATCCGGTAAAACGGGGCTTTGTCGCTGTGCGCTTCTTTGTGTTCCAGCGCGGCCAGGCGCGGGTCAGCCCGCAGATGCGCCAGCACCGCCCGCACGCCCGCCTCGGGGCCGGCGATGGTGCCGTTGATGCCTTCGGCCGCTAGCAGCAGCGTGCCCCTGACGTCGTGTGACTCGCAAAAGGCCTGCAACGGCGCTTGCAACTCGGCGAAGTCGGGCAAGTCGACAAATTTATACAGGGCGGCGGTGAGGAAGTCAGGCATGTCGGGTTTCGATGGGGTCTGTTGAATTGGCTATTTTCCCCGATTCAGACCTGCAACAGTCTGATCTAGCGCAACTAACGCGTGCCAAAAATGCGGTCGCCGGCATCGCCCAGACCCGGCAAGATGTAACCGTGGTCATTCAGTTGGCGGTCGATGGCGGCAGTGAAAATCGGCACGTCTGGGTGGGCTGCCTGCAGTGCGGCGATGCCTTCAGGGCAGGTCAGCAGGCAGACAAACTTGATGGATTTGGGATTGAGTTTTTTCAGCCTGTCGATGGCGGCAATGGCAGAGTTGCCGGTGGCCAGCATCGGGTCGACCACGATGACTGCCCGTTCCTGCATATCTTGCGGCATCTTGAAGTAGTACTCCACCGCCATCAACGTGGCTGGGTCACGGTACAGGCCGATATGCCCAACGCGGGCACTCGGCACCACGCTCAACATGCCTTCCAAAATGCCATTGCCAGCCCGCAAGATCGACACCAAGACCAGCTTTTTGCCGTCGATGACCTTGGCCTGCAGGGTCTCCAGCGGGGTTTCAATCTCGACTGTTTGCATCGGCATGTCGCGCGTGACTTCATAGGCCATCAGCATGCTGAGTTCAGTTAGAAGTGTGCGAAAACTGCTGGTGCTGGCGTCTTTGCTGCGCATCAAGCTGAGCTTGTGCTGCACCAACGGGTGGTCTACCAGCGTGACTGGGGCGCTGGGTTTGTTCTGGGAGCTTGGGCTCAGGTCGGGGGCGAGGGGCGTGTTCATCTGGCGTGTTTTCCTGTATTTCGGCTGAAATGCGCTTGTGTTTGAGCGCTGCCTCAGGCGAAAAGTAAAATGCAGCGCTAGATTAAATCAATTCATCCATTTCAGAAGGATTCTTCGTGGCCGGACACAGTAAATGGGCGAATATTCAACACCGCAAGGGTCGCCAAGATGAAAAGCGTCAGCGCGTCTGGACCCGTGTGATGCGTGAAATCATGGTCGCCGCTCGCATGGGCGGTGGTGACCTCGGTACCAATCCACGCCTGCGGTTGGCCGTGGACAAAGCCAAGGCCGCCAACATGCCAGGCGAAAACGTCAAGTACGGCATTGCCAAGGCCACCGGCAGCCTTGAAGGCGTGCATTATGAAGAAGTCCGCTACGAAGGTTACGGCATAGGCGGCGCGGCCATCATCGTCGACTGCATGACCGACAACAAGGTGCGCACCGTGGCCGAAGTGCGGCATGCGTTTTCAAAGCATGGCGGCAACATGGGCACCGAAGGCTCGGTGGCTTTCCAATTCAAACACTGCGGCCAGCTGATTTACGCGCCCGGTGTCAGCGAAGACAAAGTCATGGAACTGGCGCTGGACGCTGGCGCTGACGATGTGATCACCGATGAGGATGGCGCTATCGAGGTGTTGACACCGTACGCCGATTTCGAAAAGATCAAAAATGCTCTTGAGGCTGCGGGTTTGGTTGCTGAAGTGGCTGAAGTCACCATGCGCGCCGAAAACAGCATTGAGCTGAGCGGCGATGACGCGCAAAAAATGCAAAAGCTGCTCGACATTCTGGAAGACTTGGACGACACCCAAGCGGTCTTTCACAATGCGGCGCTGTCGCTTTGAACCGCTCCCTGAATTTTAAAAATGAACGCTACGGCATGAAAGTATTGGCATGAAAGTTTTGGTTGTAGGCGGCGGTGGCCGTGAGCACGCGTTGGCTTGGAAGCTGGCGCAGTCCCCCAAGTTGCAGGCGGTGTATGTGGCGCCTGGCAATGGCGGCACGGCGCTGGATTTGCGCCTGGAAAATATTCCCATCACGGACATCAAAGCGCTGCGCGAATGGGCCTTGGCTGAAAAAATCGTCTTGACGGTCGTTGGTCCTGAGCAGCCACTCGCCGCTGGTATCGTCGATGACTTTCGCGCCCACGGCTTGCGTGTGTTCGGCCCGACCCAAGCCGCCGCGCAGCTCGAAAGCTCCAAGGCTTTTTCCAAGGCCTTCATGAAGCGCCACGGCATTCCCACGGCCGAGTACGAAACCTTCTCAGACCCGGTGGCCGCCCATGCGTACATCGACAAAAAAGGTGCGCCCATTGTTGTCAAAGCCGATGGCTTGGCTGCCGGTAAAGGCGTGGTGGTGGCGATGTCACTGCAAGAGGCGCATGAGGCGATTGACTTCATGCTCGCGCCTGACGCCAGCTTCAACCCGCTCGGCGTGACGCACAACGCAGGCGGCGCCCGCGTGGTGATCGAAGAATTTTTGCAGGGCGAAGAAGCCAGTTTCATCGTCATGTGCGACGGTAAAAACGTCACGCCGCTGGCCACCAGCCAAGACCACAAACGACTGCTAGACGGTGATGCGGGCCCGAACACCGGCGGCATGGGCGCTTACTCGCCCGCACCGGTGGTGACGCCGCAAATCCATGCGCGTGCCATGCGCGAGATCATCATGCCGACCATCAAAGGCATGGAAAAAGACGGCATTGAATTCACCGGATTTTTGTATGCCGGGCTGATGATTGACGCTGAAGGCAATCCCAAAACGCTGGAGTTCAACTGCCGCATGGGCGACCCAGAAACACAGCCGATCATGATGCGCCTGAAGTCAGATTTGTACGACGTGATGATGGCTGCAACTTCTGGCCAGTTGGACCAAGTTGAGTTGGAGTGGGATCGTCGTCCGGCCCTGGGCGTGGTGATGGCCGCACACGGTTATCCGCTCAACCCTCGCAAGGGCGACTTGATCACCGGCGTGCCATCCCTAGAGCTGATGCAGCAGGCCGATGTCATGGTGTTTCATGCTGGTACGGTGCCGGCGAGCAAAGGCGAGGCACTGACCTCGGGCGGCCGCGTCTTGTGCGTCACCGCCTTGGGGAGCACCGTCAAAGAAGCGCAAAAGCATGCTTACGATGTGGCTGCAAAGATTCATTTTGACGGCGCGCAATACCGCAAAGACATTGGCTACCGGGCCATCAAGTCTTGATGCAACTTTGAGATGACTTTGACTATTTCTTCAGAAAAAACGGCTGAAGCTGGCCGAGATTTTTTGCTCGGTTTGCAGCAGCGCATCACCTCGGCTGTGGCCGCACTTGACGGCCACTCTTTTGTTTCTGACGCTTGGGAAAAAGCGCCGGGCGAAGCCTTGCAGGGCAACGGCGTCACGCAAATTCTGGAGCAGGGCCGGGTCTTTGAGCGCGCCGGTTGCGGTTTCTCGCATGTACGGGGAGCCAGCTTGCCACCGTCCGCCACGCAGCACCGGCCAGAGCTGGCGGGTGCACAGTTTGAGGCCATGGGTGTGTCGCTGGTTTTTCATCCGCGCAACCCCTATGTGCCGACCGTGCACATGAATGTGCGCATGCTCACCGCTACCCCAGCCTCAGGTGTGCCTGCTGTTTGGTTCGGCGGCGGCATGGACCTCACGCCGTTCTACGCTTTTGAAGAAGACGCGGTGCATTTTCATCAGGTTTGCAAGGACGCGCTGACGCCGTTTGGCGAAGACAAATACCCGCGCTTCAAAACCTGGTGCGACGAGTATTTCTATCTGAAGCACCGGCAAGAGCAGCGCGGCATTGGCGGCGTGTTTTTTGACGACTTCCAGGAGCTCGGTATGGAGGGCAGTTTTGCCATGATGCAGAGCGTAGCGAATGCTTTCTTGATGGCCTACCTCCCCATTGTTGAGCGCCGCATGAACACGCCTTATGGTCAAGTTGAACGAGATTTTCAGCTGTATCGTCGCGGCCGTTACGTTGAGTTCAATCTCGTCTGGGACCGCGGCACACATTTTGGTTTGCAGTCAGGCGGGCGCACCGAATCTATCTTGATGTCGATGCCGCCGCTGACGAGTTGGTCGTATCGGCGCGAAGACCCGCCAGAGTCGCCGGAAGCGGCTTTGACGCGTGATTTCTTGGTCCGAAGGGACTGGGTTTGAAGCGTATCGGTGTTTTTGGTGGTGCCTTTGACCCGCCGCACAACGCGCATTTGGCGTTGGCCCAAACGGCCATCGACCAGTTGAAGCTGGATGAACTCAAAATCATCCCGACCGGCTTCGCGTGGCACAAAGATCGCCCCTTGAGCGCTGCCGAGCATCGGCTGAAGATGACGCAACTGGCCTTCAGCGGGCTTGACCGCATCCGCATTGATGATCGTGAAATCAAGCGCGAAGGGCACAGCTACACCATCGACACAATCGAAGCGTTGCAGGCCGAAGAGCCTGGTGCCTCGTTCTTTCTGATCATCGGTGGCGACCAGTTGGCGGCCTTCACGCAGTGGCACCGGTGGCAGGATATACTCTCGCGAGCTACAGTTTGTGTAGCGGAACGCCCGCTGCAGGCCAGCGCGCCAGCCGATGTGCTGACGCAGACGCCAGCTTTGCGGCAGAGCATTCACCTGCAACTGCCTCCCATGACTGTCAGCGCAACGGCA
>Ga0208916_10000745_pt1 | contig 14730 bp, 18 predicted proteins | sample DEB19_08_DNA_5_FD_184523 | JGI IMG/M metagenome (GOLD analysis project Ga0208916, IMG submission 184523) | Aqueous microbial communities from the Delaware River and Bay under freshwater to marine salinity gradient to study organic matter... | ecosystem: Environmental > Aquatic > Marine >... | reverse complement strand
GTGCCGGGCGTGCTGGAAGTCTCCATTGGCCACGCCTTGATTGCCGACGCGCTGGAGCTGGGCTACACCGCCACCGTCAAAGACTATCTGCGCTGCATCGACGCCGCCTTCACCTCAGCCCGCGACGAATGATCTACGGGATTGGCACCGATATCTGCGATGTCAGGCGCATCCGCACGAGCCTTGAGCGTCATGGTGACCGCTTCGCCCTGAAGATCTTGAGCGAGGCTGAGTTTGCCACGTGGAAACAGCGCAGTGCGCGCTGGCCTGAGCGCGGCATGCGTTACCTCGCCACCCGCTTTTCGGCCAAAGAAGCTTTCAGCAAAGCCATCGGCATGGGCATGCGCATGCCGATGACTTGGCGGCATTGTGAGATCGCCAATGCCCGCAGCGGCAAGCCCGACATCGTCTTGCACGGCGCGCTGAAAATCTGGTTCGAGGCACAGCGTCTGAGCGCGCACGTGACCGTCACCGACGAGACCGACTACGCGGTGAGCTTCGTGGTGGTCGAGCAGGCAGACAAGCTTGGCAACACCGGGGCGCCACCTTTCGCTGGCTGAATTTTTAGACACATCCCATCATCGAACCTTCATTCAAGAAAAATTCACTATGACCTCACACAACTCTGGCCAGCACGCGCCACTCATCATCGACATCGCCGGCCTGACGCTGACCAAAACTGATCGCCAGCGGCTCAAGCATCCGCTGACCGGCGGCGTTATTTTGTTCGCCCGCAACTGGGAAAACCGTCAGCAACTCAGCGCCCTGTGCGCCGAGATGAAAAAAGTCCGCCGTGACTTGTTGATCTGCGTCGACCATGAAGGCGGCCGCGTGCAGCGCTTCAAGACCGATGGCTTCACGCACCTGCCGCCCATGCGCGCCTTGGGCGAGATGTGGCTCAAAGACGGCAAAGACGCAGAAGGTGCAGGCGCCATGGCAGCCACCAATGCCGCCACGGCTTGCGGCTATGTGCTGGGCGCCGAACTGCGCGCTTGCGGCGTTGATTTCAGCTTCACGCCCGTGCTCGACTTGGACCACGGCGAAAGCGGTGTGATCGGTGACCGCGCTTTCAGCCGCGACCCGCGCATCGTCGCCTTGCTTGCCAAGAGCCTGATGCACGGTTTGCTGCAGTCCGGCATGGCCAACTGCGGCAAACACTTCCCCGGCCACGGCTTCGTCAAAGCCGACTCGCACACCGACATTCCGGTCGATCGCCGAAGCCTGAAAGCCATTTTGGCGGACGACGCTGCGCCTTACGACTGGCTCAACACCACGCTCACCAGCGTCATGCCGGCGCATGTGATTTACCCCAAGGTGGACTCGCGTCCGGCTGGATTTTCAGAGAAGTGGTTGGGTTTTATTTTGCGTGGCCAGCTCGGCTTTGGTGGCGCTGTGTTCAGCGACGATCTGAGCATGGCCGGTGCGCGTTTGATCGACGGCAAACAGGTGAGCTACACCGAAGCCTCGGTGGCCGCGCTGAACGCCGGCTGCGACATGGTGTTGCTGTGCAACCAAAGCCTAGACGGCGGCGCAGCCGTCGACGAATTACTCGACGGCATGACGCAGGCTCAACTCAAAGGCACTTGGGAGCCGTTAGAGTCCAGCGAAGAGCGCCGCTTGGCCTTGCTGCCGACCAAGCCCGCCGTGGCGTGGGACGACTTGATGCTGGAGCCGGCTTATATGCATGCGTTGGGCTTGGTGCCTTGAGGCAGTTGTTCGTGCGGGGCATGCGCCCAATTGCCACACCCCAAGAAAGATTTACCGCTGCCCACGGTGCGCAGTATTTTTAAGCAAGCAGGCCTGTGAGGCTTTTTGAAGGGGGGTTGATATGCTTTATCCGGTTTACGTGCACGTGGGCGATAGCAAGCACGCCCATGGCGTGACGTTTCCTGACTTCGCGGGCTGCTTTGCGGCGGCTGATGAGTGGGCCGACTTGCCTGATGCAATTCAGGAGGCTGTGCAGGCGCATTTTTACGGCGAGCCCGAGGCTGTGCCGGCGCCCACTGCTTTAGAGGTGTTGGCTGCTGACCCGCAATACAGTGGTGGCGTTTGGCTGCTGGCTGACGTGGACGTGACCCGTATTGACACTCGGCCCGTGCGCCTGAATGTGAGCCTGCCTTCTAACTTAGTCCAGCAGATCGACAGCTGGGCCAGCGCGCACCACATGACGCGATCGGGCTTTTTAGCCAAGGCGGCGCAAGAGGCGATGCGGGCTTGACTAATCTTGAGACCAAGTCAATTTATGCATGCGTCGTACAGGGCAGGCAGGGAGGTTTTATCAATTCAATCGTCACGGATGACGCAGGTTTAAACCAAATCGCTGGATGGATAGATCAGGCCGACTCAAGCTCTCGCGGGGAAATCTCTTTCGCGATTTTTGAGCCCACCTTTTTTTCAGCGATCTTGAAGTCGTAGGTCGCCTGCATGTTGAGTCAACCTTGCGCGTCTTCTGGCTGCCCACCAAAGTAGCGAGTCAGGCGCAGAGCGGTGTCTGCCGACACCCCGCGGCGCTCAAGAACGATATCGTTCACACGCGACGCAGGGACATGAAGCGCCTTCGCCAGTGCGTTCGCGCTCATGCCGAGTGGCTTCAAGTAGTCTTCGCGCAGCACTTCGCCGGGGTGTACCGGCCGCATTCCGTTTTTAATCATAGGTCGCTCCATTGCGTTAAAAGTCTGGCTGTCCGGCTCAGTGCGGGTCTTCAATCAGCACGTCATAAGGGCCGGCATCGCCCCACCTGAAGCTCAGGCGCCACTGCAAGTTGATGCGTACATGCCATGTGTCATCGTAGAACTTCAAGTCATTGCCGGGAGGCAGCTTCATGAAGTTGAGCGTCGGTGCGTTGTCGAGTTGCGTCAGCTTGCGCGCTGCGGCTGAAGCAATGGCCGCGATGGTGAAGTTTGTCGGGCCGATCAGCCACGTACCGGTCAAACCCATCCCTGCAGCGATGGTGAGCGCAGCGCAAAGACCTGACTACCGTGGCCACAAGCCAAAAAACCCCAGCGCGTCCTTCACCTTACCCAGGCCTGCCCACAACAGCACCGGCAGGCACAGCAAAGCCGCCACGGCGGCGCATTGAAAAAAGAACGCACTGGCAGCCGCGTCCAGAGCGGGCAGCGCCGGAGTGGCAGCAGCCAGCACCAAGCAAACTGCGACCGCACGCCACAAGAATTTGAAAAAGTCCATGCATTCCACTGTATTACAAAAGAGGGTCGTGGCCACTGACATCAAAATTCGACTGGCCGTAGAGGGCACTGGCGTTGCCCAAGTCCAGCTCAACCGCTTAGAGGCCCGCCTCGGCGCCCTCAACGGCATCTTGGTCAGAACAGCCCACTACGTTGCCGCCATGGGTTTCCCCTCGCTAGCGGAGATAGGCTGTCAGGGGGGTAGATCACAAAGTCGCCCAACGCCCGAGCAAATCTACATGTTCGAGCGGCCCATCACTTTTCACCACGGCGACGGCAGCAGCAGCGCGGGCCGAGTTGACTGCTACCGTCTAGGTCACTTTGTGCTCGAATCAATCCAGCTTCCCCGCCGCACTTACTAAAGCAGTCTCATCCCAGTTCCGCCATAGCCCGTCAATCACAGTCCGCAACTTACCCGAGGAAATGCACCGTGTTGTGCGTGTCCGGGCCGCGTTGTCGGGTCATGATTTCCTGAGGTTTTAAGAATCATGAGAAGTAACGGAAGTAGTGAAAAACTAGATCAGATTAGTGATTGGATCAAACATGAACAGGATTACCCTAGAGCCCGGAAAGCGAGGCGGTCGGCCATGCATACGTGGTTTGCGGATCACGGTCTATGACGTGTTGTCTATGTTGTCCAGCGGCATGACGCAGCAGGACGTATTGGCGGACTTTCCGGAGTTGGAGCCAGAGGACGTGCTGGCGGTGCTGGCTTTCGCGGCGGATCACGAACACAGGGTTTATTCCCTGGCAGTTCAATGAAGCTGCTTTTAGATCATCAACCGATGAACGAAGAAGCTTTGCTAAATCGTCAACAGGCCTGTGTGGAGATTTTTGAGATTTGAGTCTGTTTGCCGCAGCCTCAACGCCCCGACCAATCCAATTTCCCCACCTCATCCAGGTGCGTGAGGTAGACCCGCAGGTCGAACTCGTACTGGTGGTATTGCGGTTCCATGTAGGTGCACAGCTTGTAGAAAGATTTGTCGTGTTCGCGTTCTTTGATGTGCGCGAGTTCGTGCACCGCGATCATTTTCAGGAACTCGGCGGGCCCTTCTTTGAACAGGGCGGCGACGCGGATTTCGCGCTTGGACTTGAGCTTGTTGCCCTGCACGCGCGAGATGGTGGTGTGGGTACCGAGCGCATGCGCGATGACTTGCAGTTTGTTGTCAAAAATCACCCGCGACAGCGGATCTGAGTTGCGCAAAAAGCGGTTCTTCAGATCCATCACGTAGTCGTACAGCGCTTTGTCGGTGCGCACGCTGTGGGCTTCCGGGTACTTCTTCAAAAGTACCGCACCAAGCTGACCTTCGGTGAGCAGCGCTTGCACTTGGTCGCGCAAGTTGTCGGGGTAGCCGAGCAGGTATTTCAACGACAGCCCGGCCGTCCCGACGGTGCTCAATTTTCGCGGCGCAGTGCTGGGAACAAGATGACGTCGCGGATGCTGGCGCTGTCTGTCAGCAACATCATCAGACGGTCAATGCCGATGCCGCAGCCGCCGGTCGGTGGCATGCCGTATTCGAGCGCACGCACAAAGTCGGCGTCGTAAAACATGGCTTCATCGTCGCCCGAGTCCTTGGCGTTGACCTGCGCCTGAAAGCGCGCGGCTTGCTCTTGTGCGTCGTTGAGTTCGCTGAAGCCGTTGCCGAACTCGCGGCCGGTGATGTACAGCTCAAAGCGTTCGGTCACTTCAGGGCGTGCATCGTTGGCACGCGCCAAGGGCGAAATTTCGGTCGGATGTTCCATGATGAAGGTCGGCTGCCAGAGCTTGTCTTCAACCGTTTCTTCAAAGTACAAGACCTGCAAGCTGGCCAATGAGCGTGTCGACAGGCGGTCTTTTTGCTCGGTGCAACCGAGCTTTTTGACGGCGTTGGTGAGCCAAGCTGTGTCGTCCACATTGGCGCCCGCATCGGTGTGTTTCAGGATGGCTTCGCGAATCGTCAGCCGTTCAAAAGGCTGACTCAAATCGACGGCTTTGCCGCCGTAGCTCAACTGCAAAGTGCCGCAAGATTTTTGGGCGGCGTCACGGATCAGCGCTTCGGTGAAGGCCATCAAGTCGTTGTAGTTCCACCAAGCGGCGTAGAACTCCATCATGGTGAATTCGGGGTTGTGCCGAACGCTGATGCCTTCGTTGCGGTAGCTGCGGTTGATCTCAAACACGCGCTCAAAACCACCGACGATGAGTCGCTTCAGGTACAGCTCGGGCGCGATGCGCAAGAACATTTCTTGGTCTAGCGCGTTGTGGTGCGTCTTGAACGGCTTGGCATTGGCGCCGCCCGGAATCGGGTGCAGCATCGGCGTTTCGACTTCCAGAAACTCGTTGGCGACCATGAACTCGCGCATGCTGCTGACGGCTTTGCTGCGTGCCACGAAGCGTTTGCGAGCGGCTTCGTCGGTGATGAGGTCGACATAGCGCTGGCGGTACTTGACTTCTTGGTCTGCCACGCCGTGAAACTTGTCGGGCAGCGGGCGCAGACTTTTGGTCACCAGCTTGAGGCCTGTGGCGTGAATCGACAACTCGCCTGTTTTGGTTTTGAACAGCGTGCCTTCTGCCGCCACGATGTCGCCCAAGTCCCAGTGTTTGAAAGCGCTGTGCAGTTCTTCGCCGACGCCTTCGTTGTTGATGTAGACCTGAATGCGGCCGTGCGACGGGCCGAAAGAGGCGTCTTGCAGTGTGGCAAAACTGGCCTTGCCCATGACGCGTTTGAGCATCATGCGGCCGGCCACGCTGACGCGGATGGCCTGAGGTTCGAGCTCTTCTTTGGTCTGGTTGTCGTACTGCGCAAACAGAGCTTCTGCCCGGTGTTCGGGTTTGACGTCATTGGGGAACGCCACGCCGGCAGCGCGTAGATGTTTTAACTTTTCACGGCGCTCGGCCATCAACTGGTTGTCGTCGGGCGCAAGCGCAGGTGCTGTCGCGGCAGGGGCAACGGAGGGCAGGGCGGTGGGTGTAGACATAGGGCAGCCGAAAGAGAGAGGTTCAGGAGAAAAGAGGCGAGTCTCTGATTTTAGAAGGAGATGTCGCTGCGGTCCAAGATGTCATTGACCAACTCGAGCCGCAGCAGCGGGTTGTCGAGTTCCATGAATTGTTGCTTTAGCGCGGTCGGGATCGGCAGCAATTCGCACCAGCGGTTGGCGACCCAGCCGCAATCATCCAACTTGTAGGGCGTGAGGATGGGCATTTGCTCTGCCGGCACGTCGCGTTCTTGCAGGGTGAGGATCAGCTTTTTCAGCGCATCAGCGGCTGGCTGCAGGTCATCGGGAATTGGCACGAAAAGGTCGTCGGCCAGCAACGTGGCGTCTGCCACCCACAGGCCGTGCTTGAGCTTTTCACTGCGGCTGATTTTGAAGCGATGCGTACCGGTGCAGCGGACCACCATCAAGCCCGGTTGCGGCACCGCAAAGTCAGTGATGGCGGCCAAGGTGCCGATGCTTTGGAAGGATTCGTTGGCAAAAGCGTCACCCGATGGCTCAGCATTCAGCCGCCGCACTTCAGTGCCTGCGGTGAGCGATACCACGCCAAACGGCGTGCCGTTTTTGTGGCATTTGCCGATCATGTCGAGGTAGCGCACCTCGAATATTTGCAGCGGCAAGAAACCGCCCGGATGCAGCACTGTGCCCAGCGGAAACAGCGGTAGCGCTGTCAATGGTGTCAAAGGCAGCGCGTCAGTCGACGGCATCGGCTGGTTGCTTTTGCAGCATGGCCAGCGTGTTGGCGACTGTTTTACGCAACTCGCGGCGGTCGCAAATAAAGTCGACAGCACCTTTGGTCTGCAAGAACTCGGCACGCTGAAAACCGGCGGGCAGCGTCACCCGCACGGTGGATTCGATCACGCGGGGACCGGCAAAGCCAATCAGTGCTTTCGGTTCGGCAATCACCACGTCGCCTAAAAAGGCGAAGCCGGCACTGACGCCGCCCATGGTCGGGTCGGTCAGCACGCTGATGTAAGGCAGGCCTTTTTTGGCCAGACGCGTCAGCGATGCATTGGTTTTGGCCATCTGCATCAGGCTCAGCAAGCCTTCTTGCATGCGCGCGCCACCGGTGGCGGTGAAGCAGATGAACGGCACTTTTTGCTCAATGGCGGCATGCACGCCGCGCACAAAGCGCTCGCCCACCACACTGCCCATGCTGCCGCCCATGAAGTCAAATTCAAAGCAGGCGACCACCACGGGAACGCTGTGAACCGCCCCACCCATGACGATCAGCGCGTCAGTTTCGCCGGTGTTTTCTAACGCTTCTTTCAGGCGTTCTGGGTACTTGCGGCTGTCCTTGAATTTCAGGGCATCGACCGGCAGCACTTCTTGGCCGAGCTCGTAACGGCCTTCGGCGTCGAGAAAGGCGTCAAGCCGTGCGCGCGCGCCGATCCGGTGATGGTGGCTGCACTGTGGGCAGACGTTCTGGTTCTTTTCGAGGTCGTTCTTGTACAGCACGGTCTCGCAACTCGGGCATTTGATCCACAGCCCTTCGGGGACGCTGCGGCGCTCGGTCGGGTCAGTCGGCGTGATTTTCGGGGGAAGTAGTTTTTCTAGCCAGCTCATGGGAGCTCCTTAATGCATGGGGTTGACCCGGATTATGCGTCCAGCGCGCTGCGGATCTCGCTCAAGAAGGCCTGCACCACCGGCACCACTTGCTCACGCGGCTCCTTGTCAATGAGCTGGATGATCTTGCTGCCGATCACCACGGCGTCTGCCACGCGGCTGATGGCTTTGGCGGTGGCGGCGTCACGGATGCCGAAACCGACACCGACCGGCACGCTGACGTGCTCGCGAATCCGCGGCAACATGGCTTCCACGGCGCCCAAGTCCAAAGCACCGGAACCCGTCACGCCTTTCAGCGAAACGTAATAGACATAACCGCTGGCCACCTTGGCGACCTGCGCCATGCGTTCGGGTGTGCTGGTCGGGGCCAGCAAAAAGATCAGGTCCATGTTGTGGCTGCGCAGCTGGGCGGCAAAGTCGACGCATTCCTCCGGCGGGTAGTCGACGATCAACATGCCGTCGACGCCGGCCTCGGCTGCGTCGCGCACAAAGCTGTTGGCACCGTGCTTGTGGTTGTAGGCCTCGATCGGATTGGCGTAGCCCATCAGCACGACTGGGGTGTTGTTGTCTTGCAAGCGGAATTCGCGCACCATGGCCAGCACCTGCACCAGGCCGACGCCAAAAGCCAAGGCGCGGTCGCCGGCTTTCTGGATCACCGGGCCATCAGCGCTGGGGTCTGAAAACGGCACGCCGAGCTCGATCACATCCGCACCGCCGGCCACCATGCCGTGCATCAGCGAGGGCGTGATGTCCGCGAAGGGGAAGCCGGCTGTGACGTAAGGAATCAGGGCTTTGCGGTTTTGCGCCAACAGGGCGCTCATGACGGGTTGAATGCGGCTCATGATTTAAACGCAATGACTTGTTCGCCAGCCGGGCCGCCTTTGATGCCTTGGCCCTGGCAGGAGGGTCGGCAGTAAAAACTGGCGTTCGACAAATCGGCGACCGTGCCGATGTCTTTGTCGCCGCGGCCTGAGAGGTTAACCAAAATCGACTGGTCGGCGCGCATGGTCTTGGCCAGTTTCATGGCGTAGGCCACGGCGTGGCTGGACTCGAGCGCCGGGATGATGCCTTCGGTGCGGCACAGGTAGTGAAACGCCGACAGCGCCTCGACGTCGGTGATGCCGACGTATTCAGCACGGCCAATGTCTTTCAAAAAGGCGTGCTCAGGGCCGACGCCCGGGTAATCCAGTCCGGCGCTGATGCTGTGCGTTTCGGTCACTTGGCCGTCGTCGTTTTGCAGCACATAGGTGCGGTTGCCGTGCAACACGCCGGGTGTACCGCGCTGCAAAGAGGCCGAATGTTTGCCGCTGTCGATGCCTTCGCCTGCGGCTTCAACGCCGATCAAACGGGTGTTTTCGTGGCCGATGTAGGGGTGAAAAATACCCATGGCATTGCTGCCACCGCCGACGCAGGCGAGCACCGCGTCGGGTTGTTTGCCGCCGGTCATCTCGGGCATTTGCGTCAAGCACTCTTCACCGATGACGCTCTGAAAGTCGCGCACCATCATCGGGTAAGGGTGCGGGCCAGCCACGGTGCCGATGATGTAAAAAGTGTTGTCAACGTTGGCGACCCAGTCGCGCATGGCTTCGTTGAGCGCGTCTTTCAGCGTCTTGCTGCCAGACTCAACCGGCACCACGGTGGCCCCGAGCAGCTTCATGCGGTAGACGTTGGGGCTTTGCCGTTTGATGTCTTCGCTGCCCATGTAGACCACGCATTCGAGGCCGTAGCGGGCGCAAATGGTGGCGGTGGCCACGCCGTGTTGACCAGCGCCGGTTTCAGCAATGATGCGTGGCTTGCCCATGCGCCGCGCCAGCATGGCTTGGCCGATGGTGTTGTTGATCTTGTGCGCGCCGGTGTGGTTCAGGTCTTCGCGCTTGAGGTAAATCTGCGCGCCACCTTGTTCACGGCTCATGCGGGCCGCATGGTAAATCGGCGACGGGCGGCCGACAAAATGCTTCAGCTCGTAGTGAAACTCAGCCAAAAAAGCCGGGTCGTGCTGGTAACGTGCGTAAGCCGCTTTCAGCTCATTGATCGCATGGGTCAGCGTCTCAGAGACAAAACTGCCGCCGTAAATGCCGAAATGCCCGCTGGCATCAGGTTGTTGGTAGGGGTACATAGTCTTTTAATCAGTTGGGGACAGAGCAACTCATTCGCTACGCTCATGTCGTTGGGTCTGTCCCACCAGGTTTTAGGTTTGCTCGTCAGCAGCACGCACGGCTGCAACGAATTGCTTGATCTTCTCGGCGCTTTTGATGCCCTTGGACATCTCAACGCCGGAGCTCACATCAACGGCCAGCGTTTTACAGCGCGGCCTGACTTGCAAAATGCCATCGGTCACATTTGCAGGCGTCAATCCACCAGACAAAACGAGGTGAGCGTTGACGTTTGGAGGAAGCAGTGACCACTTGAATGTTTTTCCGCCACCACCAAAACCGTCGACATGGGCGTCGAGCAATATGGCTTGGGCTGCGTTGAAATCGTGTGCGTATTTTACGAGATTAAAGCTGTCATCGCCGTTTTCCGGGGCATCCAGCGGGATGCGGGCGGCGCGCACAAAGGGTCGGCCGTGGCTCAGGCAGTCGGCCGGGCTTTCGTCGCCATGGAACTGCAGCAGGGCGGTGGGCAGCAACGCGCAGGCTGCGGCCACTTGTGAGGCGCTTGCATTGACGAACAACAGCACGGGCGTGACATAGGCCGGCAGCCGCGCCGCCAGATGGGCCGCACGTGCGGCGCTGACGTAGCGGGCGCTGGGCTCATACAGCACAAAGCCGACAGCATCGGCGCCGGCAGCAACGGCGGCATCGACGTCCTCTTCACGCGTCAGGCCGCAAATCTTGATACGGGTTCGCTGGTTCATGGCAACCAATCATAGGCGGGCGCGCTGCTCGGCAAGCCAAAATGGTCTTCATACACCGGACCCAGAAAGTACAGACCGTCGGGCGAAAAAGTCGGGGCCGCAGCATCGCGGCTGCGCGCCGCCAGCACATCCAGAATCCATTCCGGGCTGTGGCCGCCTTGGCCGACGCTGACCAAGCAACCCATGATGTTGCGGATCATGTGGTGCAAAAAGGCGTTGGCCTCAAACTCAAAGCGCCAATAAGGGCCGCGCTGCGACACTTGGATGCGCGTGATAGTTTTGACCGGGCTTTTGGCTTGACATTGGGCCGCCCGAAAAGAAGAAAAGTCATGCTCGCCCAGCAAGTAGGCGGCGGCACGCTCGACCGCAACGCTGTCCATGGGCCGGTAGACCCAGCCGACCCGGCCGGCTTCAACACTCGGCCGCACCGGCGACTCGAGCAGCACATAAGCGTAGCGGCGGGCAATGGCCGAGGCGCGCGAGTGAAAACCATCTTGACCATCCGGCATCTGCTGAGCCCACTGCACGGCGATGTCGCGAGGCAAAAATGCGTTGGTGCCGCGCACCCAAGAGGCCATGTCGCGCTCCAGCGGAGTGTCGAAATGGGCCACTTGCATCAGGCCGTGAACACCGGCATCGGTACGGCCGGCACACATCACCCGCAGCGGTTGCGTGGTGAACTTGGCCAAGGCGCTTTCAAGCTGATCCTGGATGGTGTTGCCGGAGAGTTGGCTCTGCCAGCCTTGATAAGCGCTGCCGTTGTAGCTGATACCTAACGCGACTCTCAAGATGTTGTCCGCGACGGGCCTTTGGGCGTAGCTTTTGCCGAAGTTGGCTCGGCCTTGGCAGGGGCGTCGGTGCCGAGTTCTAGGTCAAAGTCCAGCTTGGAAAAAGGCGGCGTGACTGCGGGGCTTGTCGCGGCAGATTGATACAGCGGATTGGTCGGGTCGAGGGCCTTGCCTTTTTTGCAAATCCGTTCCCAGTTGGCGCCTTGGCCGCCGGTGATGTTCAAGGCTTCAATCGCCAAACTCTCAAAACTGTCGGCATCCTCGCGGTGGATGTAAATGTCCATCAGTTCAACGTGCAGCGCCAGTCGTTGCGGCGTGCGCTTGAGAGCGCGGCGCAGCAGGGCTTCGGCTTCAGCCTCGTGGCCGAGGACCAGCTCGTTTTGGGCGACGGTCAGTGGGTCGTCTTCTAGCGGCTCCCGGCCTGCTGTCGGGGCTGCTGACTCTGTGGCTGCAGGCTGAGCGGTCTCAGGTGAGTCTGGCCCGATCGTGGGTTCCATCGATTCAGCGGGTTCGTTTTCTGAACTGTCCACCTCCCGCATGGCCGCTCGAAAGCTGTCATTTTTGTCCGCTGAGTTTCGCCGTGAGCGAAAAAAGCCCCACGCCAATAACAAGCCTAAGAACCCGGCGGTGACTGGCAGTACAGCGGGGTTTTTTGACAGTCGTTCGATCAGACCAGCCGGATCGACGTTGTCTTGTGCCGCTGCTGCGGCGATTGCCGGTGGCGCAGCTAAGGCCAGTGCCGGGTCTGGCTGAATGGCTGGCACGGATTCGCGTGCGGCTGGTGACGCTGGAGCGGCACCCAGTTTGTTCAAGTCGCTGATGTTTTTTGACAACTCTGCCAAGCGGTCAGCCGCGTCTTTGGCTTGGCGCTCTTGCGCGATTTTTTCTTCGGCATTGACCGTGCCCGCAGGCGTTCCTTTGCCAGTTAATGCGCCCTTGGACAGGGTGAGTTTGTCGGCGGCCGTGGCTGTTTTTTCTGCCGCCGCGCTCTGCACTTTGCCCGTGGCTTCGCGGCCTGACGCGGCGACTTGGGCGGGGCGCGCATTGCTGGCGAGTTGTTGGCGAAAAGCGTTGAAGTCACGGCTTTGGGTGACGATCGTTTGGCGCGCTTCGGCACGTGGCACGCTGCTGGCATCGCCGGCTGTCGGCAGGGTCAGCACCGCACCGGCTTTGAGCCGGTTCACGTTGCCGGCCACAAAGGCATCCGGGTTGCTGCGCAACAGGGCCAGCAGCATCTGGTCGAGTGAGACATCGACAGACAGGTTTTGCAGTGCCAGTTGGCCGGCTGTGTCACCGTTGACCACTTTGACACGTTTGGCGGCGGGCTGCACAGCGTCGTCAGACCGCGTTGGGCTCGCCGAAGTTTCAGCCGCTGCCGGGGCTGCAGGCGCTGCGGTCATGGGTAGCACCGGGGCCACAGGCGCTGCAGGGCTTGCGGCTTTCGGCGGTGTCAATAAAAGAGTGAAGTCGCGTGTTATTTTCCCGGAGGCCCAGCTGACTTCCAGCACGATGTCGACAAACGCCGCAGTCACCGGTCGGCTGTTGTTGAGCTGCAGAATGGTGCGGCCGTCTGACGTTTGCTCAACATTGAACTGAATGCTGTTCAGGTCGGGGTTGTAGTCCAGCCCCATGGCCTTGTAAGCCTCAGCAGATGCCAGCGAAGGTCGTAAGCTGTTGGAGTCAGCCGGCGTCACGTCGGTTATTTCGACTTCAGCCCGCAGGGGTTCACCGATCGATGACAAGACATTGAGCCGACCCAAGGCGAGCGCGTGCGCGTCAAAGCTGGCCAGACCGGAAAAAATCAGCAGCACCAGCAACGCGATCGAGCCGACTTGGCTGCTGGCAGCCCAGCTTGGCTTTGTCTTGGTCGTGGCGCTGCGGCGTGGCATCTTTATGCTTCCAACAGAATGCGCAGCATGCGGCGCAACGGCTCGGCAGCACCCCACAAAAGCTGGTCACCGACGGTGAAGGCGCCGACGTAGTCATCGCCCATGGCCAATTTGCGGATGCGGCCGACCGGAATCCGCATGGTGCCGGTGACAGCCACCGGGGTCAGGTCGCGGATGCTGGCTTCACGGGTGTTGGGCACCAATTGAACCCACTCGTTGTCGGCGGCGATCATGGCTTCAATATCGGCCACAGGCACATTTTTTTTCAGCTTGAAGGTCAATGCCTGGCTGTGGCAGCGCATGGCGCCGATGCGCACACAAAAGCCATCAACCGGCACGGCAGGGCTGCCGAAGCCTTCGCCTTGGGCCAGAATTTTGTTGGTCTCGGCCATGCCTTTCCACTCTTCTTTGGACATGCCGTCGCCCAGATCTTTGTCGATCCAAGGAATCAGCGAGCCGCCCAGCGGGACGCCGAAGTTGGCGGTCTCAGCGGCCGTCAAGCTGCGCTGTTTGGCAATGACCTTGCGGTCGATTTCCAAAATCGCACTTTTAGGGTCGTCCAGCAGGGCTTTGACTTCTGCGTTCAGCGTGCCGTATTGCGTCAGCAACTCGCGCATGTGCTGGGCACCGCCGCCAGACGCGGCTTGGTAGGTTTGGGTGCTCATCCATTCAACGAGCCCAGCCTTGTACAGCGCGCCCACGCCCATCAGCATGCAGCTGACGGTGCAGTTGCCGCCAACCCAGTTGTTGCCGCCGCGTTGCATGGCGTTTTTGATCACTGGCAGGTTGACCGGATCCAGCACGATGACGGCGTCATCGTTCATGCGCAGCGTCGATGCCGCATCAATCCAGTGGCCCGTCCAGCCAGCCGCGCGCAGTTTTGGAAAGACTTCAGCGGTGTAGTCACCACCTTGAGCGGTCAAGATGATGTCGCATTTTTTCAGCGCATCGATGTCAAAAGCGTCTTTGAGTGTGGTCTCGTTTTTCGCCTGCACGGGGGCTTTGCCGCCCGCGTTCGAGGTAGAGAAAAACACCGGCTCAATCAGACCGAAATCGCCCTCGGCTTGCATGCGGTCAATCAACACCGAGCCGACCATGCCGCGCCAGCCCACCAAACCTACTAAATTACCTGTCAATTTCACGGGATATCCTTCAATTAATTCTCAAATTCGGCGTTCAGCCGAGCGCTTTGACCACCGCGTTGCCCATCTCGACGGTGCCGACGCGGGTCGTGCCTTCGCTGTAGATGTCGGGCGTGCGCAGGCCTTGGCTCAAGACCGCGTCCACGGCTTTTTCAATGCGTGCGGCAGCTTCGGGCTGGTTCAAGCTGAAGCGCAGCATCATGGCAGCGCTCAAAATCGTCGCCAGTGGGTTCGCCACGCCTTTGCCGGCGATGTCAGGTGCGCTGCCGTGGCTCGGTTCGTACAGGCCTTGGTTTTGGGCGTTCAAACTGGCCGATGGGAGCATGCCGATGC
>Ga0208916_10000744_pt1 | contig 14731 bp, 14 predicted proteins | sample DEB19_08_DNA_5_FD_184523 | JGI IMG/M metagenome (GOLD analysis project Ga0208916, IMG submission 184523) | Aqueous microbial communities from the Delaware River and Bay under freshwater to marine salinity gradient to study organic matter... | ecosystem: Environmental > Aquatic > Marine >... | reverse complement strand
GCATGAAGCGTCGCCTGTCGTTGGCGCGGGCACTGGTGAACGACCCACAGTTGTTGTTGCTCGACGAACCCACCACCGGGCTCGACCCGCAAGCCCGACATCTGATGTGGGAACGCCTGCAGCGGTTGCTGCAGCAAGGCAAATCTATCTTGCTGACAACACACTTCATGGACGAAGCCGAGCGCTTGTGCAACCGGTTGTTGGTGTTGGACCATGGCCAAAAAATGACCGAAGGCACGCCACGTGATCTGATTGCCGAGAACTTGGAACCCGACGTGGTCGAGGTCTATGGCGCGGGCGCCTTGGCCTTGGCCAACTCGCCCCTGAAAGAGCTGGCCGCACGCATAGAGGTCAGCGGTGAGACGGTGTTTTTCTACACCCAAGACGCCAAGCGCCTGCTAACGGCACTCACCGACTTTCCGCAGCTGCGCACGCTGCACCGCCCGGCGAATCTGGAGGACTTGTTCCTCAAACTGACCGGTCGCAAGATTCGGGAGGACGCATGATGCGCACGATAACTCGCCAGCCAAGTCTGTTCAGTCCACCCCAGCTCAGCTGGCGCTGGTGGCCGGTCTTCAGGCGCAACCTGCTGGTCTGGCGCAAGCTGTTTGTGCCGAGTCTGGTCGGCAACATCGCCGAGCCGCTGATCACGCTGGTGGCATTTGGCTACGGCTTGGGCGCCTTGATCGGGCAGGTCCAACTGAACGGCCAAGCCGTCCCCTACATCTTGTTTTTGGCCAGCGGCTCGATCTGCATGAGCGCCATGAACGCTGCTTCTTTTGAAGCTTTGTATTCGGCTTTTTCACGCATGCACGTGCAGCGCACCTGGGACGGCATCATGAATGCGCCAGTGCGGCTTGACGACGTGCTGATGGCTGAAATGCTCTGGGCCGCTTTCAAGTCGCTGTTCACCAGCGGCGTGATCTTGCTGGTGATGCTGGCGCTGGGCATCAGCAACAGCTTTTGGTTGCTGCTGGCTTGGCCGCTGCTGGGCTTGGTCGGTATCGTGTTCTCCAGCATCGCGCTGATCTTCAATGCGCTGGCCAAAGGCTACGATTTCTTCACCTACTACTTCACGCTGTTTTTAACGCCGACCATGTTTCTAAGCGGCGTGTTTTTCCCCAGGGACCAGTTGCCCGGCTTCATGCAGGTGATCTCGGACTTCTTACCGCTGACAGCGGCGGTCGAGTTGATCCGGCCGCTCTTCATGGGCCATTGGCCAGCGCAAGGCTTCCTGCACCTGGCGGTGCTGCTGACCTATGCGGTGGTGGCATTTTGGGTGGCACTGGCGCTGACGCGCAAGCGCTTTCGGAGCTGATCCTTAGAGATCAAAAAACACGGTCTCTTTGCCGTGTGCGCTGTCTTGCATGTGAATGTCAAACCGATACACCGGTCCGGCATTCGTCATCTCGCGCTGGGCCACCAAGGTGGCGCGGCGCTCGGCTGGCACGCTGTTCAAGACTTCATCCTTGGCATTGGCCGTGGCTTCGTCAGAAAAATAGATGCGTGAAAACGTGTGTACCAACAGCCCGCGCATGGTCACGCAGACGTCGATAAACGGCGCTTGGCCCTCACCCAGAATTCCTGGCTTGACGGTGTCAAAGACGAAGTGGTTGCCGGCGAATGTGCCGGTGCCGCAGCGGCCAAAGCCGGCGAAGCCTTTGCGCTCAGCGTCTTCTACGCTGCTGATGATCTGGCCTTGGGCATCGGGCTGGTTGATCTCGACCAGAGCATCGTTAACGGGGTTTCCTGCGCCATCTAGTACCTGACCAGTGATGCGAATGTGCTCACCCTCGGCATGGTCTTGCGTCAGCACCGGGGTGAACAAGCTCTTGAAGTCGTAGCCGTATTGGGTCGGCGACAGGCCGTACGCGAAGTAAGGTCCTACCGTTTGCGAAGGGGTTTGTTTGAGTTGCGTCATGGCCAATATCCTCGGTCTTTTTATTCAAAACGCGTGGCTTTGGCGCCGCGCAACACAATGTCAAACACATAGCCCAGCGCATAGTCGGGCTGGGTCACGTCAAGGCTGAACTGAGAGACCATGCAGTCACGTAAATGATCAGGGGCACCCATGTACATCGGGTCGTATTGCAGCAGCGGGTCACCGGGGAAATACATCTGCGTCACCAAGCGGCTGGCGAAGTAGTCGCCAAACAACGAGAAGTGAATGTGGTTGGGACGCCAAGCATTCGGGTGGTTGCCCCAGGGGTAGGCACCGGGCTTGATGGTCTTGAAGGTGTAGCAACCTTGGTCGTCGGTGAGGCAGCGGCCAGCACCCAAAAAGTTCGGGTCCAGCGGTGCGTCATGCTGGTCCACCTTGTGCACGTAGCGGCCGGCGGCGTTGGCTTGCCAGACTTCAACCAGCGTGTTGCGCACCGGCCGACCGTCTTCATCCAGCACGCGGCCGGTGACGATGATGCGTTCGCCCAAGGGCTCGCCGTTCATCACGGCGTTTTTCGTCATGTCGTTGTCAAGCGCGCCAAACTGTGTGGCGTTGTAGACCGGCGCATTGCGCTGCGCCAGCGCGTGCTTCATGGGCACCAAGGCTTGCTTGGGGCCGCGCAACACGGTGGATTTGTAGCGCGGGTCAATGTGCGCAGGGTGGCAGGCCCAGTCGCGCGGGGAAATGATGATGTGACCGGTTTCGGTGTCTCTGTCGGCTTTCATGTGCGAGTCTCCAAGAAATTCAAATCAAAACGGAAGCAACCCGGCACTTTAATCCGTCCAAAATGTTATGTATAGTGACATTTTTTCTACTTAAGCATAACCAAATAGACATTTCTAACCATGATTGATGAGCCAATCAAGTTCCGGCATTTGCAGTGTTTTTTGGCTGTGGCCCAGCACGGCAGCCTGCAAAAAGCCGCTGACGTGCTGTCCATCACGCAGCCGGCAGTGTCGAAAACGCTGAAGGAACTGGAGGCCATGGTAGCCGTGCGGCTGTTTGAACGTGGCCGCCGTGGCGCCGTGCTGACCCGCAGCGGGGAGACTTTTTTTCGCCACGCCAGCGCCAGCGTGAATGCACTGCGCGAAGCCGTGGCCAGCGTCTCGCCCACGCGGCAGCACGGTCAAGCGGTCGTCACCCTGGGCGTGTTGCCGACGGTCGCACCTTGGCTGATGCCGCAACTGTTGCAGCATCTCGACCAAGTGGCCGCCAGTGGCGGACTGGCGCTGAGCCTGAGAATTCACACCGACCACAACCCGGCACTGCTGACACAACTGCGCCAGCGCGAACTTGACCTGGTGATTGGTCGTTTTGCCGAGCCTTCTCACATGCTCGGACTGACATTTGAAAACCTGTATGCGGAGCCACTGGTGCTGGCCGTCCGGCCCGGCCATCCGCTGCTGCAAGATGCCGCGCTCAGCGCTCATCTTCTGGCGCATCTGTCGGCCTTCACACTGGTGTTGCCATTGCAGGGCACGGCGATCAGACTCACCGCCGACAACTTTTTTGTCACACGCGGCCTGAGCCAGCCGCCACGCACGGTGGAGACCTTGGCGGTGTCGGTGGCACGCAGCTACATCGCTCACAGTGATGCCGTGTGGCTAACACCTGTGAGTGCGGCCCAGGCCGACCTGAACACCGGCGTACTGAGCGCCCTGCCCGTCAGCATGAACGGCAGCGAAGAACTTGTCGGCCTGACGCTGCGTGCCGATGCGACACCCAGCGACGCCCAGCACGTGGTGCTGACAGCGATTCGCCAACTGGCAGCCGCGCGACGTCAACAGGGGATGACGTGATCGATTGATTGGCCTTTTCAAGCCACGCCGAAGCGCGCCTTCAACTCACCCAGCCCCAACTCGTTCAACACTTGCGTCAAGCGTTCGCGGGCGGCGTTGATGGCGGCAACGCGAGGCTGATCCGGCCGGCTGGCCAGAATCAATTCGTTCTTCATCGAATGCTCCCAGCCGACCAACTCGGTGACGGTGACGTCGTAGCCGTGCGCTTCGAGCTGCAGGCAGCGCAACACATTGGTGATCTGGCTGCCGAACTCGCGGGTGTGCAGCGGATGCCGCCACAGCTCGGCCAAGGGCGTGCGCGCCAGCGACAGCACCCGGCTCTTTTTCAACACGCCAGCGACTTCCGCTTGACAACACGGCACCAGCACCATGTGACGGGCTTGACGCGCCAGGCCAAAAGCAATCGCATCGTCGGTGGCGGTGTCGCAGGCGTGCAGCGCGGTGATGATGTCCACCACCGGCGGCAACTGGTCTGAAGCGGTGGCCTCCTGCACTGACAGATTGAGAAAACTCATCCGTGCAAAGCCGAGTCGGCTGGCCAGCTCACGTGATTTGGCGACCAGCTCCGAACGGGTTTCAATGCCGTAGACATGACCGCTGGTTTTTTCACCGCGATGAGCGACATTGAAAAACAAGTCGTACAAGATGAAACCCAAATATGACTTGCCCGCGCCGTGGTCGGCCAACGACGGCGCAGGGTTGCGCGCAAACGCATCGTTCAGCAGTGGCTCGATGAACTGGTACAGGTGGTAGACCTGCTTCAGCTTGCGCCGCGTGTCCTGATTCAGCTTGCCTTCCCGCGTCAAGATGTGCAGCTCTTTGAGCAGTTCAATCGACTGGCCGGGTCGAAGTTCTTCAATCACTTGCGCAGCGGGCGCTGGTTTTGAAGGTTTGCTGGCGGAGGGGCTGTGGGGTTTTGACATGGGGTGCTGAGTCTAGCAACACCACTCAAGCCCCACAATCGGTGCCATGAACGAACTCCCCCATGCCAATGATGGCAGCCAAGACAAGCAAGGCAACGCCGCACATCCGTATGAATTTCTCACCCCGGATGTGGTGCTCGATGCGCTGGCCAGCGTGGGGCTGTGGGGCGATGGTCGGCTGACGGCGCTGTCCAGCTACGAGAACCGCGTCTACCAAATTTCACTCGAAAGCCCGGCGCCACCGGAGGGCAACGCCGGTGGCGCCGGCGACACGGTGGTCGCCAAGTTTTATCGCCCCGGTCGCTGGAGTGATGCGCAAATTTTGGAAGAGCACGCCTTTGCCGCCGAACTGATGGCCGCTGAAATCCCCGTCATTGGTGCCTTGACGCTGAATGGCCAAACGCTGCACCACTTTGCCGGTTTTTCATTCAGCGTCTCCCCGCGACGCGGTGGTCGCAGACCCGAACTGGAAGACAACGCCGTGCTCGAATGGATTGGCCGCTTTTTAGCGCGCATTCACAGCGTCGGGGCTCGCAGCCCATTCACCGACAGGCCGGCCCTCAACATCGACACCTTCGGTTTCGCCAGTCGCGACATTTTGTTGGCCGGTAACTACTTGCCGCTGGACATGGCATCGCGCTGGCGGAATGCGTTTGAAGAAGCCATGCAAGTGACCCAAGGCGTGATCAACGGCGTCGGCCATGTGCGCACGCTAAGGTTGCACGGCGATTGCCATCCTGGCAATATTTTGTGGACACCCGATGGCACGTCAGGTGCTGGCCCGCACTTTGTCGACCTGGATGACGCGCGCACCGGCCCAGCCGTGCAAGACATGTGGATGTTGCTCTCCGGCGACCGTCCGCAATGCACGCGCCAGCTCGGCGCCTTGGTCGACGGCTATGAGGAGTTTCGTGAATTTGATCGGCGCGAGCTGGCCTTGATCGAGCCGCTGCGCACCCTGCGACTGGTGCACTACAGCGCATGGTTGGCGCAGCGCTGGAGCGACCCGATTTTCCCGATCAACTTTCCCTGGTTCGGTTCCAGCGACTACTGGAAAGGCCAGGTCGACATGCTGGTCGAGCAGACCGAAGCGATGCAAGAAGCACCGCTGGTCGTTTGATCTTTAGCGGACTGGATTGTCCAAAGAACCAATGCCATCGATCTCGATGCGCAACTGATCGCCCGAGACCAAGTACTTCGGCGGCTTGAAGCCAATGCCCACACCCACTGGCGTGCCGGTGGCAATCACGTCGCCGGGGTACAGCGTGATGCCGGCCGACAGCACTTCGATCAGTGTTGGAATGTCAAAAATCAGGTCTTTGGTCGAGACGTCTTGGCGCAACTCGCCGTTCACGTAGCCACGCATGCGCGTGTTGGTGCCGTCGAGTTCGTCGGCGCTGACCAACCACGGGCCCATCGGGCAAAAGGTGTCAAAAGACTTGCCCAGCAACCACTGCTGGTGGCGACTTTGCCAATCACGCGCGGTGACGTCGTTGATGATGGTGTAACCCCAAACATGGCTCATGGCGTCTTTGGCAGAAATGCCTTTGCCACCGCGACCGATGATGACGGTCAACTCGGCTTCGTAGTCAATCGCCGTCGATGCCGCCGGCATTTCAACCGTTGCGCCCGTACCGATCACGGACTCGGGCACTTTGCTGAAATAGATCGGATGTTCAGGAATGGCACCGCCTGATTTGGCGCTGCTGTCAAAGCCGCTGCCAGCAAACTCTTTCGCATGCTCAAAGTAGTTTTTACCGACGCAAAAAATATTGCGACGTGGGCGCGGCAGCGGCGCACGCAACGTCACGTCGGCCAGCGCGAGGGCGGGCAACAAGGCGGGCAGGCTCTCGCCTTTGGCTTGGCGCTCGATGATGGGCAAGGCACCCAGCTCGCGCTCGGCCAAGCTCAAGTCATAAGGTTGAACTGATTTCAAGTCGCTGGACACCAGACCGACGCCGGGCTGACCTTGGTGATTGAACGCTGCGATTTTCATGCTTTATTTCTCAATGTTGCGGGGGTAAAAAAGGCCGGTCTAAAAGTGGCTAAGGGATAGCGCTGAGGCCGAAATATTCTCAGAATGTTAGCATGCCGACTACCTTTGGAACACGCGCGAAGACCCCGGTTCAGCCTCACCCAAACCCCATCACCCCACTAGGAGAGACCCATGAAACGACGTTCCACATTGCTGGCCGGCTTACTCATTTCCGCAGCCACTTTGGTGGGTGCCCAAAGCACTTGGCCGACCCGTTCCATCACCATGATCGTGCCCTTCCCGCCGGGTGGTTTGGCTGACTTGGTCGCCCGTCCGGTGGCGGAAGCCATGGCGCGCGATTTGGGCCAACCGGTGGTGATCGAGAATCGTGCAGGCGCAGGTGGCGGCATCGGCATGAGCGTTGCGGCTAAGGCCAAGCCAGACGGCTACACCATCTTGATGGCGCTGTCGTCGCTCACCGTGATCCCCGAAGCTGACGTGCTGCTGGGCCGACCGGCCATGTTTGCGCTGCAAGATTTGCGGCCGATTGCGCGCTACACCGCCGACCCGACTGTGTTGGCCGTGCGCGCCGAATCGCCGTGGAAAACGGCACAAGATTTTGTCAACGATGCGAAGAAACGTCCGGGTGCCATCAACTACGGCTCGTCGGGCAACTACGGCACCATGCATGTGCCGATGGAAATTTTGGCGCAAAACACCGGCACCAAGCTCACCCACATTCCGTTCACCGGCGCAGGCCCGGCCGTGGTGGCGCTGCTGGGCGGCCAAATCGATGCGGTGTCATCTGGCCCGGCGACTGTGCTGCAACACGTCAAAGCTGGCAAGTTGCGCGTCTTGGGCCATTGGGGCAATGGCAAGCTGATGGCCATGCCTGAGTTGACCAGCCTGAAAGATGCGGGCATCAACGCTGAATACGCGCAGTGGTCTGGCCTGTTCATACCAGCCGCCACGCCAGAACCAATTGCCCAACGCCTGCGTGCCGCGGCTCGCTTTGCAGCGAATGACGCACGCGTCAAAGAAGTCATCCTGAACGCCGGTAGCCCGGTGATGTACCAGGACAGTGCAGACTTTGAAAAATACGTGCAAGCCGATGCCAAGCGCATGGCTGAAGTCGTCAAGAAAATGGGCAAGATCGAGTAATCAATCAAGTAAAACAGGAGATATTCATGCGCCGTCAAACATTCATTCGCACCAGCCTCGCCGTGATCGGCTTGGCCAGTGTGCTGGCTCACACCACCGCATCGGCCCAAGCCTACCCGGCCCGCGCTGTCAAGATCATCGTTCCGTTCGCTGCGGGCGGTCCCGCTGACGTCTATGCACGCTTCATCGCGCAGCGTCTGACGGAGTCACTTGGCCAGTCCTACATCATCGACAACAAGCCGGGTGGCGGTGCCGTGATCGGCACCGACATCGCTGCCAAATCGCCGGCAGACGGCTACACGTTGCTGTTGATGTCAAACACGCACACCGTCAACGAAACGCTGATCCCGAGCAAACCATTCAACTTGATGCGCGACTTCGTGGCCGTGGCACCTATCAACTATTCGGACTTGGTGCTGGTCGCCAACCCAAAAGTCCCAGCGGCCAATCTGAAAGAATTCATCGCCTATGCCAAAGCCAACCCGGGCAAGCTGAACTACGCGTCTTCAGGCCCCGGCACGCCGTACCACATGGCTGGCGAGCTCTTCAAAAGCATGGCCGACATCAACATGGTGCACGTGCCCTACAAAGGCAGTTCGGGGGCCCGTACCGACGTCATCGGCGGCCAGGTCGATGTGATGTTTGACGCCGTGACGACCATGGCTGAACAAGTGCGCGCCGGCAAGGTCAAGGCGCTGGCCACCAGCGGCCAACGCCGTTCCGACGTGCTGCCAGAGGCGCCCACCCTGAACGAAGCCGGCGTGCCTGGCTACGAGGCCACCATCTGGCTCGGCCTGATGGCCCCGATCGGCACCCCCAAAGCGATCGTCGACAAGCTCAATGAAACCGTCTCCAAAATCGCCAGCCAACCTGATGTCAAACAAGCTTGGACCAAGCAAGGTGCGGTGCCCATGATCATGAATCCCATGGTCTTCGACAAGTACATGCGCGACGACATCACCAAATGGAACCGCGTCATCAAGACCGCCAACATCAAACTCGACTGACGCCACACATGAAAGCTATTCACCTGCTCAGCGGCGGTGCCGCGCAAGCATTGGTTACCCGTTCGCAAGAACGCTTTTTGGCTTTGTCCGGCCACGCCATCGAATCCACCTTTGGCGCCGTCGGCATGATGAAAGACAAGCTGCTGGCCGGGGCGCCTTGCGATGTCCTGATATTGACCGATGCATTGATTGAACAGCTCACCAGCAGCGGTCAACTGGCGGCAGGCACAGCGCAAGCTTTGGGCGTCGTCAAAACCGGCATTGCCGTGAAAACGGGCGAAGCACGCCCGGCCGTCAGCACGCGCGCCGAACTCAAGGCCGCGCTGCAAGCCGCCAGCGGTATTTATTTCCCCGATGCGGTCAAATCGACGGCTGGCATTCACTTCATGAACGTGCTCAAGCAACTGGGTCTCGACCAAGCACTCGCCGACCGACTGCGCACATACCCGAACGGCGCCGCCGCCATGACAGCGATGGCCCAATCGAGCGAGAAGGGCCTGATCGGCTGCACGCAAGACACCGAGATTTTGTACATCGAAGGCGTCGACCTGATCGCCGATTTGCCCAAAGAGTTTGAACTCGCCACGGTCTACACCGCCGCAGTTTGCACGGGCGCGAAGGCGCCTCAAGCAGCGGCTGAGTTGATTGGCTTGTTGGCCAGCGCTGAAGCTACGAGCTTGCGGATGGAATGCGGGTTTGAATAAGCTGCACTGAAAAAAGCCTATGTCTAGGCCTGTGCGGCACCCCTTGCAATTCGCCCGCAATCCTGTTTAATGTCGAGAATCTTTTTGAAGGGTGTGTATGAAGAGAAGAAATTTATGGCTCATGGCCACGCTTTTTTTAAGTGCCGCTTCAGGATTGCTGGCACAAGATAAATACCCGAGCAAAACGATTCAGTTGATCCTCCCCTATGCCGCAGGCGGTGGCGTCGACGCCATGGCGCGCTCGTTTGCGCGTGAAGCATCCAAGGTCACCGACAGCTCGTGGGTGGTGGTGAACAAAGATGGGGCAGCCGGCTTGGTTGGATTCACCGTGCTCGCTAATGCGCCGACCGATGGCTACACGCTGGTTTTTTCGCCGGCCTCACCGTTGGTGATTGCGCCTTTTGTCGCCAAGTCGATGCCCTTCAAGACCGACCGCATCACCCCGATTTGCCAAGTTTTTGAAAACGTCTTCACGATCGCCGTCAAACCCGACTCACCCATCAAGTCTTTGGCTGAACTCATACAACGTGCCAAAGAAAATCCAGGCAAATTGTCTTATGGACATGCCGGCACGGGCAGCGTGCCCCATCTTTCCATTGGCGCGCTGGAAAAAAATCTAGGCATCAAGTTCAACGCCATTCCTTACCGCGGCGACGGCCAAATGATTCCTCAACTGCTGGCGGGCGACTTGGATTTTGGCGCGCCAGCCGTATCCTCCATTGGAGGAAAAAATATGCGCGTACTCGCTGTGTTGTCTGACCAACGCCACCCCGGCGTGCCTGATGCACCGGCCATCACACAACTCGGATTTGCATCTGTCACGCCGGGTCTCAATGGCATTTACGCCCCAACTGGCACGCCGCCGGTCGTACTCGACAACCTACAAGCGATCTGTCAAAAAGTAGTGGCGTCTGAGGAGTTCAAAAAATCATCACAGTCGCTTCAGCAAGTGCCGGCGCATTTGAATGCAACACAATTTAAGCAACGTTTGGATGACGTCTACCGCCTGAACTCAGAGCTGGTCCCTAGCATGCAGTTGGAGAAAAACTGATGGATTTTTCAAAACTTAGGTATGTCGATATCTCGATGAATCTTGAAAATGACGTCAAGAGTGATCCCGACATTGCCCGTCCCAAAATTGATTACTTGAAGCACGATGAAACAGTGCCCAGGATTCAAACCTTTTTCCCAGACTTGAAAGCGGAGGAGCTACCCGACGCTGCCGGTTGGGCACTCGAAAAAGTGCAACTCACCACCCACAACGGCACCCACCTCGATGCGCCCTATCACTTTCATCCCACGATGAACCATGCCAGCGGCCATCCAGAAAGGGCCATCACGATTGATGAAGTTCCCCTTGACTGGTGCTTCAGACCCGGCGTGAAACTGGATTTTCGACACTTTGAAAACGGCTACGTTGCAAGCGCAGCAGATGTCGCCGCTGAGCTCAAAAGAATTGATCACCAGCTTCAACCGTTTGACATTGTCGTCGTCAACACGCGCGCGGGCCTGTTGTATGGCCAAGACGAATACGTTGACTCCGGCTGCGGCATGGGTCGCGAGGCCACGCTTTATTTACTGGAAAGAGGCGTGCGCCTGACAGGCACAGATGCGTGGAGCTGGGATGCGCCTTTTGTCTACACAAAAGCTAAAGTGGCTGCGACCGGTAACAAGCAACTGATCTGGGAAGGTCATAAAGCCGGCAGAGACATCGGCTATTGCCATCTTGAAAAACTTCACAACTTAGAAGCTCTCCCCTCGACGGGATTTGCCATTAACTGTTTCCCCGTCAAGGTGAAGGCCGCCTCTGCGGGTTGGACAAGGGCCGTGGCTATTTTTGGAATGTGACGCCCAGTCCTGATGGACTAGCAGGCGGGCACGACCAGCCCACGGCACGCACCGAATCCGATCGACGCATACTTGTCGCGCGTGCATCGGCCACGCAGCGTGACCTCATCACCGTCTTCCAGAAAACGACGCTGCGACCCGTCAGCGAGTTGTAACGGTCGGGCACCGGCCTGCGTCATCTCCAGCATGCAACCGGCCTGATGTTGCTCCGGTCCTGATACCGTGCCGCTGGCCACCAAGTCACCCGGTAGCAAATTGCAGCCGTTGCTGGTGTGGTGGGTCAGCATTTGGAAGATCGTCCAGTATTGGTCGGCAAAGCTTGATGCGCTGATGCGCTCTGCGGGCTTTCCGGCGGTGCGCATGGCCTGCGTTTGCAACAGCACTTCAAGCGCAATATCGACGCCACCTATGCGCCGATCAATCGCATCGTCCAGATAAGCGAGAAGGGGTGGCGCATCGTCACCGCGCGGTGATGCGGCCACTCTGTAAGGTGCCATCGCCTCCAGCGTGACCACCCAAGGAGAGACGCTGGTCAAAAAACTCTTGCCTTGAAACGGTCCGAGCGGCTGATACTCCCACCCTTGGATGTCGCGCGCAGACCAGTCGTTGACGAGACACAAGCCAAATACGTGGCTCTCCGCTTGATCTAGCGGTACCGGCTCGCCGATGGCATTGCCAACACCCACATAGAAGCCGACTTCCAGTTCAAAATCGAGCCGCTTGCTGGCCCCGAATACAGGCAGCGTTGCATCCTTGGGGCGTGACTGGCCTTTAGGCCGAACCACCGGCGTTCCGCTGGCAGATATCGAGGAAGCCCGACCGTGATAGGCCACCGGGAGGTGCTTAAAGTTGGGCATCAGCGGCTCGTCTGGCCGCATCATGCGCCCGGCGTTGGTGGCGTGGTGGATGGATGTGAAGAAGTCGGTGAAGTTACCGATCTGCGCTGGGACCTGGAGCTGCGCGCCCTTGATGGGCATGAGGCACGTTTTAGCTTGAGACATCTGAGCGCTACCGCTGCGCAGCAGGCGCGACAACTGCAATCGCAAGGCTGACCCATGTGATGGCGTTAATGCCATCAGGCCGTTCAGGCTGCCACTGTCGCAACTGCGTGCCGCGATGGCAGCCTGACCGCTGAACAAGCCGGCATCGTTCGCGGCACAGACATCCAACATGCTGTCGCCGATCGCCACGACCACGCGCCGCTGCCCATTGCGCAGCACCACGCCGAAGGGCAGGTTCTGAATTGGGAAGTCGGTCAGGCCCTCTTCGCTGCCGGGGACCCAGCTTGTCAGATCGGGTTGATGTGTTTCGTTGATCAGTGTTGTCATTTCATTCCGCCTTTATATTTATATTTCCAGCCTTGATGCCGCGTCTCAGTCGACTTTCATGCCGCCGTCCTTCACGATCCGTTTGTACATGACGATCTCATCTCGAATTTGCGCGCCAAATTTGTCCTGACTGATACCCACCGGCTCGGCGCCCAAGCCCAGAATTTTGGCGCGAATGTCAGGCCGTGCCATCAGCTTTAGAAATTCGGCATCTAGTTTTGCAACGATCGCTTGGGGCAAGCCGGCCGGCCCCAATGCGGCCAGCCAAGTTTCGCTCTTCATGCCCTGAATACCAAGTTCGGCGAAGGTTGGCACATCGGGCGCGAACAGGGTGCGCTTCTCACTGGCCACTGCCAGTGGGCGCAGCCGACCATCTTTCACGAAGGGCAGTGCAGAGTTGACCGCTGACCAAGACGACTGGGTGTGGCCTGCGAGCACGGCCTGGATCGACTGGTTCGACGCAGCATAGGGAATGTGGTTGACCTGGGTCCCAGTGATCTGGCCGAATTGTTCGCCCGCGATATGGAGCGAGGTGCCGATACCTGAAGACGCGTAATTGACTTCGCCCGGCTTGGCCTTGGCTGCGGCAACGTAGTCGGCCACCGTCCGGATCGGCGAATCAGTCCGCACCACCAGCATGTTGGGTGCAGCCGCCAGCAAGGTGATCGGCGTGAAGTCTTTGATCGGATCGAACGGCAATTTTTGACGCAACGCCGGGTTGATGGTGTGCGCGTTAGAGGTCACCAGCAGCGTGTAGCCATCGGGCGCTGCGCGGGCCACCTGCTGGCTACCGATGATCGCGGTGGCGCCGGTCACGTTCTCCACGATCACCGGCTGACCCCACTCCTTGGCGATCTCGTTCGCGAGAATGCGGCCGAGTACATCGGTCACACCGCCTGCGGCAAATGGAATGACGATTCGTATCTGCTTAGAGGGATAGGCGTTCGCCGTCTGCGCGCTGACCCCTTGCGTCAACGTGTAGAGCGCTGTCACGACAGTTGCGGCTGCCAGTCGTTTAATCCATTTCTGCATGCTGTGTCTCCTGTGTCGTTTTGATATTTTGAGATCTAAATACGGGCGTTCTGTCAGCCTCGCCTTAAGGCTGCTGTGGCGGACTCGTCCACGCCACCGGATGCGTCGAACACCACGCGATAGTCGGCGCCAGCAGACGCGCTCGAAATATAGCCGTTTTCAAGATCACGGCGCACACACGCCGGATCACGCTCGACGGCCGGCCCATAGCCGCCGCCGCCGCCGGTCTTGATCACCACCTGGTCACCTTCGTTGAGCGCGTGGTCACCTTTGAGCACACGCAGAACGTCGCCTGACCGCGACCGAATCTCGACATCGGCGGTCTTGCCTTCGCTGCCCCCTGCCAGACCCCAGGGCGGGCATTTGGTGCGGTCAATCTTGAGGTTCAACCGGCAGGGGCCGGTGATGCGATAAGTTTTGACCACGCCCACACCGCCGCGCAAGCGCCCCGGCCCCGCTGAGTCTTCACGGATCTCGTAGGACTCGAAACGATAGGGGTGAAAAGCCTCTTGCATCTCGACCGGAACATCTGACGTGTCACCGTGCACATTCGATCGCGATGGACCGTAACCGTCGGTCGAGGCGGTCGCGCCCCAGCCACCGACACAGGTGTCCAGGTGATAGAACTGCACCCCGGTGGCTGGGCTGATGCCATGAAAGGCGTGCACGCCATACGTGCCGTGATGCGCAGCCGCCACACGCTCGGGGAAAGCATCCGCCATCGCCCGCAGAATAGTGTCGACCACGGTGGGAATCATGTTGCCGGATCCGCCAATGGCAGCGGTGGGGCCGGCCGACAAGAATTTGCCATCGGGAATCTCGACCTCCAGTGCGCGGAAGTCGCCTTCATTGACGGGGTCATCTGGAGAGAAAAGGTACTTGATCGCAATGCGCGCAGCAGCCACCGCACCGCCGTTACGGCCTGCGTTGAGCGGACCGGGGAGCTGCTCGGAGACGCCCGAAAAATCGACCTTGATGCGGTCACCGTCGACCACCACGCAGACGCCGATCG
>Ga0208916_10000743_pt1 | contig 14744 bp, 15 predicted proteins | sample DEB19_08_DNA_5_FD_184523 | JGI IMG/M metagenome (GOLD analysis project Ga0208916, IMG submission 184523) | Aqueous microbial communities from the Delaware River and Bay under freshwater to marine salinity gradient to study organic matter... | ecosystem: Environmental > Aquatic > Marine >... | reverse complement strand
CCGTTCATTGCCTTTGACTTGCTCGGCCGCCGCATTGTCCAGGTGAGCGCGAAAAGTCGAGACCTCGATCACCTCGTTGTCACGCCCCCGGCCGTACACCACGTGCACGATGCGAAAGCGGCGTCCGATGATGAACGCGCGGCGAAACAGGTTTTTGACCTGTTCGGGCGTAGCGTCAGTGGCCACATCAAAGTCTTTGGGGCGCAAGCCCAGCAGCAAGTCGCGCACCGCGCCACCCACGATGTAAGCCTCAAACCCGGCTTGCTGCAGGGTGCGCGTCACATGGATGGCGCGTTCGTCGACCAAATTGGGGTCGATGCCATGCACCGATGCAGGCACTTCTGTGCGGCGGCCAAAATGGGGCTTGTTGCTTTTGGGGGCTTTGCCCATCAGCTTGTCGATGAATTGTTTGATCATTCTTGAAAGAGTTCGAGGATGCGCCAGCCACGTTCTGTGGCCAGTTGACGCAACCGAGCGTCAGGGTTCGTTGCCACCGGATGGTGGGCTTTTTCCAGCAGCGGCAGGTCGTTCATGGAGTCCGAGTAGAAAGTCATCTCCACATCGCCCCAATCCAAGCCTTGCTGGCTTAGCCACTGCGCGACCCGGGTGACTTTACCTTCGCGGAATGAAGGGGTTCCCTGGATCTCGCCGGTGATCCAGCCTGTGGCATCGCGCTCAAGCTCCACCGCAATCAGCTCGCTCACCCCGAAAGCCTGGGCAATCGGGCGGGTCACAAACTCGTTGGTGGCCGTCACGATCATGACCGTGTCGCCTGCGTGCTGGTGCGATCGTACCAGCGCCAGCGCCTCGGGCGTGATGCGTGGCCGGATCACATCGTCCATGTAGCGTGCGTGGGCTTGCGCTGCGGCGGTCGCCCCGCGCTCGCGGGCGGCACGGGTGGCAAATCGCACGTAATCATGGATATCGAGCGTGCCGGCCTGGTAGTGGGCATAAAACTCGTCATTGCGCTGGCTGAACACAGCGGGGTCGTTCCAGCCCATCTCGGTCGTGAAAACGCCCCAAGTGTGGTCCGAGTCCAGCGGCAACAAAGTGTGGTCCAGGTCAAACAAGGCGAGTTTCATTCGTTCTCCAGCATGGCGCGCACCAAGGGAATGGTCAGGGCGCGCTGCGTTTGCAAGGCGTATTGGTCAAGGTTGTCGAGCAATTGCATCAAACTGCCCAGATCACGCGAAAAGCGATTGAGCATGTAAGACATGACGTCATCGCTCAAAAACAGGCCTCGGGCATCGGCTTCTTGGCGCAACACGGCCCGGCGCTCGGGTTCATCCAGCACCTGAAGGGCGTCGATGTGGCCCCAGCCGAGGCGCGAACGCAGATCGTCGCGCAGCTTCAGATCGGCTGGCGGCAAAGCGCCTGCAGCCAACACCCAACGCGGCAAGCCTGTACGGGGTGTCAGTGCATTCACAAACCAGTTGAACGCCGTGTGCTGCTGTTCGGTGTTGTACAAATGCACATCGTCCATCAGCACCGCCGTCCAGTCGTCGTTGAATTCGGGCGGGTTCAGCGTGTGCGCATCGAGCCAACCCACTTGCGCACCCTGTTCTTTCAAGGCATGGTGAACCGCGTGCAACAAATGGGTTTTCCCCGAACCGCTCTCGCCCCAGAGGTAACTGGGCACGGGTGAACGGCTGTTGGAGGCGGTCCACAAACGCAGGTGCGCCACTGCGGCCTCGTTGGGCCCTGCGAAAAAATTGTCCAGCGTGGGTGTAGATGCCAGACCGATGTCCAAAGCCAGTTGCTTCATGCCGAGTCAGGCCCCGGACCCGCATCCACTGAACCACTTTTTTGGTACAGATCACTTTGCAGATAATGCACGCGCAGGCGGCGCAGAGCCACCAGCAACACAGCGCTGGCGGGTAACGCGATCAAGACACCCACAAAGCCCAACACCTGACCAAAGGCCATCAAGGCCAAAATGACGGCCAAGGGGTGCAGCCCAATGCGCTCACCCACCAGGCGGGGCGTGAGCACAAAACTCTCGATCAGCTGACCCAAGCCAAACACCACGGCCACCATGACCAGCGCTTGGGCAGATGCAAATTGCAGCAGGCCCGCCAACAAAGCCAGCACCAAGCCCAAACCAAAACCCAGATAGGGCACAAACACGGCCAAGCCCGTGAACACGCCGATCGGCAGGGCCAAATCCAAACCAAACAGCCGCAAGCCCACGGCGTAAAACACCGCCAATGCCAGCATGACCCCCAATTGCCCACGCAGGTATTCACCCAGCACAGAGTCGCTTTCCTGCATGAAGCTGTCAAACGTGGTACGCCAGGCGGGCGGCACCAACTCGGTCACGCTGCTCACCAGGCGTGTCCAGTCATGCAGCAGATAGAACAGTGCCACAGGCACCAGCACGGCGTAGCCCATCAATGCCAAGGCCGCGCTGCCGCCAAGCTTGAGCGAAGACATCAGCGGTGCCCACCAGTCTTCGCGGTTGGCACTCAGATATGCCACCAATTGGGTTTTTAAGTCACGCAAATCAAGCGACACATTCAAACCCAACTGCGTCAACAAGGGGTTAATGGCGTCGCCCAAACGGTCCAACAAGACGGGCAGTTGCTGTTGCAGCAAGGGCCACTCTCTGACCAAGATGGGCACCAACAGCAACAAGATGCCCAGCAGCGCCAAAATGGCCAAGGCTTCGACCAACACAACAGCCAGGGCTCGGGGCAAACGGCCTTTTGAAAAGCCCTCCAGCCGGAGGACCAAGGGGTGCAAGACATAGGCCATGACGGCGGCAACCACAAAGGGGGCCAAGACCGGTGCCAGCAACCAAAAAACCAGGGCCACGACCAAGGCCACCCCCAGCCAAGCGGCCAGACGGGTCATCAAAAATGGAAGGGGTGCTTGCAAGGGGGTCTCGTCTTTTGCGGCGGGCTGTCCAAATCGGTCAGGGTCAACCCTTAAAATAAGCGCTGATTTTAGTCTGCCAGCCCGTTTATTGGCCCCCCGTTCCTTATTTACTGCCCCTTTCGGGCCAAAACCATGAGTCAAACTCCACTTTCCTACAAAGACGCCGGTGTCGACATCGTTGCGGGCGACGCCTTGGTCGAGCGCATCAAGCCTTTGGCCAAAAAAACCATGCGCGAAGGCGTGCTGGCGGGCATCGGCGGTTTTGGCGCCCTGTTTGAAGTGCCCAAGCGCTACCAAGAACCCGTGCTGGTGAGCGGCACCGATGGTGTGGGCACCAAGCTCAAGTTGGCCTTTGAATGGAATATGCACGACACCGTGGGCATCGACCTGGTGGCCATGAGCGTGAACGACGTGCTGGTGCAAGGGGCCGAGCCCTTGTTTTTCCTCGACTACTTTGCCTGCGGCAAGCTGGATGTGGACACCGCCGCTGCGGTGGTGGGTGGCATTGCCAAAGGCTGCGAGCTGTCAGGCTGCGCCTTGATCGGCGGCGAAACGGCAGAGATGCCCGGCATGTACCCTGCTGGCGAATACGACCTGGCCGGTTTTGCGGTCGGTGCGGTCGAAAAATCCAAAATCCTCACGGGCCAAAACGTCAAGGCAGGCGACGTGGTGCTGGGGCTGGCTTCGAGCGGCGTGCACTCCAACGGCTTTAGCTTGGTGCGCAAGTGCATCGAGCGCGCAGGCAGCAACACCCCGGCCACGTTGGATGGCAAGCCCTTCAAGCAAGCCTTGATGGAGCCAACCCGCCTGTACGTGTTGAACGTATTGGCCGCGTTGGCGGCCCATCCCACGAACCCCGAGTCGTCTTCGGGCATCAAGGCGCTGGCCCATATCACCGGTGGCGGCTTGCTCGAAAACATTCCCCGTGTGCTGCCCGAAGGCCTGGCCGCTCACCTGCAAAAGGGCAGCTGGCCTCAGACCGAACTGTTTGCCTGGTTGCAACAAACAGCGGGCATCGACGACACCGAGATGAACCGCACTTTCAACAATGGCATCGGCATGGTGGTGGTGGTGGATGCTGCTGACGCCGAAACCTGCGCCCAAACCTTGCGTACAGCGGGTGAGCAGGTGTACGTCATCGGCCAAATCGCGCCTCAAGGCAGCGGCGCTCAGGTCGTGGTGGCCTGAGAGGGCAACAACTCAGGTGCTTGAGAGCTCGCTGATGCGGTCTCTCAACGCATCCTGATCTGGGGCCAAAGGCTCGGCTTGCAAATACATCTGCAGGTCTTGCAAAGCTTCGTGCTTGCGACCCAGTTCGGCCAACACCAAGCCCCGGTCACGCCGCTCAGCCCAAATTGCAGGCAAGAGCACGACCAGCCTGTCCAACACATTCAGCATGCGTGGCCAGTCTTGTTGAGAACGGAAAACCTCTTTGAGGTTGCGCAGCATGCGGGCCAGCAAATCACGCGATGGACAGGGCTGCAAATACAGGCCCATGGGGGTCTCGCCATCGTCCAGATCAGCAGCAGAAGACTTGTCTTCTGCGCTGCGATAAGGCCCTAGGCGTTCGGCCAGGTTGTCAATGCCCAAAGACTCACCTGTCAACGGGTCCAGCACCACCAAGCCGCCTTGCAGCGTGACTTTGACCAAAAAATGGCCCGGAAACGAAACGCCCTGCGCGTGCAGACCCAAGCCTTGGGCCAACTCCAACCAGATCACGGCCAGTGAAATCGGCAAACCACGCCGGGTGCGCAAGACTTCGTTCAGATAACTGTTTTCTGGGGCGTAGTAATCGTTGGCATTGACGCCAAAACCCATTTCTTTGTAAAACACTTGGGTCAAGATGGCCAAACGCGTCAGGTCGTCGGCATCGTTGGGCACACGGGCTGTGATTCTTTTAAGCAGACGGGCCACATCGTCCAACACCTGCTGCACATCCAGCGCGGGCTCCTCGTCCTGAGCCAAACTGGCAGCGGCCTCCAACACAGGAAAGTCAGCATCGCTTTGCACCAAACTGGCAAAGTAATCTAGAGGCGACGGTGTGGCGAAGTTGAGGTTCATGAATCTGCGCCTTCAACGCTTCAAAAAGGCCTTCAGCCGCAAGCCGGTCACCCACAAAACACCAAAATACAAAAGCGCAGATGCAAACAGGGTCAAGACCATCCACCCGATGCGCTGCCAAGCGTCTTGGCGCATGGCCACCCAAGGCAGGTGGTGCGCGGCGTATCCCAGCAGACCTGTGAGCAAGCCCGTGGCCAACAGCACCTGCAACACAAAGCGCAGCCACCCGGCTTGCGGCTTGTAGCTACCCCGGCGCAACAAGCCGACCAACAGCCAAAGCGCATTCACCAAAGCCCCCAAACCTATCGACAACGCCAGCCCGGCATGGGCTAAGTAGGGCACCAACAGCAGGTTGAACACTTGCGTCAGCACCAGGACCACCACCGCAATGCGCACCGGGGTGCGGATGTCCTGGCTGGCGTAATAACCAGGGGCCAGCACCTTGATGGCCACCAGACCCAGCAAACCCACGCCATAGCCGGTCAAGGCCAAAGTGGTCTGCTGGACATCGCGGTCAGTGAACGCGCCGTAGTGGTAAAGCACCGACACCAACGGTTGCGAGAACACCAGCAAAGCTGCCGCACAGGGCAAGGTCAACAACACCACCAGACGCAAACCCCAATCAAGCATGGCGGCGTAGCGCTCGCTGTCGCCTGTGGCTTTGGCTGCGGCCAGTTGCGGCATCAGCACCACACCCAACGCCACGCCCAGCATGGCCGTCGGGAACTCCATCAGTCGGTCGGCATAGGTCAGCCAACTGACACTGCCCGGAGCCAGGTGCGAAGCAATCTGCGTGTTGATGAGCAAGGAAATCTGGGCCACGCCCACGCCCAGCAAAGCCGGTGCCATGAGGCGCAAGATGTTGCGGGTGGCCGGGTTGGTCCAGGCTTTTTTGACAGCAGCGGGGCCCATACCCAACCGGGGCAACAAACCCAGACGATGCAATGCCGGAATTTGCACAGCCAGTTGCAAAAAGCCACCCACCATGACGCCCGCAGGCAGCGCATAGATGGCTTCAAACCCTTGCCGGGCTAGCCAAGGCGACAAAAGCCAGGCTGCTGCAATCACGCTCACGTTCAACAGAACTGGCGTAGCGGCTGGCACAGCAAAGCGTTTCCAGGTGTTCAAAATTCCAGCCGACAAGGCCACCATCGACATGAAGGCGATGTAAGGAAACATCCAGCGCGTCATGTTGACGGCCGAGGCATAGCCCCGGGGGTCTTGTTGCAAACCACTGGCCAATGCCCAGACCAGCCAGGGCGAGGCCATCACCCCTAAAACCGACAGCACCAAAACCGACCAAGCCAAGGCTGTGGCCACGCTGTCGATCACTTCTTTGGTGGCTTCGTCACCATGCTGGGCTCGGTTGGCCGCCAAAACAGGCACAAAAGCCTGACTGAAGGCCCCTTCGGCAAACAGGCGACGGAACAAATTCGGAATCCGAAAAGCCACATTGAAGGCATCGGTCAAAGCACTGGCCCCGAAAGCCGAGGCGATCAGCAACTCGCGCACGAGCCCCGTCACCCGGGAGGCCAGGGTGAAAATCGACACAACAGAGGCAGAACGGAGGAGGCTCACAGTGGGCGAGTGTAGCGGCCTTGCAAGGGGTCACTTTCGGGTTGAGTGGGCCAACTGCCCGCAAATGGCCATGCGTCTGCTAGAATGCCGGGTTCGCCGGACATCATCCTCAGACATTGAAAGAACTTATATATGGCATCCGCTAAACCAAAAAAGAAAAACCCCCGTCTTGCTTCCGGCCGTAAACGCGTCCGCCAAGACGTCAAAATCAACGCTGCGAATTCTTCGCTGCGTTCCAAATACCGCACTGCTGTGAAAAACGTCGAAAAAGCCGTTGCAGCTGGCGACAAGACCAAAGCCACAGAGTTGTTTGCCAAAATGCAAACCGTGGTGGACATCATTGCCGACAAGGGCATCTTCCACAAAAACAAGGCTGCTCGTGACAAGAGCCGCCTGAGCGCCAAAGTCAAGACTTTGGCTCTCGCCGCAGCCTGATCCGCTCCACCAGATCAACAGCCCGGCGAGGTTTTGTCCTCGCTGCCGTTTGAAACGGGTGCGCTGTCCGCGAAAACTAAACCGCCCAGGTGCAAACCTCGGCGGTTTTTTCATGCCCAATTTCTGGCAAGGCGCAGGCTGAGTCTGGGGGCGGCAAAGGCTGAGTTGGGGGGGCGCAGGCTGAGTTGGGGGTATCGCCGGGTGACGATTTTGCGAGCGAAGCGAGCCATGAGGAACCCGGCGATACCCCCAACTCAGCGAGACTCGTCTGAACACCTGTTAAAAAAACGGCAGCTCAGGGGCACAAAAAAACCGCCCGAAGGCGGTGGGTCGCGTTGACTTATTTTTTGGGCGGTGGGTCGGGCAGCAAACAAGCCTCAGCCACTTGCAGGTGGTTGTCACGGGCAAAGTTCATCACGAAGTCCCAAGCCATCACATCGTAATCGCGCAGGTCATGGTGGACCACCACACATTTGACGTTGCCCATGGTGGTGGGAATGCACCAAGGCGAATAGCTCAGGTGGCTACCGGGCACAGCGCCACCGGGGCGAAACTGGCTCATCACGCCTGCCAGACGCTCAGCCCAGTCGCTGGGGCGGAATGTCTTTCCGTCCAAGGTCAAACCCAGGATAAAGACTTCTTTGGCAGAGTTGGAGACCATCGGATAGAGGGGTTAGTCAAGGGAGCACAGAGTTCGGGATCGCCGCCCTCTGGTTTACCCGGGTATTGTATCTTATATAAGACTTGAAACCCACTTGTAACTTGGCAAGACAGCCGTGACGCCCTACAAGTTGGCCCGGTATTTCTGCCTCTAAAATCTGGTTTCAGCGGCCCTCTTCGTTGGGCCGATTTTTATTTCAGGAGTTCACGCATGTCCGCTTTCATTGAAGCCGCCTCACCGCACACCATGAACACCTATGGCCGACTGCCGATCGCACTCAGCCATGGTCAAGGTTGCCGAGTCTGGGACGTCAATGGCAAGTCTTATCTGGACGCGCTGGCCGGTATCGCTGTGAACACCTTGGGCCACAACCACCCCGACTTGGTGCCTGCGCTGCAAGACCAGATCGGCAAGATGATCCACAGCTGCAACTACTTCCACGTGCCCAACGCCGAAGTGCTGGCGGCCAAATTGGTCGAGTTGTCGGGCATGACCAATGTGTTTTTCTGCTGCACGGGGCTAGAAGCCAACGAAGCGGCGATCAAACTCGCACGCAAATTCGGTCACGACAAGGGCATCGACAAGCCCGAAATCGTGGTGTACGAAAAAGCCTTTCACGGCCGCAGCATTGCCACCCTGAGCGCCACAGCGAATGAAAAGCTCAAAACCGGCTTTGGCCCGATGCTCGAAGGCTTTGTGCGCGTGCCAGTCAACGACATCGAAGCCCTGAAAAAAGCCACCGAAGGCAATCCGAACGTGGTGGCGGTGTTCATGGAGACCATTCAAGGCGAAGGCGGCGTCAACCCCATGCGTGCCGAATACCTGCAACAAGTGCGCGCTTTGTGTGACCAGAAAGACTGGTTGATGATGATCGACGAAGTGCAATGCGGCATGGGCCGCACCGGCAAGTGGTTTGCCCACCAGTGGGCTGGCATCGTGCCCGACGTGATGCCGCTGGCCAAAGGCCTGGGCTCGGGTGTGCCGATTGGCGCGGTGGTCGCTGGCCCCAAAGCCGCCCACATCTTCCAGCCTGGCAACCACGGCACCACCTTTGGCGGCAACCCACTGGCCATGCGCGCCGGGGTCGAAACCATCCGCATCATGGAAAAAGACGGCTTGATGGCCAACGCCGCGCGGGTCGGTGCGCATTTGCGCAGCGCCCTTGAAACCGCTCTGGCTGGTGTTCAAGGCATTAAAGAAATTCGTGGCCAAGGCCTGATGTTGGGCATTGAGCTCGACCGCCCCTGCGGCCCCGTCTGGAGCCGTGCTGCCGAAGCCGGACTGCTGCTGAGCGTGACCGCTGACAGCGTGATTCGCTTGGTGCCGCCCCTGATCATGACCGAGGCCGAGGCCGACGAAGTGGTGGCCATTTTGGTGCCCTTGATCAAAACCTTTTTGACGGAGTCCGCATGAGCCTCGCCCAAGCTGTGCCGGTTCGGCACTACCTGCAGTTCACCGACCTGAGTGCGGATGACTACGCGCACCTGTTTGCCCGTGCCGCCGAGATCAAACGCAAGTTCAAGGCCTACGAAAAATACCACCCACTGGCCGACCGCACGCTGGCCATGATTTTCGAAAAAGCCAGCACCCGCACCCGCGTGAGTTTTGAAGCCGGGATGTACCAACTGGGCGGCTCGGTGGTGCATCTGACCACGGGCGACAGCCAACTGGGCCGCTCAGAGCCCATCGAAGACAGCGCCCGCGTCATCAGCCGCATGACCGACTTGGTGATGATTCGCACCTATGGCCAAGACAAGATCGAGCGCTTTGCCTCGCACTCGCGCGTGCCCGTGATCAACGGCCTGACCAATGAATTTCACCCCTGCCAAATCTTGGCTGACCTGTTCACTTTGTTGGAGCACCGGGGCTTGGACGCCCAAGGCAAGCCTGATCCGGCCTACCTCAAAGGCAAGGTCGTGGCCTGGGTGGGCGACGGCAACAACATGGCCAACACCTGGTTGCAGGCGGCCGAGTTGCTCGGTTTCACGGTGCACCTGAGCACGCCCAGTGGCTACGAAGTGGACCAAGCTGTGGCCGGTTTGCGAAGTGCTGACAGCTACAAAATCTTCAAAGACCCCGAAGATGCCTGCCGGGGTGCCGATCTGGTCACCACCGATGTGTGGACCAGCATGGGCTACGAAGCCGAAAACGAAGCCCGCAAAAAAGCGTTTGCCGATTGGTGTGTGGACGAAGCCATGATGCAAGTGGCCAAGCCCGATGCCCTGTTCATGCACTGCCTGCCTGCCCACCGCGGTGAAGAAGTCAGCGCCGAAGTCATCGACGGCCCGCAATCGGTCGTGTGGGACGAAGCCGAAAACCGCATGCATGTGCAAAAAGCGCTGATGGAGTTTTTGTTGCTGGGCCGCGTGACTGCCTGATCGGTCACCACAGACTCCCTTTTGTCTGTCACCCCGGACTTGATCCGGGGTCCACACCCTCTTTACGTCATGTCCCACTGCACCACCTGCGGCGCTTGCTGCGTGAGCTTTCGCGTGGATTTCTCGGTCTTCGAATACGAAGAAGGCGGTGGCGATGTGCCCGCAGGCCTGGCCTCCCCCCTCACCGAACACACCTGCCGCATGCGCGGCACCGACCACAGCCCGCCGCGCTGCGCGGCGCTGTATGGCAAAACCGGCGAAAAAGCCGTTTGCGGCATCTACGAATGGCGACCCTCGCCATGCCGTGAATTCGAAGAAGGCAGCCCCGCTTGCGAACACGCGCGACGCCGTCATGGCTTGCCCCCACTGCCGCTCTGAAGTCTTTTTTGACGGGTGTTGGAAATAACCGACACCATGGTTTTTTCTCAGGTGCTACCTTCGCTCACCATGAAAAAACTTTGGGACATTTCCCCCCCGGTGGATGCCAGCAGCCCGGTCTTTCCGGGCGACACACCCTACACCCAGCAATGGGCGGCCACGCTGTCTGAGACCTGCCCAGTCAACGTGAGCGCCATCACTTTGTCGCCGCACGTGGGCGCGCACGCCGATGCCCCACTGCATTACGACGCACAAGGTGCCGCCGTGGGTGTGCTTGATCTGAGCCCATTTTTGGGGCACTGCCGTGTCATCCATGCACTGGCGGCCGGCCCACTGGTCACGATCGCGCACCTGCAACACGCGCTGGCCGATGTGCCGCCACGGGTGCTGGTGCGCACCTGCCCACAATTTCCGCTGACGCAGTTTGATCCCCAACTGAGCGCCTTTCACCCCGACACCGTGCAGCACTTGGCCGACCTGGGTGTGCAACTGATCGGCATCGACAGCGCCAGCATCGACCCCGCCGACAGCAAGCCGCTGCCCAGCCACCAAGTCATTCGCCAACGCGGTCTGCGCGTGCTGGAGAACCTGCTGCTGGACGATGTGCCCGAAGGCGATTACGAGTTGATCGCCCTGCCCTTGAAACTGATGACCGCCGACGCCAGCCCGGTGCGCGCGGTTTTGCGCGAACTTTGAAGCCTTTTTGAAAGCCCCCTCATGATGAACCTCACCCCCACCTTGCAAGACTGCGAACTGCTGGACCAGCAAGACCCATTGCGCAGCCTGCGCGACCAATTCGATTTACCGACTGGCGTGATTTACCTCGACGGCAATTCGCTGGGCGTGATGCCCAAAACCGCCCCAGCCCGTGTGGCCCACGCCGTCACCCAAGAATGGGGACAAGACCTGATCCAAAGCTGGAACAGCGCAGGCTGGTTCAACTTGCCCCAGCGCGTGGGCGACAAAATCGCCCGTGTCATTGGTGCTCAAGCGGGCGAAGTGGTGGCCGCTGACAGCACCTCCATCAACCTGTTCAAAGTGCTGGCTGCCGCGCTGCACATGGCCCAAGCCGACCATCCCCACAAAACCAAAATCGTCAGCGAACGCAGCAACTTCCCGACCGACCTCTACATCGCCGAAGCCCTCTGCCGAGAGCGCGGCTTCACTTTGCAGTTGATCGATGCGCAAGACATTCCTGCCGCTTTGCAAGCCGACGTGGCGGTGCTGATGCTCACGCACGTCAACTACCGCACCGGGGCCATGCACGAAATGCAAGCCGTGACGGCGCAAGCCCATGCACAAGGCATTTTGACGGTCTGGGACTTGGCCCACAGTGCCGGTGCCGTACCGGTGGACCTGAATGGCTCGGGCGCCGACTTTGCCGTCGGTTGCGGCTACAAATACCTCAACGGTGGCCCCGGTGCACCGGCCTTTGTATGGGTCCATCCGCAACACACCGACCGCTTCTGGCAGCCACTGGCTGGCTGGTGGGGCCATGCTGCGCCATTTGCGTTCACACCCGACTACCAACCCGCCAAGGGCATCACGCGTTACCAGTGCGGCACACAGCCCATCTTGAGCTTGTCCGCGCTGGACTGTGGTCTGGACACGATGCTGGCCGCTGAACCGCTGGGTGGCATGGCGGCCTTGCGCCAAAAGTCGCTGGCATTGACGGGCTTGTTCATGCAGTTGGTTCGCACGCGCTTGCATGGCCACGGCTTTGGCATCGCCACCCCCACACAAGAAGCCCTGCGCGGCTCGCAAGTGAGCCTGACCCGCGCCGAAGGCGCTTACGCCATCGTGCAAGCCCTGATCGCGCGCGGCGTGATCGGCGACTTCCGCGCCGGTGATGGCGGCCAACACGCAGACATTTTGCGCTTTGGCTTCACGCCCTTGTACATCGGATTTGCCGATGTGTGGAATGCTGCCGAACAGCTGTGCCAAGTCATGGCCAGCGGCGAATGGCAAGACGCCCGCTTTGCCCAAAAACACGCTGTCACCTGAAAGCCCGACCATGAGCGCCTGTCCATTCCACGCCAGCGACGACAATGCGGCCCCTGTCAGCGGCAATCCCCCTGCAGGCACCGCCGCAGGCGAGCGCATCGTGCACGAAGAAAAAGCGCAACTCGACTTCGATGGCCGCATGAGCTACGGCGACTACCTGCAGCTTGACGCCATCTTGAACGCGCAAACACCGCTCTCGCCCGATCACAACGAGATGCTGTTCATCGTGCAGCACCAAACCAGCGAACTGTGGATGAAGCTGATGCTGCACGAGTTACACGCGGCTGTGGCCAGCATCGCGACAGACCAACTGCCCGATGCGTTCAAGAAGCTGGCACGGGTCAGCAAGATCATGGAGCAGCTCGTGCACGCATGGGACGTACTGGCCACCATGACACCGCCCGAATACAGCGCCATTCGGCCTTACCTGCTGCAGTCCAGCGGTTTCCAAAGTTGGCAATACCGCTGTGTCGAATTCGCCATGGGTAACAAAAACGCGGCCATGCTGCAACCCCACGCGCACCGCCCTGACCTGTCTGCCATTGTGCAAGCGGCCTACGAAGCGCCTTCGCTGTATGACGAATGTTTGCGCCTGTTGAAGCGGCGCGGTCTGGCTGTGCCCGACAGCCACACTCAGCGCGATTGGCGCCAGCCCTATCTGGCCAGCGAGGGCGTAGAAAGCGCTTGGCTGCAGGTCTACCGCGACCCCCAACAGCACTGGGACTTGTACCAACTGGGCGAAGAGCTGACCGACCTGGAAGACGCTTTTCGTTTGTGGCGCTTTCGCCATGTGACCACCGTGGAACGCGTGATCGGTTTCAAGCGCGGCACAGGGGGCACCGGCGGCGTGAACTACCTGCGCAAAATGCTCGATGTGGTGCTCTTCCCCGAAATCTGGACACTGCGCACGCAACTGTGAAGTGGCGCACCCTGTGCGAATCAACCGGCGACAAACAAGTGCGTTCATTTGCACTAATATGCCGACTCGCACCACTGGAGAGACGCTGTGCAACTGAACATCAACGGCGAAAGCCGCACCAGCCAAGCCGAGCCCGGCATGCCCTTGTTGTGGGTGCTGCGCGATGAACTGAACCTCACGGGCACCAAGTTCGGCTGCGGCATCGCCGCCTGCGGGGCCTGCACCGTGCATGTCGACGGACAGGCCGTGCGCTCGTGCGTCACGCCAGCATCTGCGGTCGCGCACCAACGCATCCGCACCATTGAATCTTTGGGCAGCCCTGAAAAACCCCACCCGCTGCAAGCGGCCTGGATCGCAGAGCAAGTGCCGCAATGCGGGTATTGCCAAAGCGGCATGTTGATGGCCGCCGCCGCCTTGCTGGACAAAACACCCCAGCCCAGCGACGCCCAGATTGACGCGGCCATGACCAATTTGTGCCGCTGCGGCACGTACCAACGCGTGCGTGCGGCCATTCACCGCGCGGCAAAAACCATGCAGTCGCCAAACGCCCAGAAAGGCGGTGCCGCATGAAACGCCGCACCTGGATCTTGAGCGCCTTGGGCGCAACCGGGGCTTTGGTGGTGGGCTGGGGCGTGATGCCTGCACGCTCGCGCTTGGGTTCCCCCGATTTGATGCTGCCCAGCCAAGGCGATGTGGCCCTGAACGGCTGGATCAAGATCGCTGCAGACGGCGGCGTCATCTTGGCCATGCCCCGCAGCGAAATGGGCCAAGGCGTGCACACCGCGCTGGCCATGCTGGTGGCCGAAGAGCTCGATGTGCCGCTGAGCCGCGTGCGCTTGGAACAAGCGGGCGCCGACAGCATTTATGGCAACGTGGCCATGCTGGTCGCCAGCCTGCCTTTTCACCCGCTGGACAGCGAAGGCGGGCACAAACCCGTCAAGATCAAAATGGGGGAATGGCTGGTGGGCAAGATCGCCCGCGAGCTGGGCATCAACGCCACGGGGGGCTCGTCCAGCATCGCCGACCTGTGGGCGCCTTTGCGCATGGCAGCGGCCACAGCGCGGGCCAGCCTGGTGCAAACGGCGGCACTGGCCTGGCAAGTGTCTGCCCAAGACATCACCGTGACCCATGGCCTGATGCAACACGCCTCGGGCAAGTCAGCCCATTTCGGTCAGATGGCCGCAGGTGCTGCGGGTGCCACGCCCACCGGCATCACCACCAAACCACGTGCGCAGTGGAAGCTCATTGGCCAAGCCGCGCCCCGCACCGACATCCCTGCCAAAGTGACAGGCGAGGCCCGTTTTGGGGCCGATGTGCGCCTGCCGGGCATGCTGTTTGCGACCGTGCAAATGTGCCCCATGCTGGGTGGGTCAGCCGCGTCCATGGACAGCCAAGCGGCATTGGCACTGCCCGGTGTGTCCAAGGTGGTTCCGCTCGACGCCTGGGGTGGCGG
>Ga0208916_10000742_pt1 | contig 14772 bp, 21 predicted proteins | sample DEB19_08_DNA_5_FD_184523 | JGI IMG/M metagenome (GOLD analysis project Ga0208916, IMG submission 184523) | Aqueous microbial communities from the Delaware River and Bay under freshwater to marine salinity gradient to study organic matter... | ecosystem: Environmental > Aquatic > Marine >... | reverse complement strand
CATGGTCTTGGTAGACCGTGGATCAGTAGTGTCATAGGCCGGTGATCCAGTGGATCGGGCAGTGACAGGCGAAATCGGCGCTGGCGCGGATGTCGTACGTTTCATTGGTGGGTCAGACGCCAATTTGGCCTCAATCTTCCCAATTTCCTTTGCCTGCGCAAACGGGGCTAGGCGAGATATACGCTCTGCATCTTTGGGGTTAGTTCCGAGGTAGTAAGCTAACTCAGGCCCAACATCCGAAGACCGAATCGTATCGGCCATCACGTCAGTAATTGGTAGCTTGGGGTTGTACGCGACTTGTTCAAAGTCATCGTACTTAGCGCGGGCTTCCTCTTCCTTGTCGTGATAACTCTCAAGAACTTGCGAGTGCTGTTTGGCCGCTTCGCGCTGCGCGATCAGTTGCTCTGCCTTTTGATAGGCCAACGCATCGGCGTAAGCCTCTGGCGTTTCAAACTGATCGACAGACTGTGCTGCCGGAGCCCTCAAGGTTTGCGTTTCCGCAACCCTCTGTGCTTGTTCCCGTTCCCACTTTCGTTGCTCTCTTGCGAGGCGTTTTCCAATAGCTGCATCAAGTTCCTCTTGCGAGAAGGTCTTGGGTGCTTCTGCTTCCGGCGCTTTAACTTCGGTCTCAGGTGCAGCCGTTGCCACCTGTTCCGGCGCGGTTTCAACTTCCGCTAGGGTTTCTTCTGACATTTTTTCGATTCCATAGAATCCCTGGTGAACGCACCAGTACGTTTTTTGGCATTATGCATTAAATTGTGCAGATCGTGCCTCTACCTCATACGGGTTTAAAAAATACCCGTACTTTAGATTCCAATACAAATACTTGACCATGTAGACCAGCTTGCCATCTCGTTGCATTTGCTCCAAGTGCTTTTGCTCATGCCGGATAAGGCCAGCATCAGTCTCATAGCCGGGTGCAAAGTAAATGTCGCCCCACAGGCTAGTCCACCCCTGAAACTTCATCCGGTTTATAAACCAGAGGATTGGGCCGTGGGCAACTTTGATCATTATGCGTAATAGCTAATGTTTAACTTGGCGCTGCCTGCTTGCTCAATAAATTGAATTTTGGTTAAATCGCCATCGTATTGCAGGGGAATACCGGCAGACAAAGGCATTCCAACAGATGCTGTGGGCGCAGTGCCGTCATCACGCCAACGCACACCCTGCGTTTCGCAAATAATCAGCGCAAAAGTGGGTTTCTGAAACAGCCCATTTTTGTCCGTAGTTGGAACGGTCAAAGTGGCCGCAGAAGACAGCGAAGTAATCTGTTGGTAGCCAATGCAGGACGTTACTGCTTTAAGGTTCATGCTCATAATTAAAATCTCCGGGGTTGTGTGAACGATCTTAGTCTAAATCCAATTTCGGTATCCACCGCAGGAGTCCCACCAAAATTCCAGCCTAAGTTGTTTCCAGCATCTACACTGCCGTTGGAGTAAAAAGCATTCCATGTAGCGCCGCCAGTTGCGGTAATGTCTTGAACAGTTAAATACGAAGCATTGACTGTTCCACTGGCTTGCGACAATGTTGCCGTTGTACCAGCCGTTGTGCTTTGCAGATATTTTTGAGTCGTGCCAGAAGTAGCAAATGCGCCCACTGTGCTTGTGGCACTCGCTTTAAGTTGAACGGTACCATTGGTAATGGTAAATGCCCTGGTTGACCCTTGGGTCAAAGCGTCTTGAAAAGCAAAGGTTCCACCTAGACCACTAAACGCAATTGGAAAGTCTAATGTCTTTGTTGCGGTTGTAATTGTTTTTGTACCTGAAGTTGCAGCAAACGTAGTCGCATTTGCGCCAGCAGTCAAAGTCATGCCACTGACCAAAGTCAAGTTTCCATAAATGGTCATAGCAGTGTTTGTAAGCGTTCCAGCAAAGCCTGTAAACACTAAATTTTTAAACCCACCAGTAGCGGTCAGCGCCACAATATCTGTTCCCGCACTAACATTCAAACTAATTGAATTTGCTTCAGATAGAGCACCAAATGTAATAGTTCGCGTGCCTGTAGCGCCACTATAAGTAGCGTTGACAACAGGCGTACCTGAAACAGTTAGTCCAGTAACAGTTGAAGTAGTCCAAATTGTTCCTGCATTTCCAATCAACGCAATGTTGCCAGTACCAAAAGCTAAAGTTCGTGTATTACTATTAGTTGAACTAAACAATCCTGTAGTCAGAGTTTTATTGTTTAGGTCTAATGTGCCATTGGTAAGCGTAAAAGTGTTTGTAGATGCCGTTGTAAAAGCATCAGCAAGTTGCACAGTCCCACTAAAAGCCAGCACCGTAGCAGGTTGTGTAAAAGATATACCGTTAGATGTGATGGTCTGTGTAGTTCTACCGTAAAACTGTAGGGCTGCGGTTCCAGACAACGTAGTACCAGTACCATTTTTCCAATTACCGTAAATGCTTGGTGCAGCCGTAACTGAAAGAGTCATAGCCGTTGTGCGGTTGGACATATCTACTGTTCCTAAAGCCCAACCAGTACTAAGCGTAATCGTACCTGTCACACTACCTGCATTGTCAAATACGGCAGTGTCTTGAGGTAGTGGAAAGTTGGCGGCAGCCGGTGTACCACCTGTGCCTGGAGCCCATCCGGTAGCTTCCCATACTTGAGCGCCAGCCAAGTTCCAATAGACAGTCTTGGCGGCGGTAAATGTGATGTTGCTGTTACCTAGCTGATTACCAATTCGTGTGCCAGTCCAAGGTGAAGCAGCAGAAGCACCAGCAGCAACAATGTCCCTAAAGTCTACATCAGACAATGTGGCAAGCGTAGCTACAGTAAGAGTACGAGGTGTACCTAAAACACTAGACTGAACATACATACGTATGTTTGGCCCATTTGCAGCACCTAAAGTAAGTGTTCCATTAATCGTTTGATTTGAATCTATTGTCACTGTTTTATATCCAGCCACAATAAGACTTGTCATACTTAAATTGTTAAACGTGTTTGCACCAGTAATAGCAAAAATAACATTAGCACTGGTTCTAACGTAATTTACGTTGTAATAAGTATTACCCCCACCCGCAAAAGTGGTTGTTCCACCTGCGGTCATAGATATTGTGCTAGTACCTGCATCTAAAGTTAAATTAGTTCCACCTATTGTTAAGCCTGCATTTCCGCTTAAAGTTAAAGTAGAAGAACCTAATGTAATAGCCCGTATGTTGTTATTATTAGACGTAAAATTTTGAGTATTAACTGCTTGGTTTCCAGAATTAAAACTTCCGTTAACTGTAGTAATTGTTCGGCTAGTGTTAATAGCTGTACTTAATGTCCAACCACCACCAACACCATTTAAATTAATATTTACCGCATTAAAATTAACGTTATTACAACTTATTGTTTTTCCGGTAGAAGTTGCCACAAAGTTAACTGTAGAATCACTACTAGAAAACGCTACTCCAGTAGCAGCATTAGACCAACTTCCGTACACATTAATAGTGCTAGAGCTTCCTTGAAATGTTATTGTTACATTACCAGTAACAGGGCCAGCTATAGTCACATCAAGACAAGTTGCTGCATTAGCTGTTACTCCTATTGTTACGGCGTATGCCGTAGCATTAGAGAGGCTATTAAAAATTACGTTATCAGCAGATGTGGGGACACCCGCGCTGCCTGCACCACCAGAACTTAAAGACCAATTAGTAGTGGTTGTACCGTCCCAAGTACCAGCACCACCAACCCAATAATATGTAGCCATAATTATCCTTACAGTTAGGTTAAGATAGTCATGCGCTATACCCAGTCATATCCTGAAAACTTTCTACTTTCATAAACAATTTTATTGGGTAACTGCTTCCTCGGCTATTTGTAACGTTGCACGTATAAGTGCTTGCAGCAACAGAAAAATAACCCGCCGTTGGCGCAAGAATTGTGTTTACAATTATATATATGCCCGATACTGCGGATGCAATGGCATAATTTGCGCGTAATGGCGTAGCAAGGGTAATAACATTACCTGATACACTTGCAATAAGATACTTATCGGCGCCGCCTATAGTAATTGAATCACCAACATGAAAGTGAACATTAGTGGCGCCATCAGTAACTGTTATTGAAACATCATTTGTATTACCAGCAACACTTAAAGTTGTTGTTGAATACCGTCCAGCAATTTGGATTAAGTATTCTCCAATATCTATAGCTCCAGTTTGCAAGTCCTGCCCATAAACTGTAAGTTTTCCATTGAAATTAGCTTGCCGATCTAAATTTCCATTAACTCCATCATTCCATAATTGAACGTATGTTTGCGCGCCGCCAACTTGTGGAAGTCTTACTGAATAGTGCGTTATATTTAATTTATCTCCAGTAAAAGACATTAATTTTGTACATTCGCTAGTAGACATTAAAACATTAGGGGCCAAATAACTTACGCCGCTAGTATCTAAGTCTGTGTACAAACGGGCCGCTGTTTGTGCAGGTGATGTTTTATAGGGGGTAGATTTAATATCAACACTGACCGATAATTTAAAATATTTAGGGTCAAATTTTCCAACTATTCCAATAGCAGTTAAGCTAGTACCCTGCCCACCCGCATAAGTTTGATAGTTAGAAATTTGAACTGTGGATGTGTATACCGCCCCAGGAGTAGCTGGTTCAGTAGCAATGTTTTGATGGTTATAGCTTGTTGGCGTGTAGTGTTCGATGTAATTAACTTCAGCCCCAAGCGCTTGTACAGAAGGATTTATTGCAAAACCTTCACAAGATGAATTGCTTGTCATTCCGCCAGTTGCTCTAGCAATATACATTAAGCCGCGCGGTGACCCAGTCATCACTTGCCCATCTAAACAAACTCCAAAGTTAGCATTCTTTGATCTAGAAGGAAAATAGGCAAATCTTCCTGATACATTTACAGCGTCAGGATTTGAATAAGAAAATGTACCAAAGTTAATACCAGCTCTATAAGCATCTGTTGTAGGACGAAGAATTGCAGCTTTAAACCAATTATCAAAATCTAAATCATATGTTACGCCCATTGTATGCCCATTATTAGTAATAACAGGTGAGGCAACAAAGTTTGTGTCTTGGGCTTTCCAAGGATGATTAACCGTATAGCAAGCTGCGCTTGCAACAATACCTACATTTGAGTTATACGCAGGCTCAAGATTTAAAATTTCGCCTAGCTGAACTGCTCCATAATACAAGATGCCGCCATTACAAGACTCTGCATAGATATTATAAAACTTACAAGCAATAGCACGACCTGTCATGCAAATTGCCCAACGTGCGCCAACAACAACAAAATTTCTAATCCAAAGATTGGCGATATCTGGCCCTGCTGTTCCAATGTTAGAAAAATCTAAATCACAGAAAGCTGCGCCACCAACTTGCCCTGCAACATCATTGTCAGCAGGAACAGGAGTGGTAGAGGTAATTTTTGGATAAGCCCCAATTGATACAAGAAGCTGAGACCCGTTACCTTCTAATGTAATTCCACGATAAACACGCAGACTATTGGTAATTTTATACTTTGTGTTTCCGGTATTTGGAAACTCAAGAGTTACGTAGCTATATCGTTCTTCTCCAGAAGTTGCGGAAAAAGATTTAACATAATCAATAGCTTTCTGAATAGCAATAGTATCATCTGTTGTTCCATCGCCAACAGCGCCAAAGTCCATAACGCTTATAACGTGGCGCAATACAGCTTGAACATTAGTAACAACAGCGCCAGTTCCTGCCGGTGTATAACTTACCAATGCCGCGTCAGTAGCAATGCCTGTACCGCTAACACCTGTAATGTTGTCCCATGTAGCAATGAGAACATCTGTACTGGTGTACAAAGCAAATTTATACGCTTGTAATGCAGTAACCCAAATTTCACCTGTAGCCACACGGCCCGCTGAATTCAACACAATAGGGTTAGTGTGCGCGGTAGAGCCCGCCGCAGATGTATACGTTGCTTGAGGTGTAGTTGTACCCGCAGCATAGCTGTACAACTTGCCGCCTGATAACGGGACTCCGCTATCGCTAAAAAACTGTTGCCCTGCGCCAGCAAGTGCGGAAAGATTGACGGTCATGCTAAGAACCTCAGTTTATATAGGGTACGCAGATAAATCTCAACGATATTGTCAATCAGTTGCTGCAACGAAGAATCAGATTTATCCACCACATCGTAGCGGCATTTTTCAATCTCATCCAATTGGTTTTGCAAAAAGTCGATGATGTTGGCCGTCTTGGTAGCCGAATGCAGCGTGATTGGCCCCATCAAGCCATGACGGCCTTGGTAGGCTTCAGCAAAGTCGTCCGCAGCGCCAATAATGCGCTCATAGAAGATATTGAGCGCAACGTGCTTAGAGTAGCTGCGAGTGTTCAAATGAACGCTGTGGGCCACATCACGGGCCAAAAACAGCATCCCGACAAAATCGGCGGCTTTGTACATCATTGTGGCATTCCCATTGGTTGTTGTTCCATGCCTTCTTGAGGCATTTCAGGGCCGGTGTCCATGTCACGGCCAGGCATCTCGTTAACCAAGTCGCCCGAGGTAATCATGCCATGCACAGTGCCCAGCACGATGTCTTGAATCTGTTCTGGCGACATACTGGCCTGCACGGCAGAAATGCGTTGAGTCTCGGCTTGGTATGCCTTGACCGTGGCCTCAAAGTCTTTGCGGTGCATATCCTGCGCTTCAATCGACTTGCCAGCATTGATGATCATCTGGTGCATCTGCTCCATCTCTTGGCCCATCGCTTGGATTTGCTGCTCTGCGGCCTGCAACTCGGGCGGCTTGTCGCCGTCTTGCATGAGTTTGGGGTCAATAGTCTTAGCAAACCGTTTTGCCATCTCTTGGGCGCCAGGCCAATCCATGTTCTTGACAAACAAGTCACCGGCCACTTGCCATAGCTGGGGGTTACCCTGCAACAGTTGGCCCATCGCTTCCAGCGCCTCTTGGCGCTTGGTCGCGTAGCCTGGGCCGGTGGTAGCCACCACGTCGTACTTGCCCACGCCAGGGTTGTAAATCTTGTCGATCACGATGCCTTGCTGATCCACGATCTTTTTGATCGGCTCTTGCTGCATCGGGTCAATCTTGACCATGCTGGTCTCGCCGTCCTCGCCAATGATGCGGGCGATGCGCTGGGTATCGTAAATTTTGGGGATCAAATCAACCAGTTGGCGGGTCAAATACCGCACACCACGGGCCAAGTTGTCACCGTAATGGTACGTCCCGACATCACTTTCGCGCGCGCGGGCCAGAATGGCTTTGCCGCTGCGTTCGTTGGATGTCATGCCCAAAGAAGCGTTGTATTGGCCGGTGGCTGCTTTAATATCCTCAGAAGCCCCAGATTTGGCCTGTAATAGCCCGCTGGAGGCCATTGGCGGCTGCGCCCGCTGGGGTAGTGGCAGCGTAACGCCCGCGCCGTCTGTAACGTCTGGATTGACCTCCAAATACGGCCAGTTGGTCGTGTTAGCGGTCTTCCATTGGTTTTCGTAGCCCTCAAACTGGCCGCCGTAGCCAATAAATGGTGCTTTGGGGGCCAAAGCCAGCATTTCTGCCTCTTGGGATACCCAATAGTTGTACATCCGCTGGGCGTCTTTGGCGTTTCGCACCAGGCCGGACACGTACAAACGGCCATCAACCTCAAATTCATTGCCCACAATGCGGACAATTGGGATGTATTTGCCTGCCCACTCGCGTTCTTCCAAGATTTCGTAGCCGTTTATCTTGCAATACTTGATACGTGGCCGGTCAGACTGCCGAGTTTTCTTAGGCTTGCCATAAATGGCCCGCAATTGCTTGTCTTCGGGCGTTCCCTCAAAGGCCGTGGCGTTGCCAGGGTACAAATTGAGCGTGCCCTTGTCGTAATCGACGTAGTAGTAGTCGGCAATACGGATCGTGTCCTCATTGAGCCACTGCGACAGGTTCTGATCGCCCACACCCAGCGTTTGCAGGGTGGTGATGGGCGCTGAGTCGGGGTACATCCGCTGGTAATCGTCTTTGCGGATGTCCTCGGTCACAAAACACCACTTGGCGTCCGCGCCGCACGGGTCTTGGATGGTTGGATCCATGTAGACCGAGAAACTATTGCGAACCCGGCCAATCTTGATGTCTTGGTCAAAGGTATTGTCGTCGCAATACTCGGTCAGGACTCGGATGTAGCCTTCTCCGTAAGAGACTTGGTTTTCGCAGGCGGTGTCGTAAGCGACATCTGCGTCCGAGATGTATTCAATATGCCTGACCATGCCGTTGAATATTTCGGCAACGTCAATGTCGGCTTTGTCGTCGGCTGGAATAACTTTGCCTGTTGGGCGATTTTGGCGTTGGTCATTGGTAACTTGCCGTACGTGCTGCGGCAGCTTGTTAATCGTAAGACACGGGCGAGCGTTGATTGTCTGGCCCTGCACCGCGCCCCGAGTCGCCAGCACATCAGCAGGCCACTGCCAATGGTTGTCTGGGCTTCCGGCGTAAAACTTCAGATCGTCGATCTCATCCTCGCGGGACTCAGACAGCGCCGATATCGCCATGTCCAAGCGGCTGCGGGCGGTCGCCAGCACGCCGGAGTCGTCGTTCTTCTTGCCGCCGCCATTAGCGACGTTGCCTACCGCCACCATGCCGGTGTAATCAGCCATTATTTCTTACCCTTTGGGGCTGGCGCGCTGCGCTTGACCGCATAGGCAATTGCCACGGCCTGTTTGACCGGCTTGCCCGCTTTGACTTCAGCTTTCACGTTTTCACGAAAGGCTTTGGGGGAAGATGATTTAACGAGTGGCATTATTTGCCTTTCTTGGCCGTCTTGGCTGAATCTTTAAAATCTTTGGCCGTTGGAGCGCCTTTTGCGCCTACAGGGCGCATTTTCTCTTTGCTGCCAGCCGCAATGCGTGCTTGTTTGGCGTGAATGTTTGCGTACAGTCCAGGTTTAGTAGCCATGATTAACACTTCCATCTTGCTAAAGCAGCAGCTTTGCGGGTGGGATTACCCTTTTCATCTTTCATTGGCCCAGGCACGCCAGACATACGGGCGCAGAACGAGTCCTTGCGTGCGCCGCCTTGGGGCTGCGGAGCCTTGAGATTGGAGCCGGTTGCGGCATTGTACTTCTCGCGGCCCTTGGCCGTCAGGCCAGCGCCTTTGGATGTGGGCAGCTTCTCGCCGCGTCCGACAGATAGAGATACTTTTTTCATGAGCCCATCCATGATGTATGCATTGCGCCGTCTTGAGCGTTATAGCGGCGAGTCGGCTCAGTATACTCGCGGTGAGCCACGGGAAAAGCAAACGTCACGCATATAGCGTCCGCTGCGTCTGGTGATGCTAAACCCCGTGCTTTCATTTCTTTCTTGCTCTCCAAGAAGATTGTTCCACGTGAATCAGGCTTCATCTTAGGCGAAATCAAATCCGTCTTCAAGAACCTGTCGGTCGGAATACTAGCAGATTTTAGCCATTCCCTCATCTCACCCCACATCTGCGCGCGCATATTTCCGTACATTATCGGGTTTTTGGCCTTATTTCCAAAGTTCACGCCTTTAATCTTGTACCGCTGCTCTTTGAGCCTGTCCACAATCCCAGCCCCCAGCCCGCCCTCGTCAATCACCACTAGGGTCGGCTTATATTCCTCAATCGCGTCAATCACATACCCCACAACCGTCATGGTGTCGTCGCCCCGGTGCCGCGTTATGTTAACAATATCCCGTCCTTGGCGCACGGCGATGACCGTGGCGTCCGCGCCGTAGCGCGCCGGATCGACGCCGATGACGATGGGCGCTGACAGGTCTTTGTACCGCTCCCGCTTCATGGCCTCGTCCACTATGTCTGACCCGATGAACTGATCGTCTCCCGCGCTTGGGAACATCCCGTAGACTTCGACGTGCGCCTGGCTGGAGTCCGGCCCGTACTCTTGGATGATCCGCTCGTAGACTTGCTTGTCCGTACCTTCGACCGTGCGCGCGTCCACCACCTTGGTTTTCCAAAACGCCCGTTTGGAGTTAAACGCCTCGTAGAAGTACCCCGTGTTGCGACGGGGGTTGGAAAACGCTAGCCAGAAGCGGTTGGGCGTGTTCTCGGTAAAGAAGCCCGCAGTCACCGCCCAGATCGTGTCGTCAATACCGCTTGCCTCGTCAAACACCACCAGCACGCCGTCGTAGTTATGCACACCCGCGTATGCGTCGGGGTTCTCCGCTGACCACAGCCGCCCCTCGACACCCCAGTACCTGGTGCCCTTCTTCAAGTCCCGCTCGACCAGTTCGGTCAGCCACTTGGCGGGCATCACCCGCGTGGCGCTCACCTCAAACCAATGGCTGTTAATCGCCATCGCCAGCCACTTGGTGATCTCGGCCCAGGTGATACTTCTGAGTTGGGATTCCGAGTTGGCCGAGATGATGGTCGTAGACCCAATGCGGGTTGCCAGCATCCAGATCGTGATCCAACTGACCAGCGCCGACTTGCCAATACCGCGCCCAGACGAGATGGCCGATTGCAGCACGTTGTAGTCCAGCAGGCCTTTGTTTGCTTCGATGTGGTCTGCAATATCTTGCAGCACCTCGCGCTGCCACTTGCGCGGCCCTTTGAAGTTCTCCAGCGGCGTGCCCTTGACGCCCCACGGGAATACCAAAGCCACAAAGTTGAGCGGGTTGTCCTTGATGCGCGGCGTCCACAGACGCGCCATCAGGGCTTGTTCGTCTTCAGCGCTGTATCTGGTTGACTGCATCTACGACCTCAATGACGCGCATCTCTGCTTCTTGCAGTGCCTGCGTGATGGATATGCGTTGGTCGATGTCCACCGTGATGGACTGCTTGGCAACCCAGCCGTGCTGGTGTTTGAGAATTTCAAGCGCCGCTTTGGCATCGCCCTCACGGGCTGCCTTGTGCAGGATGTCGGCCATCTCGCGCTCCCCGTCAGCTTTGCCCTTGATCGCGGCCATCTCGGCCAGTGCGTCAAATTGGCACAGGTGCCGGTACTCTTCAGGCCGCATCCCAGAGGCCAGCGCCAGCGTGTCGCCTTTGAGCCCCAGCTTGGCAGCGTCGTATATCGCTTGCAAGCGCGATTCGGTTGCTTGGACGTGTCGGACAGTGAGCGGCAGTGACTTGAACATTTGTTCTCCTGCGCCTGGGAGGCGTGTGCTGGAAGTTTACATTAAAAAAATTTTGTTCGCGAGCCCTTCGTTTACGTTGGCCCAATCGCTCGGCCCTACCCCTCCCCCTCAGCCAAAATCCTACGCAAAATGGCAAGCAATCCCTACGCAAAAAGGCAAGGGTAATGCTAGTCAGATTGGCAAGCGTATACTAGGCAAAATGGCAAGTGGTTGGCCATGGGGATGTGGGCCATGTAGGCATGACCTACAGGGTTGCATGGTGTCCGATACCGGCCACCGGCCACCGGCCACCATGTGGGCCATGTAGGCATGACCTACAGGGTTAGAGTGCTTCCGTAAACCATGCGGCCATGTGGCGCCAGCAAAATGCGGCGGTTTGGCGGTGTGGGTCATGTAGGCACTTTTAAAAGCGTTTTTCAGTCGCAGCGTCTAGCTGCATAAACTTAACATAACGTATATCTGCATATTAATTACTGTAAAGGAATTCCTTACAAAATAACATCTAGTAACTTGATATAAAACTATGACAATTTAGCCAACAATTACACTCTCTCCAATGGGATGCATGAAAACCGCCAGTGCCAACAAAACACCGTGCATGGTGCCTACAATTTTGGTCAACTAAGGGTAAACACCTAGAAGATAAATGTTGACGTTGCAACAAATTCCCTTACAATACAGGCATGGCAACATCGCCATGCAATAAAGTAAAGGCACACAATGACAAAATCCGAAAAACGCGAGATCGCAATCACCCTCAAAATGCAGCACTTTGGCGCAAATTACGTCGCGCGCGCACTGTCCGCACTGTATCGCAGCGCGCGCACTAGCAAATCGCAAAATGAAATTATGGCGATCGCCTTGGCGTATGGCGTAGTTTCAAACGACGAATTCATTGTTTAATTCACCCTCCAAGGGCTTCGGCCCTTGTTCATTCACTACAGTAAAAGGCAAACATCATGAACTACATCAAAACACTGGAAGAGATTGTTAGCACTCGACAAGCGGACGCAATCCAACGCGAAACGCGCACCATAGAATTCCGCGCGCACTTGCGCAGCTCTAAGTTTCACACCCAGTTGGACGGCTCGCGCGGCGATCTTATTAGCACCGCCGATGTCAGCCGCTGGCTTGATTACATAAATGAACCGCTGGAGAAAGCAGCATGAAGCCCTACTATTCCCTCAAATGCTATGCCTATGATTTCCCCTCACTCAAATATCACTTTACAAACTTGGCCAAAGCGCAAGCCTGGGCGCGCGGTTTGATAGTTGACGGATACCACACCGTCGAAGTGCTGCGCTTTGCGCATGGTGAAGTTGACATATTGGAGACATTGCACGCCTAGTACACCCTGCAAGCCCTGCGCGTCAGGGTTTGCGGGTTTGCACTATCGCAAACCTTAATAAACTACAGTAAAGGTATATCATGCAACGCATTACACGCAAAGATTTAACAAGCGCAACGAACCGATTGAACCGCATTACAGGCAACGACGCCGAACCTTACCGCAAAGAGGGCGACAAATGGGTTGCGAATATAGGCAATTTCCACATTAGCGGCGCTTATGGCGGATTTGCCCTGCACCAAATGGGCAACGAAAACGGCGGTATTCGTGATGTATTTAAGCAAGGCTATAACCCTATGCGCGACGTGTACAGCCTTATACATGCTTTTGCTGACGGCATCGAATTTGCGCGCGAAAAGGTGACAGCATGAAAGCAGGCCAATATATCCATATTTCACTATATGGTAAACCTGAACGGGTTTTAATTTTAGCGATCCATCGCGCAGGCACCATTGACGTACAGCGCAGCGATGGCGCGTGCTACCGGGTCAGCGGACTATCCATGGCTAAGGGTGCCGCCGCATGACCACCTATAAAAATCCATGGCACAAACCACAAAACCCGATGTATGGCCCTGAAAATTATTCGACGGACTCAAAGCCCGTTTTATATTGCAATTATTTAATTTATGAACGCATCGCCGGACACGTCTGGGACGTGGTGAAAGACGGCGCATGTATCACTCAATTAGCGGGCCTGAACGGTGCAAAAAGGGCAATTGATAACCTACAGGGGGCCGCGTGATCCACCCGCTATTTGAGGCCATCCTACGGCCATATGCGCCACCGGCATTACTGCCCACGCCTGAAGCTATCGACGCGGCCATGTTGGCCGATAAGTTAGCGGACGGGTACAACCAACGAAAAATCGACAATGCTATCAACCTGGAGTTACGTTATGCAAACCCTGAAAATTGAAACAACAACCTATTCGCTGGCGTCGCTGGAGCGCACGCTGGCCGTGCAGGCCCTGGCCGCTAAGATTACCGGCAAGCACAAACCCGTGCGGCCAAAGGGCGGCACCGGCCGCCTGTATCCGGCCATGGGGGCCGATATGAGCCCTGCGGAGTACGTGAGCCAGTACTATGCGCTCAACTCGAACCGGCGCCTTTTTAAGACTGGCGCGCCGCCCTATGGGGACGCGAACCTGGCCGGATTCTATGAGGGGCTCAGCGACCGCGTGAGTGTGCCCCAGGGCGTCGATTCTATGGAGGTCGAAGCATGAGACAGCACTACAAACCCGAACCAGTGGCGCGCCCTTGGGCTGACGTGTTGCTAGCCGTGACCATTGGCTTGGCCTTGGCCGCTATCCTATTGGAGTACCTATGATCTATTTCCAAACGCCACTGTACGTGCAGACAACCCTACAGGCGCGCATAAACCACCTAGAAGACGTGCTGCGCGCGCTGCTGGACGATGACAACGAAGCGACTCGAGCGGACGCCCTGCGCGCGCTCGAATGCTCATAATCGCAGCGGCCTTAGCCGCCGCGATCCTGGCGATCATCTTCGATCTAGATTAAGCCCCTTCGGGGGCTTTTTCTATGGCCCTGCGCAGGTCGGACTTGTTGCTTTTGGCTAACTCAGGCGCGCAGAATATGTGCTTTTTGGTTTGATACTCACGGGACGCGAGTCTGCCCATGTCCACCCAGCCCGCTTCCTTCAGCGCATGCATAAGGGCTGGGGGGACGATCTTGATCCCTGCTGGCGCGTATAGTTGCAACTCATCACAGATCGCGTAGAAGGGCGCGCCTACCACGCCGCTGGAGAATGCACGCTGGCGGGCTTTGATTAGGTTAACCAAGAAGGACTCTGCACCGGACATTCCATGCTCGACCATGATGGCCTTGGCCTCGGTCATTGGCGGGGCTGCGTTAGGGTTCCACGCAGACACGTCGCGGGTGTGCAAGTAAGCCGCCACTGCTGCAAAGCCGCCCCGGTGTTCGTACCAGTTCCAAAGGCTAACCGCTTCTGCTTCGGGCAACTTGCCTGCCTCTGACCATAAGACAAACCAGCGCCGGTCTTCGCTGGGCAGACTGATAGCCACGCGCTCGTTAGAAAACGCCACCACGAACACGCGGTTCAGGGCATAGTAGGGGTGCAAGCCCTTGCGGTTGACCATCAGCAACTCGGGCGGCGCTGCGATGATGGGTTTAAGGGTGTTTTCTAGCGCGCGCCGGTCTTTGGCCTCTGCTTGGCGCAACTCGGCGATCTCCATTACTTCGCACTCGAGCGCATAACCCCACTGCGAATTGAGGTCTTCGTTCTTAACCAGGGAGCAATTGGCCTTGGCCTTGCCGCCTATGGCCCAAAAGAACGGGGCGAACAGGGTATCTTTGCCGCTGCCGTGGTTGCCGCCTAGCAGGATGGCGTGATTGATCTTGTGGCTGGGGAATTGCACCTTGTGCGCCAGGGC
>Ga0208916_10000740_pt1 | contig 14780 bp, 37 predicted proteins | sample DEB19_08_DNA_5_FD_184523 | JGI IMG/M metagenome (GOLD analysis project Ga0208916, IMG submission 184523) | Aqueous microbial communities from the Delaware River and Bay under freshwater to marine salinity gradient to study organic matter... | ecosystem: Environmental > Aquatic > Marine >... | reverse complement strand
GTTAAAAGGTCGAAACCTTAAAAACTTATCACCCCCTTACCCTTATTTACTAACATTTGTCAGTTTTAAATATAGGTTGTTTCTTTGTTTGATTAACCATAGCTTAAACTTGTTTTGCTTTAATCTATCGTTTATTATTTCTTTTGTTTTGCTAATTGTATTTACTTCATGCCAAACATTTGATTTAATCAAAACCCATGATAAATCCCAATAGTCGTGTTTGGTTAATTGGCTAATGTCAGCATTGATTATTGAAAACTTTCGTTTAGTCTTTAATTCTTTTAATGTTAATATGTCTTTTACTTTCATGTTAATTAAGTGTTAATTGTTACTTTTTGCCCTCGAGCGAATACCAATGTTTACTGATATCTTGCTATTTTAGTTGTTATAGTAAATTGAACTTGAATAGCCTATTGGCCATTTGTAGGTATATTGTGTAGTGTCATTGCGTTTAATAGTTAGTTTGGCATTGTTTCCATACGCTTTAAAACTTACACTATCTTTTTTAGCTAAGCTAATAGCTATTGCACCATAATTGCCTACATAAACTAAACTATCATTTAAGTATAGCATACCGCTTTCGATTGTTTCTAAATGAAATGAAATTATATCGTACCTAACATTTGTTTTTATAGGTTGTACTTGGTTGTCTTTACTGCAACTAACTATGATTAGTATAATTGCGATTGCTAATAATTTTTTCATATTATTTTTTTGATAATTCGCTATAAATAGGTACTGAAATTATTAGGCATAATACCATAGCCATAATCACTTGAAATGATGTTCTAATATCTATAAATGATGATATAATTATTGTTATTACTATTGGTGCAAAAAGTGCTATAATAACTAAATAAAATTCTTTTAAATCTTTTTTCATTGTCTTGATTCTTTATTTGTTTTTGTGTTATGGCATGCTTCGCATAATCCTTGTAAGTTTTCAGTGTTCCACGTTTCGCCACCTAGTCTTACTGGTTTTATATGGTCACATACAGTCGCTAATGTGGTTTTCTTTTGATTTAAGCAATTTATACAAAGTGGGTTGGCTGTTAGTACTTGTTGTCTTAACTTACGCCACCTAGATGAATGGTAAAATGTATCGCCTTTACTTGACCATTGACCGCCTTTTCTAGTTGGTAGGCTGTATAGTTGTTTTTTTGCTTTTGGTTTTATTGGCATACTAACTAACTATTAATTCACCCTCTTTTATTAATTGAAAAAAGTAATGTCTACTAAATTGTAAATGCCCGGAAATAGACGTTTTGCGAACTGATGTTAGTTTTACATACTCGGTTGTTTCTTCGCTTACAAAATAGTATTGTTTCTTTTGTGTGCAGTAAATTGTTTTCCCTTTTATCATGGTTTTATTTGTTAAATGTTTCGTTGTAAATTTCTTCTGGAACTTTTTTATAAATTAAATCTCCAATTTCAGAGTCTATGTTTTGGATTTGCAAATAACCAAAATTAATCAGTTGTTGCTTTTCCATTTCTTTGGCTTTGGTTTCTAACTCATCAATATATTTTTGTTGCAATTTTATTGATGGTGTAAGTTCCTTAATTAACCATTCTACTGCTGTTAATTTATTTTCCATAATGCAAATTTAATTTAATTTTTTATTTTAAAATTTAATTCTTACCCTTGGTTTAATATTTATTTTGTCGGTCTTTTCTTCTAAAACTTCCATGATATTGTAAATTACTTCGTTTTCCTTTTCAATTTCGCTTAGGTCAATTCCTGCTGCTTTGTAGGCTTTTTCAATTTCAGTTATTAATATCCTGCATTCTTTGCGAGCTCGAATTAATTGTTTCATAAAATCCTGATTACAAAATAATTTTCTATCGCTAATAGGTAAATCGGCAAAATTGCAACCCATTTTAAAACTCCAATAAGCATTCAATGTTGCTTGAGTGTATATGTCGTATGTCTCTTGAGTTAGCATAGTTGTTTGATTTGGTTTAAAAGTTTTTGCAGTGTTCTAATATCATTTTCCCACATTGCAGCGTCATTGTATAATTTATCTTCTAAAACACTAGACAGATTATTTTTAGCTATTATAATTTCTTTTTGCATCAACTCAATTGCTTGACTTTTAAAATCGGTTTCGGTTGGTTGTTCGGTTGGTAGTGGTTCAAATTCAGGTTCCCACGTTTCAACTATTTCTTTTGGCAAACTATAATTGCTAACATTTTCATTTACTGCGCTATAATAGTGTTTTCTTGACCACTCTATAAATAAATGACCTTTTTTTATATAACCATTAAATAAATCAAATGGGGCTTTATATCCGATTATTTTGGGGCTAAATTCGGTTTCTTGCTGCCATTGGTTGAATAGGATTTGGGCTTTTTCTTTTATTGTCACTCCGTTTAAACTATAAAAGATACCTTCGTCTGTTAAGTCATAATTAACAATCAATATTTCTAACTCTTCTAAACTTAAATTCTTTGCTTTGGTTTCTTTCAACCATGTTTCTAATTCTTTGTTTTCCATTGTATCTGCGCTTATAGTTATCGCCCAACTTTTATATTAATTTATGCAACAACTTTTAGCGATTGACTTTCTTTTAATTCAGATATTGACATCATGCCAACCATTCTCCAATTAGTTATATTGTTTTCTTTTGCCCAATTATTTAATGCTAACATACTTGTAGCTCTTACTTTTTGCCAACTACGATTTACTTTAATTTCGTAAACATTACTTTTTATTTCGTTTGATGCTTTCATAATTTTATTCCGTTTATCTGGATTCAAATGTAGTATTACTTTTTGTAATACCAAGATTTATTTTGATTTATTTTTTAACTCGCTGTTTTTTAGTGGTTTAAAATTCGTTTAACTTCTTTAGTTTAACATTTTCAGCATGTAATTCAGCTATTTTTTTACTCATTTTTAGTACATCGGATTGAAGTTCTTGAACCTTTTGTCGGTATGCTATACTTTCAAAATAAAACTTTCCATATTGAGCGTGTATTTCATAAAGCGTTTTAAGGTGCTTTTCTGCGCTTATTTTTCGTTCTCCTGTACTTTGTATCACCTTAGCCTCAAAATCTTCAATAAACGTGTTTATTGCCCACAAATTAATGTAACATGGTTCACTTTGTGTCATGCTATTTGAAAAGTCAATCCATTTATACATCAAACTTTTAAACTCTTGGTATTCTTTTGATCGTAAATTATTGATTTCTTTTATTTCGGTTGAGTATTTTAAAAATTCTTCTTTATTCATGGCTAAAATGGTGCATCTCCTTGATGTTCTATTGGTTTACTTTTATCAATACTGGCAAATCCTATAAAGTCGCCTTTTTCTCTTAATTCTTTGCCATTTCCTGCAAAGCATATTTTACCCTCAATAGTTTCAGTATATCTTGACTTTTTCCAATCAAATTCTAATTGACCAAATAACGCCATTTTTTTACCTAACGTATCTGGCTTTACTTTGTTAAAATAAATATCTACACTTTGTAAATTCCTATCAGGGTAATCTACTGTTATAATTACCTTACCATTACTATTCCATGCGCTACCGCCTTTTATATCGTCTGCATCTGGTATTCTTCGCTTTGGCTGTACTCCCTCTTTAATTGGCATTATTTCCATTTTCTTTGGGTGGGCAATAGTCATAAAATGTTTTCTTTTAGCCTCTGCCAGTTCGTTACGGTAACTTAAAACATAATCCAAATACAAATCCTCTCTACCTCCAAATTGCTGCATGTCATGATATAAATTCTTCCAACTATCAATAAAACAAACATCAATTTTACCATTATTATCTTCATAATCAACTGCAAAATTCCATAAATCAATTGGTGTTAATGGTTTTTTAGGGTCATCTTTTGCTGCTATTAAAAAGTGAGTATCAATCCATGCAATCGCTCTTATTAACTCCTCTTTTGTAATTGAATTTTCATAACCTCTAAAACTCCTGCGATAATGCTTTACTAATAGTTTTCGCCTTATTTCGTTATAACTGCCAATATCCGGAACATACATTAAATGTCTTAATCCAAAAACTTCCGATTGATAAAATAATAATTCTAATGCAAATTCAGTTTTTCCGCTATGTGGCAAACCAGTAATATCAGTTACTCCATCCCTAGCAAATTTAAAAACTCCATTCATGCATTCAAAACCTGCATAATTCATTTGAACTCCACCAGTAGCATGATACAATTCAAATTCATCTGATTTTTTATAGTAATCAATTATTTTTACGTTCATAAAGTTACTCCATTCTTTTTTAACCAATCTTGCCTAGCTTCATCAATTACTGATTGACTTGTTTGTTGTACTGTTTCTTTTTGTGGTATTACATCTTCCCACCTTTTTTGATTTAGATATGTAGTTGGATTAGGGTGGTTATAGGTTTCAAATGGTTTAAAGTTTATAAATGATTTTATAGTGTCTTTTATTTTTTGAAGTTCACTATCTTTTAATTTTTTAAATATTTGTTCACTTTTTTGTTTACCAGTTTTATTTGGATATAATTCCCAAAATTCATTAAAACTAAATATTTCAATTTTAGTATTTATATATATTTCTTCTTGTTCTTCTTCTTGTTCTTCTTGCGATGCAGTATCCATACTCTTTACATACTCTATCAATAGTGTATCCTTACAGTATGCAAACTCTTTATCTATGCAGCTTTTAACCTTTGGACTAGTAGAATTATTATATTTTAACCAATTGCCAATAGCTAGTTCTTTTGTTACGTCATTATATTTAATTTTACCTACTTTGATAAAGTATTCAAGTAGTATAGATACTCTATCAATAGTGTATCCTAAATCATAAGATATTTGCTTTTTTGTAATTTCATAAACTCCACATTGTCGAGTTCTTTCATTTGTAAGTAAATACAAGTAAAATAGTTTCTGGTCTTTTTCTAAGTCCTGAATAAAACTATCACTCCAAAAAGAAGTATGTATTTTTCTGAATATAGCCATAATAAAATAAAAAAGCCACCAATCAGTGAGAGCTTGAAAGGTGGCTTAGTTTAGTTGTTACTAAAATTTAGTAAGTATTATATGGCTCTCACCCACATACAATACTTACTTTTACAAGTGCAAATATAAGGTAATTTACTTAATTGCAATAATTATTTATTTATTTTTTTGAGTAATTGTTTCGCTTGTGATTTGTTTTCTTTACTGATTGAATACTGCTTGTAATAGCTTGAATGTCCGAACTCATTAACATAATTAATTTGCTGGCTTTCGATTGGTATTAGCTGCCTTAATTCGCTTAATCTAGCACGAAAGCCATTATATCCGAACTCTTGCTCACTAATATATTTATCTCTAATTAATCGGTGTAAAATTACTGATGTTTGGTTTTTAAATTCCATGGCTATTCTTTTATAAATTTACTAAATAGTTGATAAAAATCTACAAATGAATTACAGATCTGAATCTGCTGCTCTTTTGTTAAATCTTCATATTTTATTATTCTTTCGCCTGACTTGAAAACAATTCCTGATAAATCATTTTCTAGTGTTATTTCTGCTTTAATTTTCATCGTTTATATTTTTCTTTAATTTCTGTTAGTTCATCATCACTCCAAGTTTTGACTTTCGTTAAATAAGCATCTAATCGCAATTTTTCCATAAACTCATAACCATGGTTTAATTTCATTTGGTTAAAATATTCTAACTGATTGCCATCTAAAAAAACATTGCATTTTTTACATTGTTTATGGCAATTGCGCTCATCAAAAATAAGTCCTGAGTAGTTTTCTGCTTTGTATAAATGTCCTGCATGCCATTCAATTGCGTTAATTGAGCCACAACTAATACAAGGTTTGTTTTTATCTCTATTCCTTATCCATGCTTGAAATATTACTTTAACTTTATTTACCTTTCGTACATACGTTTGTTTTTTAGTTTCAAACTGTTCTAATTGTGTTTCTTTGCTTACTTTAATAGGTTTGTTTTTACCTAATTCAATAGCACAAGTAATTGAACAACTAACCTCTAAAGTACTTCGCTTAGGTGTAAATAGTTTAGCGCAATTCTTACACTTTTTAGGTTTAATTTTCATCTTTGGTTAATATTCTGAAATTAAATTGGCTTGACTTTATTCAGTTGTCTAGTCTATAAAACTGTGGATTGATTACTGACGTTTCGAAAATGTATCTTGCAGCATCTTCGTTAATTGCCATAATTGTTACGGTCATATCGTACATACCGTTTCTTCTAAAAATAAATTTTTTCATGGTGCTTTTTTTATTATTGTTACTATTTTATAATCCGATATTCTTAACTCATAACCCTTGTCATGAAATGTTCCACTACCTCCATTTTCTTTTACTAGTTCAAATAATTCTTTGTTTGCTATGCTATCAACTACTGCATTCATATCTAAATCTAAAACACGTTGCAAGTATCTTAATAAAGCATGTTCAGTTACTATTAATTTTTGAGCATATCTATTTTCTTCTTCAATCTGTTTTTTTACTTCTACAATTTCAGTAGTAATATCTGCTGCTTTTGCTTTTAAAAGTATTATTTCATCTGAAACTAAATTATACTGATTACATAGTCTTTTGTATTTGTCATCTAATTTACTCATAAAATAACCTTTCCAGTATAATCAGTCATTCCTTTATTTTTTCCCATAATTTATTTTTTTATTTAATTCAGTCTCCATTTCATTAATCATAATTGACCTTTCAGAAGTTGGTGCAAATAAAATCCAATGAATTATAATTGTATAACCATCAACTAAGTGGTGTATTTTAACATCATATCCTTTTTTGTTTATATGCTCTAAAATTTCCCTATACTTAAAACCTTTACTTTTGGTTAAATAAAGAATTATACGCCTATAAAAAACCTCTTCTGTATCTCCTTTATTGCTAAATAATCTTGCAAATGATTTAGGGTAATACCCATAAACAACATTACATGCAGTTTCAAAAACCTCATCTAATCTTTCTTTTTTTGTTTGGCTTGTAATTTCAGCCTTATAAATGTTAAATGTTGGTGTCATTTTCTAATTGGTTTAATATAGTTTTTTATAATAAAGTTCAGATTTTTCAATCAATTCTATCATATCATATAAATTTTGAATACTTAAACTTATATATGCTAACTTTTCAGTATCAATATTTACACTTTGACTATAATCAAAAGACAATTCTAATTCATCTAATTCAGCGTCAAATAATGTAGCTGTTACGGATATGCCATTTTTAATTAGTTTGCCATTTTTTTTGTTTAATATTTTTTCTATTTGCATAATTTTAGTTATAAATTGTTTTTAAAAAGTCCCTAGCTTCGGTTATTCTTTTTGTTAATTGAGCGTATTTTGTTTTATCACGTTTAAAATTTTTAACGTGTATTCGCTCGTTAATTGGTATGTGGACAAAACTATCAATTAATTTATCTGTAAACTCATCACCGCCTAAACCTCGAATGTTTATAAACCTTTCAAAATTATCTTGGTCATAAATCATTGAAGTAATAATTTGAACTTCACGCCACTCAGGAGTTTCACCGCCAAAATGTTTATAGCTTTCACGCTCCAACTCTTTTAATACTATTTCATCAGGTGCATCTGTAAGCATATAAACTAACTTAAAATTACATCGGTTGTATAATTCCATATAACATTGGCCTTGCCATTCGTACAACTTGTTTGCTTCGCTTTTGGTTTTTGCTTCATGAAACGTAAACAAGTCCCAACTATTTTTAATGTCTAAAATTAAATCGTTTTCAGCATCATCAATATCGCATTCGCCAGTAATAAAATCATTAAACAATCGAACCTCATTTTTAACATAATTAGTTTTAAAAATTTCATTATATGCTAAAATTGCGCCACTTTCGTTTTTACTTCCTTTGTCTGTATATTTACTTGTGAACTCTTTTACTCTTCCATATTTGTATTCTAAATATACATTAATTGCAGTTTTTTCACCAGTTAATCCAAGTCCTTTTGCACCCATTAAACTGCCACTTTGCGAACTTCTGAAAATTATAGTATCTATCATTATCGTACCCATTTAACTCTTACTGCATCAACCATTGAGCCGAATGCACTAACTTGTGTTACAAATAAAATTATTTCTTTGCCTGCCCATTGCTCAATATAAGGGCTGCCTACTGATTTTGAAATTAACTTCATGTTTTCCTTATTTAAAATCATTGGTTTTTTTGCACCTTTGAAATAAGCTAAAATACAATTCTTAATTTCTAATTTTTTGCCATTAAACAGTTCAATGTCTGCATTTTCTACCTTTTCAATAGTTACCTTTACCTCTTGATTTGGTTGAAAATCATGGCTACCTAAGTAGTTTGGATTGGTTAATTTTTTCCAGTGTGTTAATTTTTCGATGTTTTCCATATCTTTTTTAATTGTTTATTCAAATCTGCTTTAGTTAATAATTAACATATAATCTTGATGGATACTTACTGCCATTGTAAACCATATTGCCTTTAATATTTATTTTTTGGTCAATGGTAAAAAAATTAGGTGTTAATTTTAAATACTGTTTTGCGTTTGTGCATGTAATTGATTGATTTGTTTTAACTAAGTTTGTCATAATTGTTATTGCTTAATTGCCTTACAAATGTAGTAATACTTTCAGTAATACCAAACAATATTTTTAACAATACTGAAAATCAAGCAATTAAAATTACTTATTTATACAAATTAGCAATAAATCTTTCATTTTCCAATCCTGCATCATGCCACTCAATCCTAGCCACTCCTAAGGCTTTAAAATCTTTTTCAGTGCTATTTTTACGCTCACAAATTTGTTTTAAATTATCGTAAATTTCTTTTTTGCTTGCTACTTTTGCTGCTAATGTTTCACGCTGCATCCTAGTGGCGTTTATTTCTTCTAGTGTTGGCCTATATCTGCTCATTTAGTTGTCTAATTAGTTGTTTAATTTGCTCTTTTTGAAGTGAAATTTGGTTTTCTTTTTGTGATATTTTAGCGTTTAAACTATCATTACACCAATCTACAAACCACAAACTATTATTAATAATTATGTGGTGGTTTAAAGTCGCTATATCTTCGCTTAAACTAGTTATTTGCTCAATGCACTTGCGAATATTGTAAGTTAGCTTAATTACTTTTTTTAGTTCCATTTTTAAAAAGGGGTTTTAGTTTTTTCAATTTTTTTTAGCATTAATCTGACTTTTTTTAGTGGGTAAAATTTAGAGTTAAAATTATAGCCAATAGTTCCATTTTTGCTTACTTTTTTTAAGATTTTACAGCGTTGGCAATTTATGCAAATACCCTCTTTTGTAAATTTATAAGGGGTGGCAATTCCATTAATTACCACCTCCCAAACAACTATATAATTAACTGATACTGTTTGCATAAGTTATACTCTTTGTTGCGCCAATCTATAAGTTAGCGGTAATGCTTGCCTACCGCACATTAGCATCTACGAAATCCAAATCCTTTACTTCGCCATCGCCATTTACCATTTCGTAATAATCAATAGTAACTGTATCGCCTTTATTCAACTTCATATATAAATCGTTTCTGTTAATAGAAAAAACAACTCCGTGTTCGCACTTAAACAGCACAATGTATTTTTCATTCTCTCCAATATTGTGAGTTGTAATCACCATATTTCCGCTTGTTGAAAATCCCGTGCCTGTAACTGTCTGCCTCGTATCAGGGAAGTATTGTTTTTCTATTACATAACCTTGTTCGTGTTTCATTGGCTCTCGTTTGTCTAAGCAACCCGAAAGCACTACCGCTAACAGCACACTTGCAAAAGCAGGGGCTAATCGGTTAATTGAAATTTTCGTTTTCATAATTTATTTTGTTTTAAGTTGATAATTTTTCTTTCTAAATCCCTGCCTTCGCAAGTCTGCAAAACGTTACAAGCAATACTACGATACTGCATAATTTGAACATTTTTGCATATATGAGAATATGTAGGCAATGACATCTACTGTCCAACCATTTCCTAACATTCGGTATCGTTGTGTATCACTCACATAGTTTGTATATCCATCAGGTACGGTTTGCAGTCTTTCACATTCAGTAGGTGTAAGCCTTCTTAATCGCCTATCACACATTGAAGTTAAAACCGCTTTACCTTCCTCATTTCTGTTTCTTTCGCCAGTAGCCAAATAAGCATCAGGAGTTAAACAATTAGCTTTTTCAAATACTTCACATAGTAAATTATCTTTCTGAACACTTGTAAGGCAATTAGTTTTTCCGTCAAATCTTGGTTCAAGCATTTGTTCAGTATTTAATCCTACTTCTCTACTTTTTGGATTTTGTGGGTTTCTGCCTCTGCTTGCAACTATCAAAGTCATATCAGAGTGCAAACCGCCACTATTGCCACCAGCAGTAAAGCAATTTGCTTTGTCTTGATTATTTGATACTTTCAAAGTAGTATCTACTTTTATAAAGTTGTCGCTAATATCACAACTTGCTGAGCTCGCCAAAATTGCAGTCGCTTTACCTTCTTCGTTTCTTATATTCACTTTGCCACCATTAAAGTTTGCTGAACGGGTTTCAAAATACTTTAGCATTTTATCACTTAAATAAAACTTATCCGGCACATCACTTTCCAGCACTTCTTTTAGCAATATTTTTTTATCCTTTGGCTGTGGTATATCTGTAATCATATCACCAAATAAACCCCACGGCACTTGATTTATATTTGTCCAGTATAATCTAACTCTATTTTGAGCCGATACCAAAGCACTATTTATTTCAATAGGTGCTACCTTCATATATTGGCTTATAACCAATTCGTGTTCTTTTTTCATTTTCACATTTTCAAGTAAAAAGTATTTTGGTTTGCATTCATTTACTAATCTTACAAATTCAAAAAATAGCATACTTCGTGGATCTGCAAAGTTTAATCCTTTACCTGCAAAGCTGAAACCCTGGCACGGACTACCACCAATAACCAAATCTATTTTGTCCAAATCTTTTGCAAATACTTTGGTTACATCACCTAATTGAATGGTGTTTGGAAAGTTTGCCATTGTTACAGTAATAGCGTGTTTGTCTATTTCACTTGCATAGTATTTGTTTACTTTAATACCAGCTCTTTGCAAAGCCAATTGACCGCAAGACATACCATCGAAAAGGGATAGTACATTTAAACCCGTACTGCTTGTAACAGGGGTTTGAACGCAAGGCAAAGCAGCCGTGCTATCCTCAACATTTGTAATTCTATCTATCATTTGTACTAATTTTGAACATTTGTAATTCTAATTTTTGCCCTGCGTCAAGCCCCAAAACGTTAGCACCAATACTACGACTGTGCCTCCGATTGCTCTTTTACCCATTGAGTGAAGTGTAATACATAAGCAGGTTCAAATCCATTAGTTTTAAATGGGTGGTCGCTATTTATTACTACATCAACTGCACTTTTTGGTAATACTCGTTTCTTTTGTTCGTCATTCAATTTAGTATCTAAATGATTATGAAATTCAACTCCTATTTCGTCAATTTCTTCATTGGTCATATCTCCTATTTCAGGAAAATTTTTTCTGATAAAGTATCTAAATGTATCTTTCATTCTATTTATATTTTGTTGTTAATAATCCGTACTGGTGCTAACAGCAGATAAGCAAGTGCTACATTTCGTTTCCAAACAGAGTTCCTGCTTGTAAATCTTTTTCTTCTTTTTCTTCCCACGCTTTTTTAATTCGTTGTTCTGAAATTTTGAAATAGTTTTCATCAAGTTCAACACCAATATATTGTCTATTTAATAATAAACTTGCAATACAAGTAGCACCTACACCCATGAAAGGTTCAAAAACTATTTCATTTTCTTTTGATGAATTTTCAATTAAGATTTTCATCAACTCAACTGGCTTTTCAGTATCGTGTATATTTTTTCCTTCTTCGTTTTTCGTTTTCTTGTTTGGTATTTGCAACAAGTCAGAAGTCCCACAATTATTTATCTTTACAAAAGAACCTTTTCGTAGAAATAAAACGAACTCTGTTTGACTCATATATGCTTGGCTCATAATTTTATTGTCTTTCGCCCATACAATAGTTTTAACCAAGTGGAATCCACACTCTTTAGCAACAGTCATATATTCGTGCAAGTTTTTATTATTACACATTATGTAACAATGACCAGTATCTTTTAGTAATGTGAATAGTTTTGGTAACCACTCTTGTATGGTAATTTCATTTTCACTAAATACTTTACCTTTCCTCATCTTATCATTCAACATCATACCACCAGCATTAGTATATCCACCTCTTGATGTTACCTTGTATGGTGGGTCTGTAACAATCAAATCAACCTTATAATCTTTAGCAATCATTCTATCCATTATTGCTATTGCGTTGTCATTAAAAATTTTATTCATATTTTTTTATATTTAATTATGCAAAAATGTTTATTTAAAAGCCACCAGTTCCAAACAATCACATGCTTATTAAACCATATTTTACCCACATCGTAGTAATCGGTTTTTCTGTTTTCTTTAAAGATATATTTTATATGTATCATATTTTTTTATTTCCCATCGCTCAAAAAAGAAAAGAAAAAGGTTCGTCTTTCAAATCAAGTTCTGTGCTATTAAACCGCACCAGCTTATAACAGCGTATATAAGAAATGGCACAGAAACATTTGTGCTAAATTTAAACATTCTACAAGTGCCACTTCTCATATACGCAAACCGTTAATCTGCATATTCTTTAATTTTAAAATCAAAGTCCATTTTTCGCAATGCTGTTGTTGTTTCGTTGATTTTTTCGCTATACCATTCGTTACCTACTCTTTGAGTATTAGCGTATGAAATAGTAGTTTCTTTTTTATTGCCTACTACTACCATGTATTCGCCTATATCGTTGCGCTTTAAACTAATTGTTATAGGGCTTAAATTCTCACTTACTGGAGTGATTATTGTTCTTTTTACTAATTCCATGTTATAAATTGTTTATTTCTTGTTTTACTTCTTGCCAATATTCTAATTGTTTGTTTGGCACTTCAAATTCATGCCAATCTATTGCTTGTAAAATTTCATCAACTGCTATTATTGCGCATTGTTTGGCTCGTTTTGTCGATTGTATTTTTAATACATCTGTTGAGTCCATTACAATATCTTTCATTTTATCAACTAATTGCTTTGCTTTTTCTTTTGCTGTTAATTCCATATTCTAGGTTATTTTTAATAATTTATCAAAACTCCAGATTCTAGTAGTTGAAGCATATAAACTACCATCTTTTTTATATTTTTTAATGTATAAATAATTACTATCTGCACTATCAACTTTTGCTTTTTCGCCTTGATAAATTACATCGTCACCAATTGAAATCCCATCTTTATCAAAATATTTTTTAAGTAGTTCATCACGCTTTAAAATATTTTGCTTTTTGATGTTTTCATTAAGTTTATTTCTTAACTCGTTTTCTTCTATTTTCAGTTGTTCTAATTCCATATTCTAGGTTGTGTTATTAAATTTAAATTGATTGTCAAAGAATAAAGCAGTATATCCGCTTGTTTCTTTTTTAAAATATTGTTTTGCTCAATCGCATATTCTCGAAGTCGGTTAATTTTGTCAAACCTATTTTTTAGTTGATCAATTCTTGAAACCTTTGGCGTTTCAATTTTCCTTGCATTTCTTAAAAATTGGCTTAGATTTGCAATAGTAAAAATGTTTTCCATATTTTTTTTATTATCTACTTAGAGGGCTGCTTAATTGCGGCTCTTTTTGTTTCTACATAAATATTAGCTTTTGGATTTAGCTTTAAAGTTTCCTTTATTACTACTGCATAATTTAACTGGCATAGCTTTTCGCTATCGTTCTTAATTAGCTTAATTATGTTTTGTTGGGTGCAATTCATTTTAATTGCAATTCTGCAGGTAGCTGCATTGTCTGACAGTAATCGGTCTTTTATTTTTTGTTCTAGTTTCATGTTTTAATCCTCGATAATTGATACTATTAATGATGTGTTATAAGTTTTTTGCAGCCATTCTTTAAGTGGTGTAATAGCGTTGTTTACTACTTCACGATTTGACATAAACGGTATTTCTTTTATTTTTACCGTTGCTAAATGAGCCCCTTCCATTTCAGGGGCTTCTAAGTCTTGTATGTATATTTTTGCTTTCATGTTATAATAAATTAAAGGCTTTAGTTACTGCATTACCATTATCTAATTTTCTAAACCACATTTCAAATGTGTATAATTCAATACCATAATCATTAATAAATTTTAATGCTTTTTTAGGCAACCAACCTATTTTAGTTGAATATTCAGTATTTTGAATTTTAATTGCCTTTTCAGTTTCTTCTATAACTCTAAAAAAAGACATGTTAGGATTATTTGAATTTGTTGTAATTGCTAATGTTTTCATAATTATTGTTTGTTTCTGGGTGCAAGATAGTAATACTTTCAGTAATACCAAAATAAAAATAAAAATAAATTGTAACGTGCTATAAATCAAACAAATATTTTTTATAAAGTGCAATTAAAAAGCCCTCAAAAATTAATTTAAGGGCTTAAAATGTTATTGTTTATTTAACCATTTCCGAATAAACGAAAGTAAAACTAAGACAACTAAAATTAAAGGCAAAATAAACCAATAATCAGCAGCTAACTGTTTATACCATACTAGCTTTTTTGTGAGTACTGGCGCATTAATAAATACTTCCTTTGTGTAATATACTGTATCGCCTAAACATTTACCCTCAAGATAAATTTTGCCATACTTTTTTATGTATCGAATTTCAATTTTATCTTTAACCAAATAAACTGAGTCAATACTTTCGTTAAAAACTGTATCAACTTGAATACTATCAATAATAATTGTATCATGAATTATGATTGA
>Ga0208916_10000739_pt1 | contig 14795 bp, 13 predicted proteins | sample DEB19_08_DNA_5_FD_184523 | JGI IMG/M metagenome (GOLD analysis project Ga0208916, IMG submission 184523) | Aqueous microbial communities from the Delaware River and Bay under freshwater to marine salinity gradient to study organic matter... | ecosystem: Environmental > Aquatic > Marine >... | reverse complement strand
TCGTTTGAGCGCCACCACCTTGCTCGGCTCCCCAACAGGTGAGTTCTTTGGCTCATTGGCTTTTTCACAAGTCATTGGCACTGAAGGCTTGACGCTCAAAGCCGACACCACCGTCTACCAAGGCAACCCGGACGCCCATCTGGACACGCCACCGCCCATCCGGCGCTACACCGACTACCTGCGCAGCGAATTGTCGGCAAGCTATCCCGTCGTCTTGAAACGCCGCGAAAGTTTGTACCTGAGCAGCGGTATTTACGGCGTCAACAACACTGACAGCTACGCCACAACTTCGCAGTCGTTGACCGATCAGGTCCATGTGCGGGCGGTTTATGCCCAAGCGGCCTACAACATTCACTCCGACGTGCAGGCGCGCAACTTGACGCTGCGGCTGGCCCAGGGCATGGACGCGCTGGGGGCCAGCGCCAGCAGACGGAGCGATACCCCGACCTCAAGCACTGCCTTGGTCAATCCGGCCAGCCTCGACTTCACCCGAGTCCTACTCGACGCCAGCCAGCGCAATGTCTGGGGACAAGGCTGGGGCACCGCGATGGCGTTCACCACGCAATACAGCCCCAACATCCTGCCCAACAGCGAGAAACTGTCCTTTGGCAGCACACGCTTTGCGCGAGGCTACAACGCGGGCGACGCGGCGGGCGACTCCGGCTGGGGCATCGGTTTAGAGGGCAACCGGTCTTTTCCAGTCAAACTGCCTTACCTCAGCCACATCGAGCCCTACGTCTTGCTCGAAAGCGCGCAGGTCTACAACCACATCGGCCAGGCCCAGGTGTCAAAACTGTCCTCGACCAGCCTTGGCGCACGCTTTTTGAATGGCAAGTATTACAGGATCGACTTTGCCGTCTCCAAGCCGATGGGTGACGCTCCCTCGACCAATCCGGACCGAAAGCTCCGCATGAGCCTCTTGGCAAGCTACAGCCTGGGCAACTGACAGTGCGCCGGCCGGGGGCTGCAATCGCCCCTTGGCCCGTGCCCGACGCTTTTGGCAGCGTCGTCAACGCTTAAGCCTGTTGTCTGGGTATTTTGTTAAGACTTAACTTTTTGCAAAACTATGCCCCACTTTATATATAAATAGTTAAACTTAACAAATTCATATAAATCAATGGCGCTAATCGCACATTGACTCGTTGACAGCCATGCCTTCCAAAATGTACAGCGTCTTCTCAGAGGACGCACACCCTAGGCGCTGGCTCCAAGTCTGGTATCGCCTGCCGCTCGCTCTGGCCACTTTGCTCATGGCCGCCCCTTTGCTGGTGGCCCTCTGGACCATGGTCTGGTCTAACTTAAACATCCAGACCGAGAACCTGCGCAATGAAGAAGAGGCCCGCGTCACACGCGCAAGCCAACTCAGCGCTGAGTCACTGAAGACGCTGTTTGTCAGTGCCGATTTGGTTTTGCTCGAACTGCGGCGTTACTGGCTCAACCATCCTGCAGAATTTTTCAAAGTCCTCCAGGGCCGCTACGACAAGCTGCAGCTCGGCAGCGCCTTTGATGTGTTTGTCGTTGACGCCAGCGGCAAAGTCGTCAGAAGCACCAGCCCAGCCCACGTGCTGCGCGACAACCTGCACTACAGCCCGTCGGTCTCACGCCACCAAAGCGATACCCAAGACCGGCTGCTCTTGGGGCCAGCCTTTTTTGACAACATCAGCGAGCGCTGGCAACTGCCTTTCACCCGTCGGCTGTTGTCACCCTCAGGCAAATTTATCGGCATCATGGTTTTTCTGGTGCCGCCAGACTATTTCAACCGCGTGCTTCGGGCCACCAGCTTACAAAACGGCAGCGTGTTCAGCATGGTTGATCTGGACACCGGTGATCTGATTCTGCGCAGCATCCAAGTCAACAAACCGACAAAAAACAAAGCAGAATCGATCGCGACGACAGACTTTTGGTCTAACTTCAACTTGGGCATCCCCACGATCAACACCGGCTCCATGATCGGTCAGTTGCCGCCCCCTATCGACCAACTCTCAGCACGCGCCCTCAGCCGACTTCAAGCCGTGCCGGTCAGCGGCATGAACCGCGCAGAGTTTGATGTCGACCATGTGGAACGCCTTTATGCCTGGAACAAGCTTGAACGAATCCCCCTGCTGGTGACCGTCGGCACGCCCGCCATCCGCTTTGATGACGTGCTCGCGATCCATCGGCTTCGGCACATCGCAACAGGCGCCGCCTTCAGCCTGCTGGTGTTGACCTTGGCGGCGGGTTTCAATCGGTATGACCGCATGCGTCGCCGGAGTCGAGCCAGACTGGAGGCATCGGAGCAGGCCTTGCGCCAACTGGCAGCCCATCAAACTGACTTGCTTGAAGACGAGCGCAAGTTCATCGCCCGCGAAGTTCACGATGACCTCGGCCAACGACTCAGTGTCTTGCGGCTGGACCTCGCCATGCTGATGAGCGCGATGCAAAGCAGCTGCACCGCAGACCTGATGACTCGGGCCGCGCAAGTCAAAGATGGCATCGACGAGGTCTTGCGCGTGACACGAGACCTCGCCACCAAAGTACGCCCACCCTCGCTGGAGATCGGATTTTTATCCGCCGTCGAAGCGCTTTGCGACGAATTTCAAAACCGGCTGCCATTCCAGCTGAGCTTCGTTAACCACACCGACCACACGTTCCAGCCGGACGAAGTCTGCGCGATTGCCGCCTACCGCATCTTGCAAGAAGCGCTCTCCAACGCCGCACGCCACGCCCAGTGCCAACACATCGACATCAGCTTGGCCGTGCAGGACGACTGGCTGTATCTGCGGGTGGTGGATGACGGTGTCGGCTTTGACCCGAAAGCCGACACCAGTCGGCGCACTTTCGGCCTGCTGGGCATGCGCGAGCGCGTTGCAGCACTGCATGGGGAAATGCGCGTGCAAAGTCAAGCCGGCGAAGGCTGTAAATTACTCTTCATGCTGCCGCTCAACAGCACGACCGATGCCATCAGGCCAATGGCTGTCAGCTGATGAACAACCCACATCCGCTCACCACAGGACTCACGCCAGAGCCCGCTGGATTGCCAATCAAAGGCAGCGATGCATCGCCGTGGAAAACCATCAAAGTACTGATTGCGGACGACCATGCGATGGTTCGCGGCGCCTTTGTCCGCCTGATTGACAGCGAGTCCGACTTGCAGGTGGTGGCAGAGGCCCACGACGGCGTCAGCACCCTGCAGCAACTCGCCGCAAACCCTTGTGACGTACTGCTGCTAGACCTCAACATGCCCGAGCCCAGTGGCAGCCAGCTCATCACCCTGATCCGAGAGAAATGGCCAAAGCAGCCCATTTTGGTGGTCAGCATGCACAACACACCGCGCATTGTGCGCACCGCACTAGACGCCGGAGCGAATGGTTACATCACCAAGGACAGCGAGCCCCACATCTTGCTCAAAGCCTTGCGACTGGTGGCTGGTGGCGGCCGCTTTGTTGAGCCCAACCTGATGGAAGCCATGCTGTTTGCCCCAGCACCCAGAGCCTCACTGACCCCGCGGGAGTCTGAAATACTGCAGCGGCTGGCAGCGGGCCAGAGCAACAGTGTCATCGCCCGAGAGCTCTACATCAGCGAAAAAACCGTCAGTTCTCACAAGGCCAACCTCATGGCGAAGCTAGAAATTGATAATTTTTTAGAACTCCTGAACTACGCCAAGGACAATGGACTGACCCTGAAAGCCTGAATTTCCAGTACTTTTATATCTATTTTCAAAATAAACAAACTTTTACATCAGTCGAACCCGTTTATTCATCAGCCAACTAAGAACTTTCTGAGTCAACCCTGAATACTTGCTGAACAAAATAGAACAACAAACCAATACCATTCACCTCGCAAACAATAACAATTACTTACTAATAACGGTAGTGGTTACAAAAAGTTCGCAAGGTGGTGCACCTTTTGCTCCGAATTGATTAGAAGGTCACAGTCATGAACGTTCGTTTCCACACATTGAAGTTTTTGGGTTTGTTGTTGAGCGTTGGTCTGGTTTCCAGTCCAGCCATGGCGCAGCTCTCGGTCGGCTCGTTGATCGGCGTGGTTGACGCCACAGCCAATGCGTCAGTCACCATATTGAGCCCTCTCTCCATCACCGCAACCGGACTCGGCATGAACTTTGGCAATGTTGTTTCCAGCACGCAAACAGGCACCGTTGTTCTGACGTCAACTGGCGCAAGAACCGTCACCGGGGGCGCCGGCACCATGGGGCAAGCAGGGACTGTTTCCGCTGCATCCTTCGATGTCACCGGCCAAAAGAATGCGACCTATTCCATCGCTCTGCCTGTGCTGGCCACCTTGAATCCACAAAGCGGGGCCACCGGATTGCCCATGACGGTCACGGCGTTCACCAGCAGCCTCAGCGCCACCGTGCTGCCCATCGTGTGGAACGGTGTACTCGGCGGCTCTGGCACCGGCACATTCAACGTGGGAGGCACCTTGAACGTTGGGTTGAATCAGGCTGCAGGCCTTTACACCGGCACATTTCCAGTCCTCCTTGCCTACAACTAATTGAAGCCATGGCCATGAATGAAAAAACATCCGTTTAGCATTCTGTGCCTTGCACTGATGGTCAGCCTGACTGCCACTAACGGGGTGCAGTCGGCTGGCGTAGACGCCAGCGCGAGCGCCACCATCGTCCTCTCGACATCCGTCTCAGCGGCCTGTGACAAATCTCAGTCCACAGGCAGCCAATGCGATTCACCTGCGCTATTGCAAGTGGTGAAGGATGGCACGCTCAACGGCACACAAGGCGCCTCACTCACCCTCACCCCTGAGACCGATGCCAGCCAGGCTGTGACGGCCACGCTGGCCTACGACTGAGATGGATGCGTTTTTCTACCCAGCCACTGCCATGATGTTTGCCCACCGTTTGAAGCTTTCCCTAGCCGGGCTGCTGTGCGGGCTGACTTTGCCGGTTCATGCCTTGTGCACGGGTTGCACGCTGACTGTGACCAAGGAGATGAGCAGTGATTTGCGCTTTGGCCGCTTGGTCGTCATTTCGCCAGGCACGCTCACCATAGACCCACAAACGGGCGCCCGTTCGGGCACGGCCAATGTGGTGACGCCGGCCTCTTTGAGCAGCAGCACGGGTCCAGCCGCCTTCAGGGTGGCGTGCGTCGGGCTTGGCAGCCTGTCTTATCAGGTGGCGGTTGTCAGCAGCCCGAACCTTCTCAACACAGCATCCGGGGCCATGCCCATTGGCAATTTCACGACTTTCCCTGCAGCGTCGCTTGAACGACAGGTCAGCAGCTGCCAAGGCTACTCAGAAATTGTCAACGTGGGGGCGACGTTGACAGTGGGTGCTTCTCAGCCGGCTGGCGGCTACACCTCAGTCTCCGACGTCGTGCTGGAAGTCCGTATCACCGCCAACCGTTGAATGACATCGCATGCCACATTTAGAAAATAGACCGCTGATTCGGGCTTGCGTCCTCGGGCTGCTGGCCGCCTTGCTGGCGCCCTTGGCCAAGGCTGACCTGATGCTGTACCCAACGCGCGTCGAAATGGAAAAAAACCAGCGCGCCACGCAAGTCGAGCTGGTCAACCGCGGACAAGCGACCGAGAGCTACCGCGTCAGCGTGGTGAACCGCCGCATGACCGACACCGGCCAGATTGTCCCAGCGGACAACGCCGAGCCGGATGAGCGTTTTGCCACCGACATGCTGCGCTATTCGCCGCGCCAAGTGACGCTGAAGGCAGGTGAGTCGCAAACCGTGCGCATCAGCCTGCGCAAGCCCGCCGGGCTGGCCAATGGCGAATACCGCTCGCACCTGCAGTTTGACCGCCTGCCCGATGTTGAAGGCAGCTCAGACCTAGAGCAAACGGCCAAGGCAGCCTCGGGCGACTTTGCCGTTCGCCTGACGGCGCTGGTGGGCGCCAGCATTCCAGTGATCGTGCGCCACGGTGACACGTCGGCCAGCGTGACCCTCGACACGCTGAGCGTCGAGCCAGCCAGCCAAGCTGACAGCCCACCCTTGCTGGCCTTCCACATGAACCGCAGCGGCAACCGTTCGGTTTACGGCAATTTGTTGGCCACTTACACGCCAGTTGGCGGCAGGCCGGTCGACATCAGCCAGGTCAACGGCGTGGCGGTGTACGTGCCCAACAGCGTGCGCAAGGCCAAGCTGCCCATCAGGTTACCCGTCGGCATGGCACTCAAGGGCGGGGTGATCCAACTGATCTTTTCGCAGCGCCCGGAAGACGGCGGCAAGACCATGGCGCAAGCCTCGCTCGCCTTGCCTTGACGTCGCTCGTCTGACGCTAAAGGGGCTCCGATGAGGATGACCAGTCGCTTGATGCTGGCTCTGCTGTGTGCGGCGCCCTGCCTCGCTTGGGCGCAAAGCCCCCCAACTGCGCCAGCGTTGGCCATGGCCAGCGAGGTCAACGAACTCAATTTGCTGCTGCTGGAAGTTCGGCTCGACAGCAGCCTATTGGCCGACACGCTCAGCGCCTACGAAGTGGGAAACGACATCCTGCTGCCGCTGGGCGAATTGGCGCGCCTTTTGACCATGGGCATCACACTAGACCCCACCACGCGCAGCGCTGCCGGCTTTGTGCTGCGCGAAGACCAGTCGTTCAGGCTGGAGATGGGCGCCACCAGCGTGACCTTGCCTAGCGGACGCGAGGCGGTCGACCCGAGCCAAATACGTTGGCTGGACAATGACATGTACGTCTCTGCCCGCCAGCTACAGCGCTGGTGGCCGATCGACCTGGAGCTCAATCTCTCGGCCTTGAGCCTGCAAGTGGTCCCGCGAGAAATGCTGCCGATTCAATCCAAGCTGGCCCGTGAACGTGATGCCGCGCGGCTGAGACTGCGAAGCAGCGCTTATCAAGACCCTGGCTTTCCCCGGGCACAACTGGACTATCGTTGGGTCGACGTGCCCTTCATCGACCAAACCCTGAGCGTGCAAACCAGCCGCGACAGCACCGGCCAATCGCGCACCGACATGACATACAACGCCTTCATCACCGGCGACCTGCTGGGCATGGAGGCGTCGATGTTTGTCACCGGGGCACAAAACCAAGCCAATCAAAATGCCAGCCCTCAAGCGCGCCTGACGTTGTCCCGCAACGCCCCCGACGCCAGCCTGTTGGGGCCGCTGCACGCCCGCACCGTGGCCATCGGCAACGTGGCCTTGCCCGCCCTGAACAACGTGGTGCGGGCCGTCGGTGGCGGCAACGGCATGGTGGTCAGCAACCGACCGCTCAACCAACCCAGCAGCTATGGCCTGCACACCTTGCGCGGCGACCTGCCGCCAGGCTGGGACGTGACGCTGTACTTCAACGACGCGCTGATTGCCTTTCAGCAGTCGCGACCAGACGGGCTTTACCAGTTTGCCGATCAGCCGCTGGTGTATGGCAACAATGAATTTCGGCTGGTTTTTAACGGCCCTCTGGGCCAAAGACGGGTTGAACGCGAGGCCTTTTTGCTCGACGACACGCTGACCAAACCGGGCAACTTTTATTACACCGCAGGCGGGCAGCGCGGCGACGACGGCAGCGACCGCCAAAACTTTCAAGCAGACTTTGGCTTGGCCGACAGCGTGGCCGCCACCGCCGGGCTTGTCAGCATTGACTTGGGCTTGGGCTCTGAGATGCGGCATTACAGCAACGTCGGTCTGCGCGCGTCGACTCTGGGCATGCTGGTGAGCGCCGACCACGTCGCGGCCACCGATGGCGGCTCACTCACTGAAGTCGGCGTGCGCACCAGTTTGGGCCGGTATTCAGTCGACCTCAGCCACACGGTGTTGAGCCATTTCAGCAGCGACTTCTTTGTCGCCAGCAGTGACCCGTTGACGCAGCGCAATCGTGCCCGCTTGAGTGGCAGCATGTTCTTCAACGACGGTTTGGTGTTGCCTTTCGGACTGGACGTTTTTCGCGAAGTGACGGCATCGGGACGCAGCAGTGTGAACGCGCAAGGCCGCCTGTCACTCAACCTGCAAAACACCAACTACACCAACGCCTTGAATCTACAAACCTTTGACGGCAAGCGCACCACCAGCGGTGCGCTACAGGTTTATCGGCGGATGGCCGGCATTGGTTTGAGCAGCCAGCTGGCCTACACGCTGGAGCCCGACAGCCGACTCACCAGCGTGGCCATCATGGCCGACAAAAACCTGACCCCATCATCGCGACTGAGCCTCGGACTGATGCAAAGCATGACACCCGGCGTGACCACCGTGTCAGCCGGCTACAACCGAAATTTTGGCAGCTACGGCATGGGTGTGAACGCACGCTACAGCAGTCATGGCGAGATCGGTATCGGCGTGCAGTTGTTCATGGCGATCGGGCGCGACCCGCGCAGCGGCAACTGGACGCGCAATTGGCAGCCGATGGCCGCGGCGGGCGCGATGTCCGCACGGGCTTTTGTGGACACCAACATGAACGGCATCTTTGACGTGGGCGAACTACCGGTAGAAGGCGCCGGTTTCACACTGAACGGAGGCAGCCGGCACCCGGTGCGTACCAATGCCGATGGCGTTGCCTACATGAGCAACATGACGCCGCGTCAATATACCGACGTCGCACTCGACTCCGGCACGCTTGAAGACCCCCAGTGGCAGGCTGCCACGCCTGGCCTGCGGGTGTTGCCGCGTCCCGGCAAAGTGGTGCTGGTGGATTTTCCGGTGGTCATGACCAGTGAGATTGACGGCACCATCTATCTGGATGAAGCCGGTAAAACCCGCGGCATTGGCAATGCGCTGTTAGAGCTGGTGAACGAGCGCGGAGAAGTGGTTGCCAGCCAACGCAGCGCCGCAGACGGCTACTACATCGTGCCAGCCGTGAAACCCGGACGCTACACCTTGCGCTTGGCGGCAGAACAGCTTCGCAGCTTAGGCTTGGTGGCGACTGAAGCAAGCCAGTCGATCAACATGAAGGCTGACGGCGACTACGTCAACGGCGTCGACTTCACGCTGCGCGCCGTGCCTTGATGGCCCTCGTTCCATGCTCAAGACCAAACGCTTGCCCACGGGTCGATGACCTTCACGCTAGCGGCCTCATAGGGCGCCGTATCGCGCGACGCCACCATAAACCCCCGCGAAGTCGCGATGGCGGCTATGTAGCCATCGGGTATTGGAAATCCGCGCCCGGCAACCTTGGCTGTCACGGCCAGTTCAGCATAGCAACGTGCTGCATCGATGTCGAATGGCAGCACCCGATCCCGGAACAGTCTCATCAGGCCGTCAAGGGTTTGCGCCAACATGTCTTTGCGCTTGCCGACCGGCAGCGCCCCGATGCCAAACAGCAGTTCTGCCACGGTCACGCTGGACAGATACAGCGTCTCGGGGGCTTGGTTATTCAGCCAGGCCCGCACAGCCTGGTGAGGCTCGGGCTTCATCGCTTCAGAAACGACGTTGGTATCAAGGACGATCATTCAAAACTCAGCGGCTGAGCAGGCGTTTTGTCTCGCAACTGGTTGAAGACCTCGAAATCCTCGTTTGTCAGGCCGATCTGGCGACCCAACGCAGCGAGGGCATCACCCAGGCGAACGCGCGTCTCTGGCTTGACGGCCGTCGTCAGAATCTCGCGCACTTCGGCCTCGGTGCTGTGCCCATGAAGAGCGGCCTGCACCCGCAACGCGCGATGCACGTCGTCGGGCAGATTTCGGACTGTCAACATGGCCATAGCGTCACCTCATAAAATGAATTCAATGCATACATTCTAAGTTTTTGAATGCATTACAGCAAGGAAGCTGACGGCGACGATGTCAACGGCGTCGACTTCACGCTGCGCGCTGTGCCTTGACGGCACCCACCAGCACCAGCAAACCGGGCACCAAAATCATCGCCCAGATGATGGCGCTGAGGTTGTCTTTGACCCATGCGAAGTTACCAAACAGATAACCTGCACCACACAGGCCCACCACCCAGATGAACGCCCCGATCACGTTGAAAGCGGTGAACTTGCTCCGGTTCATGTCGGCGACACCGGCGACAAAAGGTGCAAAGGTACGAACGAACGGCATGAAGCGCGCCAAGATGATGGTGACGCCGCCGTAGCGTTCGTAAAAGTTATGAGCTTGGTTAAAAGCGCGCTTGTTAAAGAAGCGCGAGTCTTCCCACTGAAACACCTTGGGGCCGAAATAACGGCCGATGGTGAAATTGCACTGGTCACCCAAAATAGCCGCCACCAACAACACCGCAACAGACACCGGCAGGCTGATCAAACCCACACCGCACAAAGCGCCAACGATGAAGAGCAGCGAGTCGCCCGGCAAAAACGGCATCACCACCAGACCCGTCTCGACAAAGATGATGGCGAACAACAAGGCATAGACCCACATGCCGTACTGTTGCGTGAAGGTCTCCAAGTGGCGGTCCACGTGAAGAATGAAGTCGATCAAAAAGCTAATAATTTCCATGAGGCTGATTTTGACACGGCCTAAAATCCACCCGTGAACATTGCTGTAACCGCCACTCCCCGCCGCCCCATCCGCGACCTGCCCGATGAACTGATCAGCCAAATTGCCGCTGGCGAAGTGGTCGAACGCCCAGCTTCCGTCGTGCGTGAGTTGGTCGACAACGCTCTAGACGCTGGTGCCCGCCAAGTCACGGTGCGCTTGCTGGCTGGCGGCGTGCGGCTGATTTTGGTGGAAGACGACGGCGCCGGCATTCCGGCCAACGAGTTGGCGATTGCCTTGCGCCGCCACGCGACCAGCAAGATCGCCTCTTTGCAAGATTTGGAAGCCGTCGGCACGATGGGCTTTCGGGGCGAGGCGCTGGCCGCCATCAATTCGATTGCCGACATGAGCCTGATCTCACGCTCGGGCGACGCCGAAGCCGACGCCAGCGCGGGCGGTCACGCCTGGCAACTTGACGGCCGCACCGGCGAGATCCAACCCGCCGCGCGCAGCCGCGGCACCAGCGTTGAAGTGCGCGAGCTTTTTTATGCCACACCTGCACGGCGCAAATTTTTGAAGACCGACGCCACTGAACTGGCGCATTGCATCGAAGCCGTCCGGCGACACGCGCTGGTGCGCCCCGACGTCGGCTTTGCAATCTGGCATGAAGGCAAGCTGGTGGAACAGTGGCGCGCCTGCACCGAGGCGCTGCACACCAACGACCCCGTGGCCGCGTTAGACCAGCGCCTGGCCGATGTGCTGGGTGCCGAATTTGTGACGCAATCCATCGCCGTGAATTACGAAAGCACTGCGCGCCGCCTAGACGGTGGGCCGGCCGTGCGGGTCTGGGGTCGGGCTGGCATTCCGGACGCCGCCCGCTCCCGTGCCGACCAGCAATTTGCCTATGTGAATGGCCGCTATGTGCGCGACAAGGTGCTGACCCACGCCGCCCGCAGCGCGTATGAAGACGTGCTGCACGGCCACCGCCAGCCGGTCTACGCGCTGTATGTCGAGATGGACCCGGCCCGCGTCGACGTCAACGTGCACCCGACCAAAATTGAAGTGCGCTTTCGGGACAGCCGCGAAGTGCACCAAGCCGTACGCCACGCCGCCGAAAACGCGCTGGCGGTGCCGCGCTCGCAGATTGGCGGAGCCGTTGTCGGTAGCGGCATTGGTGCAGTGGATGCAACGGACGAGAACACGCCCCTGCAAGCCGCTGGTCTGCCAGGCTTTGTCTCAGACGCCCAGCGCGCCGCCAGCGGCTTGGGCTGGGCGCAACCCGGCATGGACTTTTCAGCGCGTACGGACAACCGAACTGATCACCGCGTCAGCGACTTCGAAGCCATGTGGCCGGTCGCTGCGGGTCTGTCAGGTCTGTCCACAGGGCCGACTGCCGACGCGTTGCGCAACCAACCGACGGGGGCACTCCCAACCGCCGAAGCAGCCAACTTGCCGCCTGGTGACTGGCCGCTGGGCCGGGCCCTGGCGCAACTGCAAGGTATTTACATCCTCGCAGAAAACACCAGCGGCTTGATCATCGTGGACATGCACGCAGCGCATGAGCGCATTGTTTATGAGCGCCTGAAAAACCAGTTAGACAACTCGGCCAGTGCCGCCATCGCCAGCCAACCGCTGCTGATTCCGGCCACCTTTGCCGCTACGGCGCAAGAAATCGACACAGCCCAAAGCGCCGCCGAGACCTTGCAAACGCTGGGCCTGGAGATCACACCGTTCTCACCCAAGACACTGGCGGTGCGGGCTGTACCGACCTCGCTGGCACAGTCAGATGCCGTCGAGTTGGCGCGCAGCGTGCTCGCCGAATTGGCCCAGCACGACGCCAGCACCGTGATTCAACGCGCCCAAAACGAGCTGCTCTCGACCATGGCCTGCCACGGTGCGGTGCGCGCCAACCGCAAACTCACGCTGGATGAAATGAACGCGCTGCTGCGTCAAATGGAAGCCACCGAGCGCTCAGACCAATGCAACCACGGCCGACCGACCTGGCGGCAAATGAGCATCCGCGACCTCGACAGTTTGTTTTTGCGCGGCCGCTGAAGGCCACCGGAGCAGACTAGAAACCCGCGTTCAGCCCTGCGCCAAAAAGGCCGCCGCACCGGCCAAGCAAGACAGCACGGCGACAAACGTCAGCAAGGCCCGCAGACCCAACCAGCCGCCCAGCCGCAGCGGGCGGTAAATCTTGCAATCAACGATGTAGCACAGCAGCAAGCTGGCGGCCATGAGCAGCAAGCCCCAGACGCTGTTGAGCAACATGCCGGCCCACGCCAGCAAGCTCGGCAAGACACCCCAGATCAACAGTCCACGGCGCGTCGGGGTCATCGGCATCGCCAAGCCCCAATGAATGCCGCCCAAAAAACTCACGATCACGGCGGCGTAGGTGAGAAGTGCCAAGGCGGCCAAACCGCCCCACTCGGGAGGCAGCAACCACAGCCCGGCAGCGCCTGCCACGAAAGGCAGCAAGCCGGCGATGCCGAGCGCCCAAGCGTCTGCCCCCGGCTTCAAAGATGGAATGGCCGCCGAGGATTCAGGGTTGACAGGTGTGTTCATGACCAGAGTTTAAAAGACCCCACATCGACCGGCCGAACTTTAAACAGCGAAGATGGGCTTTGAAAGCTTATGAAATCTTGCCGCCCTTTCCACTCTGTTGCGACTGTTATTTTGATGCTGCTCACGGCCGCATGGGTTGCGGGCTGCAACACGTTCGACGAACGCCAGCGCGCTTGGATTTTTCAACCCAGCGACCGTAGCTGGGGCGGCAGTGCCGAAGCTGCCCGAGGCATGGACGACGTGTGGATTGAGTTTCAGTCGAAGGTCACTGGCCAAGCCAGCCAACTGCACGGCCTGTGGATCGAGGCCGACAAACCGCTCGTATCACTCGCGGCAGACAAGATGCTCAAAGTGAGTCTCCCCGCACAGCAAGGCCTGCCGTCGGCAGGTTTTGCAAACGACGACAGACCGGTGTTGCTTTATCTGCACGGCGCCCGCTGGAACGTCAGTGGCTCGGCTTTTCGCATGCGCCGCATGCAAGAGCTGGGCTTTTCGGTGCTGGGTGTGGACTACCGCGGCTTTGGCAAAAGCAGCGGCGGATTGCCGTCCGAAGACACGGCCTATGAAGACGCCCGTGCCGCTTGGGACTGGTTGGCAGCCAACTACCCGAACCGGCCACGCTACATTTTTGGCCACTCGCTGGGCGGGCCAATTGCCATCAACTTGGCAGCGCAAGTGTCCGATGAACGCGGCACCATCGTCGAAGGCACGTTCACCTCGATCGCCGACGTGGTGAGCACTTTCAAATGGGGCTGGGTGCCCATTTCAGGCTTGATCACACAGCGCTTTGAAGCCATTCGCAAAGTCGACCAAGTTGGCTCACCACTGCTGGTCGTACACGGTGGTCGCGACCAACTCATCGCCCCAGAATTAGGACGCAAACTCTTTGATGCCGCAGCAGAGCCGAAGCTGTTTGTGCTGGTGGAAGACGGCTCCCACCACAACACCAACAGCGTGGGTCAAGCGCAGTACAAAGCGGCGCTGGCGCAGCTTTTCAAACTGGACGCTCGGTAGAACTCGACACTTAAAAACCGAACCAACTGCTGCCCACAGATCGGTAACTCAAGGTGTCGTACTCAGCGGCCACCCTCGCCAACCAAGGCATAAGGCGCCCAGTAAGCCGGGTGTGAAAAACGTGAGACCTTCATGGTCTCCAACATAGCTTGCCGCAATGCTTCGGCACGTCGAATCGCTGCATCACTCTTGTAGGCTGCAAAAGTTTTTGTTGTCAGCATCATGGCGCTTTCACTTTCAACGGCCCAATGCGTGACCAACAGGCTGCGACTGCCTGCATAGAAAAATCCACGCGCTAAACCTGTCAAAGCCTCACCCGCACGGCCGTCGGCGCCAGCTGTGTTGCAGGCGGACAGCACCACCCAATCGGCATTGAGCTTAAGCGTCAGCACATCTTCCAAAGTGAGCAACGGAGAATCCGCCGCACTGGCAGTGGACGCCATCGCAAGCGCCGGTTGATTCAGGTTCGGAAGGTCACCGGCCAGCAAACCATGGGTGGCAAAAACGACCACCTGCTTGCGGGCGAGTAGACCCGAGACACTGTTGTTGAGCACCGAGACACGGGTCGCCTGCGCACCCAGTATCACATCAAGATCTGGGTTGGCGGACATGATTTTCGCCAACTGAAGAACTTCATCGCGCGTTTCCGGCAACGGGGGTAACTTGCTATAGGTCACGTAGGTGTCTGGGTCCAGTACGTTGCGGGGCGTCAGAGCTGCAGAACGCAGGTTTGCCACACCTCGCACAGCCGAAGTCTCAGCTGTCGGTGTGCCATCTTTTGGCACCGCTTTGACATCAAATTTTGGGTCGCCCCAAGCCATCAAAGGTTGGGTACCACCAGGTACTTTTCCCAACTTCTTAAGTGACAACCAACCATTGGCAGTAGGAACATAGC
>Ga0208916_10000736_pt1 | contig 14839 bp, 16 predicted proteins | sample DEB19_08_DNA_5_FD_184523 | JGI IMG/M metagenome (GOLD analysis project Ga0208916, IMG submission 184523) | Aqueous microbial communities from the Delaware River and Bay under freshwater to marine salinity gradient to study organic matter... | ecosystem: Environmental > Aquatic > Marine >... | reverse complement strand
ATTTCCGCCGCACCGCTGGGCAATGCGGGCGTGCTGCCGATCAGCTGGATGTACTGCCGCATGATGGGTCCGGAAGGTCTGCAAGCCGCGACCGAAGTGGCGATCTTGAGCGCCAACTACATCAGCGCCCAACTGAAAGACCACTACCCCACGCTCTACGCCAGTGCCAACGGCCACGTCGCCCACGAATGCATCCTCGACTTGCGGCCCTTGAAAGAGAGCAGCGGCGTCAGCGCCGAAGATGTCGCCAAGCGCTTGATGGACTACGGTTTTCATGCGCCGACCTTGAGCTTTCCGGTCGCCGGCACCTTGATGGTGGAGCCGACCGAAAGCGAAACGCTGGCCGAGATTGACCGCTTCATCGCCGCCATGATCGCCATTCGAGACGAAATCCGCATGATCGAAAATGGCGACTGGCCACAAGACAACAACCTGCTCAAACACGCACCGCACACGGCGGCCAGCTTGCTGGACGCGCAATGGGATCGACCTTATTCGCGCGAAGTCGGCGGCTTTCCGCTGGCCAGCCTGAAGCAAGCCAAGTACTGGCCACCCGTGGGCCGCGTCGACAATGTCTACGGTGACCGCAACTTGTTTTGCAGCTGCGTGCCGCTGGCAGACTACGTTTAAGCAGCGACAAGCACCGACTGAACTCATTCACTTTTTCACGCACTTTATGGACAAAATTTTGACATCACGCCTCACTCCGCTTTTCGCCGTTCTGACCCTCGCCAGTGCCACCGCCTTTGCCGCGGCTCCGGCCGAAACCCTGCCCTCCGGCGTGAAAGTGACGCACACCCAAGACGGCACAGGCGCCCACCCCAAGGCCTCTGATTCCGTCAAGGTGCATTACCGCGGCACGCTGGCCAACGGCACTGAATTCGACAGCTCGTACAAGCGCGGCACGCCTGCCACTTTCCCGCTGAGCCGGGTCGTGCCCTGCTGGACTGAAGGCATGCAAAAAATCAAAGTGGGCGGCAAAGCCACCCTCACCTGCCCACCGGCGACCGCCTACGGCAGCAGCGGTGCGGGCGGTGTAGTGCCGCCGAATGCAACCCTGACCTTTGAGGTCGAGTTGCTGGCTATCGAGAAGTAAAAAGGAGAAGTAAAAAGCGGCCGTCTGAGGCCTTGACTCAGCGCTTCAGTAGCGCTGCCCCAAGGCCAACAGCTCCGGCGTGCCGATGACCTCATTCAGCTGATCAAAGTCGAGCATCTGGTCTTGCATCTGTGCCGTGGTCTGGTGGGCGTGCAAGCTGGCATAGTATTTTTGCAAGGTGAAGGCCACGGCTCTGGCCGTGCCACCTGGAAAAATGACAATGCGAAAACCTTTGTCGCCCAAGACCTTGGCACTTTGCACCGGCGTCTTGCCGCCTTCGACCATGTTCGCCAGCAAAGGGATGCGGCCGGCAAAGCGGGCGCAAGCCAAGGCCATTTGTTCTGGTGTGCGCAAAGCCTCAATGAAAAGAGCATCGACGCCGCAAGCCAAATAGGCCTCGGCGCGTTCCATCGCCGCTTCAAAACCCTCGACCGCCAGCGCATCGGTACGCGCCAAAATCAGTGTCTCAGAGGATTTACGGGCGTCGAGTGCCGCCTTCAGCTTGCCGCACATCTCCAGCGTGGGGACGACACTTTTGCCGTCCAGGTGACCGCAGCGCTTGGGGAATGTCTGGTCTTCGAGTTGCAACATGGCGGCCCCCGCCTGCTCGAAAGCACGCACGGTGCGCATCGTGTTGAGCGCGTTGCCAAAGCCGGTGTCGGCATCGACGATCACCGGGATGCTGACGCGCTCAGTGATGCGCGCCAAGGTGTCGGCAACTTCGGTCGCGGTCGTCAGACCAATGTCTGATCGGCCAAGTTTGGTGTAGGCGATGGACGCACCCGACAGGTACAGCGCTTCAAAGCCGGCCTGCTCGGCAATCAAGGCGGTGAGAGGGTCATAAATTCCCGGTGCCAGCAGCACCTTGGGCTGATCTAAGCGTTGTTTGAATGAAATGGACATAGCTCTCCTTAACGATAAATGACAGTGGCTTGAAATGGCGATTCGATGTTTTTTATGCCGAAGCCAACTGCGCAGCGGCCGTACCGGCAGCCACCCAGCCACCGCCTAAAGCGCTGAGCAGACCGTTGCCAGACAGATAGCCCCAGACAGCATTGCCGGACACACCGCGGGCGGCCCCGCCGGCAGCCAACAAATTAGGCAGTGGCGTGCCGTCGGTGCGCAGCACGCGGCAGTGTTCGTCGATGTCCAAGCCACCTTGGGTATGGAACAAAGCGCCGGTGACTTTGACGGCGTAAAAAGGCGCCTTCAAGGCGCGCTTAAAGCTGCGACCAAAGGCATCCGTTGAGCCCGGCAAAAGCGCCGACAAAGTCTGCGCCAAGGTCGCAGCGTCGCAACCGATCAACTGCGCCAGCGCCTGCACATCCGCCGCTTCCTTCACAGCGCCAGCGCCTTCGGCCTCGACAAAATCGGGGAAAGTCCGCACCAGTTCCAACAAGGGCGCGTCAAAGACATTGAAAGCGATGCCACCCGGCTGATCCAACACGTGCACGGCGGCTTCTGAGTAGCCTTGAGATTCGTCGTGGAAACGCTGTCCGCGCGCGTTGATCTGCGCGCCGCCTTCCATCATCACCGCCCAGCTCATGAGCGCGCCTTGCGGGGTGACCCAAGAACCGTGGCCTTGGTAGCCCCCCAGATCAGCCAGTCTGGCGCCCATGGCTTGGCCCCACGTGATGGCGCTGCCGTCATTGCCGACATGCCCGGCAAACAAGGCCTGACCCATGGCCGGCAACAGTTCGCTGACCATCTCAGGATTGCCGCCAAAACCATTGCAGGCCAAGAGCAGCACATCGCAAGCGAGGTACTCCATCGCCCCATCGGGTCGCAGATAACCCACGCCCTGAACGATGTCGTCGTCATTCATCCACAACTCGCGGACCAGCGCTTCATTCAGCACATCCGCACCCACGGCGCTGGCCGTGCGCTCGAGCTGCACCATCAGCGCAGCACCGGTGCGCTCGGGCAAGGCGTGCATTCGGCGCGCACGGTGGCCTGGGTACAAAAAGCCATCCAGCACTTCAAAGCCAATGCCATGCGCCTCTAGCGAGTCAATCGCTTGGGCCACGCCGACAGAGTAGGCGGCGACCAAATGCGGCGCGGCATCGCCGTGGGCTTTGGCCTGAATGTCCTCTGCAAAATCTTCGACCGAGTCGTCAATGCCCAAGGACTTTTGCAAACGCGTAGCGGCCGCTGGAATGAAGCCTGATGACAAGGCCGTCGAACCTTGGGACATGGTGTCGCGCTCTAGCAGCACGCAATCAATGCCAGCGTCGCGCAGTCGCACCGAGGCGGTCAGACCGCAGGCTCCTGCTCCGACGATCACCACTGGCACGTGGGGCGTGTCGCTTGGCATGTTGACCGCCCGCACGATGCGCGCAGGCACATGGGGAATGGCTGGGGGTTTCAGCGAGCTCATACGCCTCGTCCTTGGCGTTGGCGAAGTTGGTTCATCAGCCCGCCAGCAGCCACCATGGCGAGCAAAAACTCGGGGATCGGTTCGCACTGAAAGTGCTCGCCAGAAGGACGTGTCAACCTCAAGGTTTGCAGGTCAAGTTCTACTTGTTCGCCCTCCTCCAGTTGCTCAGCGTCAGGCGTCGTCAAGAGCAACAGACCGAGGTTGAAGGCATTGCGAAAAAACAGGCCACTGAAGGAAGGCGCAATCACCGCCTTGACCCCCAGTTGCACCAAGGCAGCCGCGGCTTGTTCGCGCGACGAACCAATGCCAAAGTTGGGTCCCGCAGCGATGACCGCACCCGGCTGTACCGAGGCAGCGAATTCTGGCCGAACGGATTCCAGACAATGCGGCGCAATGCCCTCAATGCCAAGCTTCATGTAGGCACCGGGTGCCATGGCATCGGTGTCAATGTCAGCGCCAAATGTCCAAACACGGTGAGTGCTCATGCCAATATCTCCCTGGGATCAGAAATCAGTCCCCGCAGGGCAGAAGCCGCCACGGTGTAAGGCGACGCCAGATAAACCTGCGCCGTCTCCGAGCCCATCCGGCCTTTGAAATTGCGGGCGGTGGTGGCGATCACATTGGCACCATCTGGGATTCTGCCGCCATAGCCGGAACAAGCGCCACAGGCTGTGGGAAGCACTTCAGCACCGGCCTCGCGCAGCGTTGTCATGATGCCTTCCGACTCGGCCTGTTGCTGGTCTTGCTGGCTCGCCGGGGCCACCATCAAACGCACGCCAGTGGCCACCTTGCGGCCCTTGAAAACCTGCGCAGCGGAGCGCAAGTCGTCGAGCTTGGCGCCCGTGCACGCACCGATGTAGGCCACATCTACGCGGACCTGGTCGAAGGCTTGAACCGGCTGGGTATTCGCCGGACTGTGTGGCGCGGCAACTTGAGGCGCCAGCGTCGCTGCATCAAAAACGTGCGTGGTCGCGCTCGCGCTGTCGTCCGTCATCCAGCCGCTGAGGTCCATCTCAGCTGCGGCTGCAACGCCGGCCTTGAGTAGCCATTCACGGGTGGTTTCGTCGGGTGCAATCAAGCCCACCTGAGCACCCATCTCGGCGCTCATGTTCGACAGCGTCATGCGCTCTTGCATGGACAGCGCCTGCACGCCGGAGCCACAAAATTCCACCGCTTGGTATTGGCCACCGTTCATGCCAAAGCGCCCGATCATGTGCAGCATCATGTCTTTGGCTGCAACCCCCGGGCTCAAGGTGTTGTCCCACTGCATGCGAATGGTGTCGGGCACCCGCACCCAGAGCTCACCCGTGACCATCACTCCCAGCATTTCAGTGCTGCCGATGCCGAACATGTAGGCGCCAAAAGCACCGCCCGTGGGAGAGTGCGAGTCACCGCCGACGCAAAACATGCCTGGCCGAATATGGCCTTTTTGTGGCAACACGACATGGCAGATGCCGATGCTGTCGTACACATGCGGCAAGCGCTGCTCGATGGCCCAGTCGCGAGCGATGCGCACGATACGCCGCGAATCATCGTCTTGCTCAGGCACGTAGTGGTCCATCACCAGCACGACCTTGGACTTGTCCCAAATGGTGGCGCCCAGTTCTTCCAACATCGGCTTGAGACGACGCGGGCCTGACGAGTCGTGAAACATCGCGAGGTCTACTCGGCAATTGAGAATCTCACCCACCGCCACCTGCGAGCGGCCAGCGGAAGTGGCTAACAGTTTTTGGGCCAGCGTTTGGCCTGGAATTTGAAGTTGCGACATGCGACTATTTCTCAGTGATAGTTGAGGTTGGACACGGGCACCGAGGACAGCGTCAACCGGCAGACCGGTCCTTGACCGAAATACGGGCATCAATGCTGCCAACCTGTGAAACTTCCAGTTGGTACTCGTAGCGATCGGGCCTGTAAAGTCCGTGCAGCCACTGCACCGGCTTGTCATGAATGTCAAAAACCAAACGTCGGACGGCCAGCAAGGCGGTCCCAATGGGCACCCCCAGTTCAGCCGCCACCACCGCATCCGCCTGACGGGCAGAGATGGTCTGCTGAGCGCGTCCGAGCTCAACACCGGACTCCTCCAGCAGCTGCAAAATCGGCGTGGTGGCCAGCTCGCGCCGACCAAAGCCGACGGCCAAATGCTCGGGTAGGTAAGCCGTGATGTAAGACAGCGGCCCCTCTTGTGAGCTGCGGATACGCACTGCTTTTTTGACCTTGGCACCCAAAGGAATTTGCAGCATCTCGGCAACTTCTGCCGAGGCATCAACCACTCTCCAGTCCAGCACCTTGACGGTGGTTTGGCGGGTGGTGCTGACGATGTTTTCCATCAGGCCTGTCAGTCGGGTTTGCACGCCCTTGCTTTGCGGGATCGACGTGCGGACGGCCTGACCAGCTGCGGGCCAGGTGCCACGACCGGCCGTCCGAACGATCAAACCCTCGCTGACCAATTGTTCCAACGCACGTCGTACGGTGACACGGCCAACACCGAATTGCTGGGCCAGCACCATTTCCGCAGGCATGCCGTTGGCAAAACGGCCCTCTTGCAATTGCTCGCGCAGCACCAGATAAATCTGGTGGTATTTGGTCAGCGGAAGATGGAGGGACATGGTTGAGAACGCACGACGCTTTAGCGCGCAGTGAAGCCACCGTCGGCACAAATCACCTGGCCAGTCGTGAAGGAAGCCCGGCTTGACAGCAAAAAGCTGATGAGCTCCGCGATCTCGGCCGGCTGACCCAGCCGGCCCATCGCTAGCGTCGACAACATCGTCGCCAATGCAAGCGGATCGTTCGGTGTTGTCTCGACCATCGGCGTCTGCACCGGACCCAGTCCCACAGTATTCAGCCGCAGGCCTTCCGAAGCCCACTCCAACGCGAGCGATCGAACCATGCCATTCAAGCCTGACTTGGAAGCGGCATAAGCAGCGCCGTGGGCATGGCCGACCAAGCCGATTTGGCTGGTGTTCAGCACGACACTGGCATCGCCAGTCCGGGCCTGACGCATCTGCGCCACCGCAGCACGTGTCAAAACAAATGTCGCATCAAGGTTCAAAGCCAGCGTCTTGCGCCATTCGTCAAGCGCCGTTTCATCAGAGTTTTTTATGTAAAAAATACCCGCGCAACAAGCCAAGGCGTCCGAGCCGTTGCCGGTGACCAACGCGTGTCGTCCCGCCCCCTCAAGTTCAAGCAAGGTGTTGGACAGCACGCGTTAAAGTCCCAGGTACTTTTTACGCAAATCCGGATCACGCGCCAAGGCCTGAGCCGGCCCTTGCATCGCCACCGCTCCGTTTTCAATGATGTAAGCCCGGTTGGCAATGGCCAAGGTCTGCAAGGCGTTTTGTTCCATCAAGAGAATCGATTGACCTTCCTTGTTGATCGCACGGATCAAGGCAAACATCTCATCGACCAACAACGGCGACAAACCCAGCGATGGCTCGTCCATGATCAGTAGTTCCGGCTCGGACATCAGGCCGCGTCCGATCGCCAGCATCTGTTGTTCGCCCCCCGACAGGGTACCGGCCAATTGGCCAAAGCGCTCCTTGAGGCGAGGAAAGATCGCCACCACACGCTCGAGATTTTTCTGTCGATTAGGCTTGCCACGCACCAAGCTGCCAAGTTCCAGGTTTTCCAACACATTGAGGTTGGGAAAAACCCGGCGACCTTCTGGCACATGGATCACACCCAGCTTGACGATGTCGGTCGAACTCATGCCGACCAACTCTTGTCCGTGAAATCGTATGGAGCCGGAAAATGGGCGGTACAGCGCAGAGATGTTGTTGTTGAGGGTCGACTTGCCCACACCATTGCTGCCCAACACCGCAACGATCTCACCCTGCGCCACATCAAGATCAATGCCGCGCAGGATTTCGACCTTGCCATAGCCTGCAAACAACGAACGAATTTCAAGCATGCGAGCCCTCCTGAGCCATCTGTTCGGCAGCACCACGGCCCAAATAGGCCTCAATCACCGCCGGGTTGTTGACCACCTCCTTCGGCGCGCCGTGAGCAATGATTTTTCCGTAAGACAGCACGTAAATGTGTTCAGACAAACTCATCACCGCCTGCATCACATGTTCAATCAGCAAAATTGTCACGCCACTGGCACGAATCCTCCGAATAATCTCAATAATTTCAATGATTTCTGAGGGATTCAAACCCGCCATCACCTCGTCGAGCAACAGCAACTTGGGTGAGGTCGCCAGTGTGCGTGCCAGTTCCAATCGCTTGCGTCCGGCCACAGTCAGGTCAGCTGCCGGTTGTTCTAGCTGGGCACCCATACCGACTTGGTCAGCGATGCGGCGTGCGTGTTCCCACGCTTCGGAGGGGTCATGAAATTTTTGATATGCACCCACCGCAATGTTCTCGTGCACCGTGAGTTTGGCAAACGGCTGCGTGATCTGGAACGTGCGGACCATGCCGCTGCGTGCGATGTCGTGCACCGGCCAGCCAGTCGTGTCCTTCCCTTGAAAAGTGACCTTGCCGGAATTGATGGGCTGAAAGCCAGCGATGCAGGAAAAGAGCGTGGTCTTGCCCGCACCGTTGGGACCAATCAACGCCACGATACGTCCCTCTGCAACATCCAAAGAAGCGCTGTCAACAGCCTTGAGGCCGCCGAAAATTTTAGTCAATCCTTCGACCTTGAGCATCAAGCGCCCCTTTGTTTGAAACGTTGACCGATACGCTTGAATAAATCGATCAAACCGTTGGGTAAAAAGGCAATAATGATGACCAGCAGCGTACCGTAAAGTACCAGTGACAGGCCTTGCACATCGGTCAGCACACGAGTCAAGTCGCCAACACCGGCCAGCAACAGCGCACCAATCAATGGGCCGTAGACGGTACCGGCACCACCGATCATGCTGACCAGCAGCATCTCGACCGACTTGTCGACACCGAACACGATGGTCGTGTCGATGTACAAAAAGTACTGAGCAAAAAAACACCCGCCGACACCACACATCGCACCTGACAGCACCATGACCTTGACCTTCTCCCTGAAGACGTTGATCCCCAAGGCCCTGGCGGCATCTTCGTTTTCACGAATAGCGGCCAGTTGAGCGCCAAATCGTGATCGCCTCAACCACACAGCCACGGCAACGGAGATGACCGTCAAAGCGAGAATCAGAAAATAAAAACCAATGCGCTCCGCAAACTGAAAGTTCGCCATGCTTGGTTTGGCGGGGATCAGCAAGCCAAGCCCACCCCCCGTGAAACCCACTGAATTAACCAGGATGCGCAACACTTCGGCAAAGGCCAGGGTAATGAGCGCAAAGTACGAGCCCTTAAGACCCGCGCGGAATGACAGGAAACCGATGATCCAGCCCACGATGGCGCCGGCCACCGCGCTCGCCGGCAAGCCCAACCAAGGGTTCATCCCGTAGCGCAACTGAAGGACCGTCGAGGCATAAGCACCCGCACCAAAAAACACCACATGGCCAAATGACAACTGCCCGGCAAAACCACCTGAAATGTTCCACGACTGCCCAATGAAGGCATAGAACAGCGCCAGCACACCGAAGTTCACAATGAAGGGCGAAGAAAAAACAAAAGGGAACATCACGGCGAGAGTCAACAGACTCAAATGCAATGGCCAACCGATTGAGCGCGTGTTGTCATTCATCGCTTAGCTCCGAAAAGACCTGATGGGCGAAACAGCAGAATCAAAATAAAGATCAATGAAATGCCAATCTGACCCAAGCTTTCACCCAGAAACAAACCGCCAAACGACTCCGTCAGCCCGACGATCAAACCACCCACCACGGCCCCCAGGAAACTGCCCATCCCACCCAACACCACGATGGTGAAAGCCACCATCACAAAGACATGGCCAGTGGTCGGAGAAACGTAGAAAATCGGCATCAGCAAACAGGCTGCAGCCCCCAGCGTCGCCAGACCCATGCCATAAGAAATGGCAAAAATACGGTCGACGTTGATCCCCACCAAACGAGCACCAACACGCTCCTTGGCCACCGCGCGAATAGCCCTGCCGGTATCGGTGTGCTGAATGAACAGTCCAAGGGCGGCACACAAAGCCATGGCGGCCCCGAACGAGATAATTTTGGGCAGCGACACCAGCGTGGGGCCTACTTCGACCATCATGTCGGAGTAAGACACTGAAATGGTGCGTGTATTTCCCTTGAAAAACATCAACGCCAAGTTCTCAATCAAGATGGAGAGGCCCAGCGTGATGAGCAATATGTTCTCATCCTTGCCGTGCGCCATTCGGCCAATCAACAGCTTGTAAAGCAGAAACCCCAGAAGATACATAGCTGGCACCATGATCAACAGCGACATGTAGGGGTCTATCCCGAAAATCGTCAGCAAGTAGTAAACGCCAAACATGGCCAGCATCAGCATGCTTCCGTGCGCAAAATTGATGATGTGCAAAACGCCATAAATCAACGTGAGTCCTGACGCAACGAGGGTGTAAATACCCCCAATCAGAAGTCCGTTGATCGTGGCTGCGCCTAGGATCGTCAGGTCCAAATCGATACCCCTCAGTTGGGATGAAGTAAAGCCCTGGATTCGCCACGAAGGGCGAGTCCAAGACCTTCACTGCAAAGATGAAAAAACCAGCCGAATCAACCGAGCTTAGGACGCGGGAAGATAGGCTTGGCTGATGCGAACTGGTTAGGCCAAACCACGTCAATGTCGGTGGCCGTTGCCTGCAACAGGGCTGCCCGTCCACCTTCATTCTGTCCGTTGACGAATTTGGTTTCGCCGTAAGGCATAAAGTGGTTAGACCAGCGACTGCTTTCCAGTGCGGCGATCGCTTTGTCTTTGTCTGCCGACTTGGCTCGCTCCAGCGCGTCGGCATAGACCATGACCGAGTTCCAGCCGCAATAGACTTCAAAGGTAAACAGATTGCCGGTGGCTTCGACCTTCTTTTTCAACTCGATGGCTTTCGGGTCACGAGGATTGAACCAATGGTTGAAGTCCATCATGTACTGAGCCACCTGAGGTTGCTCTTTGACCAACTTATAGTTGAAGCCGCCGCCCAACACACTGAACATGCCAGCCAGCTCGACCTTTTGCTGGTGCAGCGTGCGGGCAAGCAGCACGTATTCGTTCTGGTAATTGCTCATGATCACCAGGTCGGGCTTGATGCCCTTGATGCGCAAAGCCACATTGGAAAAATCGCGCGTCGGATTGGCGTGCTTGATGACCTCGGCCACCTGCACGTTGATCGACGGCAACTTACCTGCCAGCAGTTTGGCGGTGCCAGTTCCGAACTCAGACTCTTCATGCACCAGCACCGCGGTCTTGACCACGCTACCGGCGGCCTTGTTGACCTCACCCAAAGCAATGATGGCGTCATCAGCGCACTTGCCAAAGCCAGGCGCCAAACGGAACACATTTTTAAGGCCGCGGCTGACGATCAGATCGGACACGCCGACGTCAATCAGGAAAGGCGTGTTGTATTTGGCTGCGGCCTGCGTGGCAGCCAGTGCAATGGCACTGGCAAAGCAGCCGATGTATGCAGAAACGCCGGCCTGATGTAAACGCTCGACTTCGGCTACACCGATCTCGGGACGCGACTGGGAATCGCCCAAAGCGGCCTCCAGCTTGACGCCGCCCATGGACTTGATACCACCTGCCGCATTGACCGCATCAATGGCCATCTGGCAGCCCAAACGACCTTGGCCGCCGCTGTAAGCCAAACCGCCGCTGACGGGATGAATCAATCCGATCTTGATTGAGTTGGACTGGGCCCAAAGCAGGCCTGGGGACCCCAGTGCGGCACTTGCGGCACCAGCCTGAAGGATCAATCGACGAGTTAGCTTGGCATCGGTAGTCATGGGCAAATCCTCAAAAGAAGACAAACAAAAAGGTTAGGAATTTAGAATCGCTTAATTGTTCCATCATTAGAACAATTACCCTAGACTATGTCGACAACTTTTGATGAAGTCAAGCATTAAAGCCGAGCTGCTAAAAAATTCAGCACTCAACCTGATGCCTAAAGCCGCCAACAGAAATCCCAAGAGAACCCACCCCATGGACTACCTCGACACCTTCAGCAGCTTTGCCGCCAACACGCACTACCCCGCGCTGAGCAGCGACATTCAAGAACAAGTCGGCTGGATTCTGGCCGACACCGTCGGTGCCATGGTCGCCGGTTCGGCCGAGCCTGAGCTGCGATCACTGGCGGCCAAACAAGTCCCGGGCACCGCGGCACTGCTGGTCGGGCTAGGCCGCAGCGCTCCTGCCGAGGTCGCCGCACTCATCAATGGGACCGCCGGCACATTTTTGGAGATGGACGAGGGCAATCGATTTTCACGCGGCCACCCCGCCATCCACGTGATTCCGGCGGCACTGGCGCTGAGCCAGGAACGCGGCACATCGGCAGCTGACTTTTTGTCAGCCATCGTGGCCGGCTACGAAGTCGGCTCTCGCCTTGGCGCCGCATCGGCCTTGCGCAGTGCTATGCACCCGCATGGCACGTGGGGCACGATTGCAGCCGCAGCCGCCTGCGCCCGGATCGCCGGCATGGACGCCAAGGCCATGCGCGAAACCATCAACATCAGTGCGTCGATGAGTACCGCCACATCCAAGCAAACCATGTTGGAAGGCGGACTGGTGCGGAATGTCTACGCGGGCCTGAGCAATCGCAACGGCTTGCTGGCCCTGCAATTGGCCGAGAGTGGCTTCACCGGCGAACACGATGGACTGAGCTCACTGCTCGGCAAGATCATTTCGGACAAATTTGACACGGCTGGACTGATCGAAGGCTTGGGTCAAGACTGGCATTTGATGCGCAACTATTTCAAGCTGCATTCTTGCTGCCGCTACAACCACGGCACGCTGGACGCCATTGACCAACTGGCTGCACAAGGCACCCTGCCCGCGCCCTCCGAGATTGCCCGCATCGACGTGGCCACCTACAACTTAGCGGCAGAGCTCAAGGACAAAGCCCCTCGCAACACACTGGTAGCCAAATTTTCAGTTCCGTTTGCGGTGGCAACGCGACTGGTCAACGGCAGCAGCGCGCTGTCAAGCTTCACCTGGGAGGCTGTTCGTGATCCAGCCGTGATGGCCTTGGCGCAAAAAGTGGAGGTCTCCGAAGACCCCAGCATGACGCAACGCCTGCCACTGGAACGGCCAGCCAAAGTGGTCATCACCTTGCTCAACGGCCAACAAGTCACCGGCGAAGCCGGCGTGAACCGCGGCGATGATGCAGCGCCCTACACCCGAGATGAACTGCGTCACAAGTTCATGGACCTGACGCAGCGTGTGTGGCCTGCCGCACATGCCCACGACGTGCTCGAAGCCACGCTGCAGTTGGCTGCGTTGAAAGGCTCGCTGCCAGAATGGACCGCCTTGTTGAGCCAAGCACCCAAGCTCGGTTAACGCCATGCTGGCGACTCTTCAGCCCAAAGAATTGTCGCCACTCATGTAAACAAACACCTCGACAAACAAACCGTCCTGCAGGCGAAAGAAGTTGCAGTTGTTCTTCAACAATGTCTGCCCATCGTGCGTGATGTTTTCCACTTCAAAACGGCTGGCGATGCATTGCTTCGCCACGTCGACCACATGCTCGAAATGACCGTGCCAGACCTTGGCATAACGCGCGTTGAGTCGTTCGAACATGGCGCGTAATTCACTGTCCCGGCCGGTGTACAAGGTCGAATAAGTGGCAATGCTGAAACGCGCCTCAGGGGCAAAGCAAGCCAACACCGCCGGCAGATCGTGACGGTCAACCGCAGCGAAGTAACGCTCAGCCAGTTCAACCAGCGCTGGCGCGGCCAGTGGGGGATGTGACGCATTCATGGCTGCACATTTTTTTTAGCCGCGTCCATCATGGCGGTGAGCATGTCTAAGCGTGGATGCATCGGCCGTGGGTAGGCGGTTCTGCTGTGCGAATGTCCCAAGGCCAAGGCCGCTTCGGCCATCTTGTAACTCAGCGGCCCGGGATTGATCACGGGAACCGGCAAACGACCTTGGAGGTAACCGTGGGCTTGGTGCATCGTGGTCGACCCGAGGATGATGACGTCCGCACCATCGATCTCAATGGCTTTCATGGCCGCAGCTTCGAGCAAGGGAAAAACTTCTTCTTCCTTGCCCGACAGCAAGCCCTGGTTGTCGGGGCTGACTTCAATGGCCCTGACTGACGCGCATTTGTGATGCATCCCCAGCTCGTCCAATGCTTTTTTATACAGCGGCTTCCAGCGGCTGGCCATGGTCAGAATGGAGAATTTGTCACCCAGCATGAGCGCCGTCAACATGGACACCTTGCCCGGCCCAAACACGGGAATGTCGAGCACGGATCGCAGCGCGGCCACGCCGGAGTCACTCATGGTGTCAATGCAGACGGCCGCAAAGCCTTCCTCTTGCGCCCTGCAGCCGGCCTCAAAAATAGAGGCATCGGCCAACACAAAATCATGGTGACTGGAATAGTTCACCGGCCCGGCTTTGACCGAACGGTATTCAAACTGCAGGTCCGGGCCAAACTGCAGCCCTTGAAGTTGCTGCTGCCGCAGCGCCAAATTGTCTGCTGACATGGCAAAGGGAACGATGGTCAACACTTTTTTCATCAAGAACTCCAAGTTAAAAGACGCTCCAGCGTGCTGAACGCAAGTGAAGACTATTCAAAAGCAGGCATGATGCAACGTCCGTGAACCTCAGAAAAGCAAAATCATGCCCGTCATCTCCATCACCTTGTTACCCGGCTACAGCGCAGAGGCCGAAGCGCGGCTGGTGGGCCGTGTAGCGGTCGCGGCACGCTCGGTTATTGCCGCAGCCGCAGCGGGCACCACGGTGTTCGTGAACCACGCCCACACCTACCAACGCGATGGCCGGGTGTTCTCCAAGGGCGGGCCGGAATGTGCCGACGCCAGTGCGCTGGTGCGTCATTTTCTGGAGCTGATGCAAGCGCGCCATTTGACGGCAGCCAGCGCCCTGCTTTCGCCAGATTTTGTGATGCACTTTCCGGGTGATACCCGCATGCAGCAACTCGACGAATGGGTCGCTTGGGCCAAAGTCCGCTACAGCCGCATCGCCAAAGACTACGAACGCTTTGACGAGAGCTGGGCCGACGGCGTCACCGTGGTGTACTGCTCGGGCACCCTGAACGGCCTTTGGCTCGACGGCACGAGCTTTGAGAAAATCCGCTTCATCGACCGTTTTGAAATTGCCGATGGAAAAATCCAAAGACAAGACGTCTGGAATGACTTGGCGGAAGTCAAAGCCCAGACGCCCGTCTGAAGGTTCAAGCCTGTGATGATTTCCAGGCATCCAGGATCTCGCTTCCAGTCGCCGCCCAGACACCTTTGTGACGCATGATGTGCGCCAGTGCTTCTTCTAGCGCGCGCATGCGGTAAGGCTGACCGATCACCCAAGGGTGCAGCGAAATCGCCATGATGCGCCCGCCA
>Ga0208916_10000735_pt1 | contig 14847 bp, 13 predicted proteins | sample DEB19_08_DNA_5_FD_184523 | JGI IMG/M metagenome (GOLD analysis project Ga0208916, IMG submission 184523) | Aqueous microbial communities from the Delaware River and Bay under freshwater to marine salinity gradient to study organic matter... | ecosystem: Environmental > Aquatic > Marine >... | reverse complement strand
TCGTTGGTCGGTGCAATATTCCAATTGAGCGGTAGCGATTGATCGAGAGTCGAACCCGCTAATTCAAAGCGCTCTACTATCTCTTCAGCGCCAAGAGTCTGGGCATATCTACCGCACATATTACGAATCTTAGGCGCTGTTCGAGCCGTTAGACTTAATGCATGACAGCACACGAACTCTGGCCCGCGCCCTTTCGCGGACGAAAGCCAGTTTCCTCACGTGTGACTATCCCGGGTTCAAAGTCGGTAACTAACCGAGCTCTCATCCTTGCTGCACAAGCTGATTCACCATCGACACTTCGTCGACCACTGATTTCGCGCGACTCTGAATTGATGTCTGCCGGCCTGCAAGCAATGGGCGTTGCAATAACTGGAAATGACGATGCTTGGACTGTAACTCCGGCGCCTCTTCGAGGACCAGCAAAGGTTGATGTCGGAAATGCCGGAACAGTAATGCGCTTTCTTCCACCTCTTGCAGCCCTTGCACAAGGTGATATCTCATTCGATGGTGATCCTCGTTCTTACGAACGACCACTTGGCCCTGTCATAAAAGCACTTGAAGAGCTTGGCATTGAAATTGTTCATGAAGGTCGCTATTCACTTCCAATGGTGATTAAAGCTAAAGGATCTATTCCTGGCGGCGAACTGACTATCGATGCAAGTGCCTCAAGCCAATTCTTATCTGCGCTCCTGCTTGTTGCGCCAAGTATGACCAACGGAATTACAGCGCAACATCGCGGTGGTTCACTGCCATCAATGCCGCATATCGATATGACTGTGCAGATGCTTCGCGACTTTGGTGCAACTGTTCATGTTGATAAGAGCGCAGAATCCTGGAGAGTAGAACCCGGCACACTTCGCGGACAAGATCTGGTGATCGAACCCGATCTATCGAATGCGTCACCATTCTTATCAATCGCAATGGTCTGCGGTGGAAGTATCACCATCGCTGATTGGCCAAAGAGCACTACTCAGCCTGGTGATCAACTGCGCGAGATCTTTACCCAAATGGGTGCACGCGTTGAATTTACTGCCGATGGTTTAACTCTTACCGGTGGCGATGCAATTCACGGTATTGATATTGATCTTCATGATGTTGGCGAGCTCACTCCATCTATTGCAGCACTTGCAGCTCTTGCTGATTCACCTTCGCACCTACGCGGCATCGGCCATTTGCGCCTGCATGAAACAGATCGTTTAGCTGCCCTAACCCGCGAAATTAACTCACTTGGTGGCAACGTGGTCGAAGAAGAGACAGCTCTTCACATCACTCCTGCGCCTTTGCATGGCGGAACTTTCCACACTTATGAAGACCATCGCCTTGCAACAGCAGGAGCGGTCATTGGCTTAGTTGTGCCTGATGTTCTCGTTGAAAACGTTGCCACAACACGGAAGACCCTGACCGATTTCCCAGGGCTCTGGAATAGTTTGGTTCTATGAGTCCACGCGAATACGACGAATCGGATGCACGTATCCGACCATCTCGCACAACGCGTAGACGTACCAAAGATCGACCTTCTCACTCTGACTCCATCACAGCGTTTGTCACAACTGTAGATCGAGGGCGCACTACCTGCGTTACCGATGATGGCGTAGTTATCACCGCTATGAAGGCGCGTGAACTAGGACCTAAATCAGTTGTTGTCGGAGACCTTGTTGAAATTGTTGGAGATGTAACAGGAACTGAAGGAACGCTTGCCCGAATTGTTACCGTCAACGAGCGCACAAACTCATTGAGTCGCACAGTCGATGATGCAGCCCGAGTTGAGCGCACCATCGTTGCAAATATTGATCAACTACTTATTGTCGTAGCGTCTGCAAACCCTGAACCGCGCCGTGGCCTGATTGATCGCTTCCTTGTCAGCGCATTCCACGAATCCATTAAGCCCATCATTGTGGTCACAAAGGTAGATGTCTCCCCCGTGCCCGATTTCATCAAAGAGTATGCAGCGCTCGGCGTGGACATCATTACAACTTCTTCAAAGAGTGAAGATCGGGCAAAGGATGTTGCGGGAATTCTTGAAATCCTCGATGAGAAGATCTCGGTGCTTGTTGGCCACTCAGGTGTTGGTAAATCAACTCTGATTAATGATCTAGTCCCCGAAGCAGATCGCATGACCGGCGATGTAAACGATGTAACCGGTCGTGGTCGCCACACATCATCGAGCGCGATTGCTCTGCCGCTGGTCAATGGTGGCTGGATTATTGATACCCCTGGAATTCGCGCATTTGGCCTTGCTCACCTCAATAAAGAGCGCATCATCGAATCATTTCCCGATATCTACCAAGTCACTCAAACGTGTATGCCGAACTGTTCTCATCACGAAGCATCCTGCGCTCTCAATCCGTGGATCGACTCAGATGCCGCCTTGCATGATGAACGCCTCATTAGAGTCACCAGTTTGCGCTCTCTCTTGGAAGTGAAGCCACTCACCGACGAGTAATTGCTCGGGAGCGTTAGACTCGCACTATGAGCACGCGACGCGGTGAAGACCTCGCACTCGCCCACCGATTAGCTGATGCGGCAGATGCAATAACTCTCTCGCGATATCAAGCCCTCGATCTCACCGTCACAACAAAGCCAGATAACACACCTGTCACCGATGCCGATAAATCTGCAGAGGACGCAATCCGCGCACTGCTTCACGCACATCGCCCAGATGATGGAATTGTTGGAGAAGAGTTCGGTACGCAAGGAACAGAGAAGAACCGTTACTGGGTCATCGATCCGATTGATGGGACAAAGAACTTCTTACGCGGAGTTCCAACATGGGCAACACTGATTGGTTTGATGGAACGTGACGCTGACGGCGTTGAGAAAGTTGTCGTTGGCGTTGTAAGCGCTCCTGCTCTCTTTCGCCGCTGGTATGCCTTTGAAGGTGGCGGAGCATTTGTCATCGTGAACAAGGAAGTTCCTAAGAAGATTAGCGTCTCTGCAGTTTCATCGATTGAAGATGCTTCTATATCGCACTCTGATTTCATTGGATGGGGCGATCGCCTTGAACCGTTTAATAACCTGATGAAGAGCGCTTGGCGCACCCGCGCACATGGTGATTTCTGGTCACACATGTTGGTTGCAGAAGGCGCAGTCGAAATCGCTGCCGAACCTTCACTTGCCCTCTGGGATATGGCCGCACTCGACATCATTGTGCGAGAAGCAGGTGGACGCTTTACCAACCTTGATGGTCTTGATGGATCCCTTGGTGGAAATGGTCTCTCAACAAATGCAGCGCTCCACGATTACGTCGTGAGCGCGCTCAAGGTTAAGAGATAAACATGGGTGAGAACTAAATGGAAGATATCCAGATCGACCTCATGAAACATAAGAGCCCTGCAGCTTCAGATGAGAATTACTCTCCATCTGAATCATCGCCACTTCTTGCGCAAACTTTTGCTGTTACGGGCATGACTTGTTCAGCATGCGTCAACAGTATTGAACGCGCACTCAATGAGATGGATGGCGTTTCGGCATCCGTTAACTTTGCGTCAGAGACAGTTCACGTTCTTGCTCCAGCTGATTTATCTTCTGAATTAGTGATTAAGAAGATCAAAGCCGCAGGTTATGGGGCAACTCTTCTCTCTGACGGTGCCAGCCCCGCACTTCATCGCAAAGGCGCAGCACGCGCACTCTTCTTTGCAACTCTCTTTGCAGTTCCATCTATCGCAATTTCCATGGTGATGAGCTGGCATCAACCGATTAATGATTGGTTGATTGCGCTCTTCAATGATTACTCAATTCCTCTTCCACCTCATGCGCACCACTCATTTGCCTCATGGTTGGTCATTGCTCTCACTGCTCCGCTCATTCTCTTTGTCGCATTCCCAATTCACCGTGCTGCAATTCGAAACATCTTTCACCCGACCATGGATACCTTGGTTTCGCTGGGATCTCTCACGGCATACATCTGGTCTATCTACGCCACCTATACCCAAGAGGGCGATGTCTATACAGAAGTTGCAGCAGGAGTTCTTCTCTTTGTCATTCTCGGTAGATATCTCGAATCACGAGCCAAAAAGAGTGCGAGCAGCGCACTTTCCACGCTTCTGGCACTTGGTGAGAAGGAAGTTGCTGTCATTCGCAACGGAACTGAAGTAATCATTCCCATTTCACATCTCGTTGTTGGAGATCAATTTGTAGTCAAGCCAGGTGCGCGTATTGCAACAGATGGCATCGTTATCTCAGGGCAAAGTTCAGTTGATAACTCATTAGTTACTGGTGAATCACGAGCAATAGAAGTCTCACCAGGATCTTTAGTTATTGGTTCTGCGCTCAATAACAATGGCCGAATTATTGTGCGAGCCACACGCATTGGTAGCGATACAGAGCTAGCGCGCATCACAGCGATGGTCGTTACGGCGCAAGGAAGTAAGGCACCTATTCAAGCGCTAGCCGATAAGGTCGCCTCGATATTTGTGCCTGTAGTAACGGTTTTAGCGATTGCAACATTTGAAGCTTGGTACTACTTCGGAGATAAATCGCTCACCTATTCCATCTCTACTGCAATCACAGTCCTTGTTATTGCCTGCCCATGCGCTCTTGGCCTCGCAACTCCAGTCGCACTTCTTGTAGCTTCCGGTCGCGGAGCCCTTCGCGGAATTGTCATTCGCCATCCTCGAGTTCTCGAAGCGTCACGTTCTATCGATGTCGTTGTACTTGATAAGACCGGAACGCTGACTGATGGTGCGATGAAGGTTCTTGATGTTGCTATCCCAACATCTGCGCAGAAGGTACTTGGACGAGAGTTCGCAGAATTGACCAATGAGAGAAATATTCTCTCTTCAGCTTTAGCTCTGGAAAGTCAGAGTAACCATCCTGTTGCACAGGCAATCGCACACTTCTGCATTGCACAAGGTGCTCAACAGATTCCGGTCACAGATTTCACCGAAACTCCGGGTATCGGAACAGCAGGCCGCGTTGCTATCGCAGATAAGGCACCGGTTGTCATTATTGGTTCCCCTGCATCCGTGGCTCACAGCTCAACGCCATTTGATGCAGAGATTCTTCGAGCGATTGCAGAAGGTGAATCACAATCTCGCGCAGTATCGGTATTGGCATGGGATGGCGTCGCTATCGCTGTCTTTGCAACTGGTGATGTCATCAAGGCAGATGCGCCTGCCACGATTTCGGCTTTGCATGAACGCGGCATCGAGACCTGGTTACTAACCGGTGACAATGCCGAGAGCGCAACCAAGATTGCATCTGCTGTTGGCATTCCTTCAGATCGCATCATTGCAACTGCTACACCTGAGGCGAAGTTGGCAAAGATTGTTGAACTGCAATCAGCTGGGCGCCACGTCATGATGGTTGGTGATGGAATCAATGATGCTGCAGCCCTTGCACAATCAGATTTAAGTATTGCAATGGGAACCGGTACCGATACTGCAATTGCAACGGCAGATATCACCCTAATGCGCCCACAATTAATGGGAGTTATCGAGGCTCTCGCCCTTTCACGACGCACACTTCGCACCATCAAGGTAAATCTCGGTTGGGCCTTTGCTTATAACGCGATTGGTCTTCCTATCGCTGCGGCAGGCCTTGCTTCTCCTATGTATGCAGCAGCGGCAATGGCGCTCAGTAGCCTCTTCGTTGTCACTAATTCCCTACGTATCAAGTAATTACTTAGTTAACTTCTGCACTCTCTTCAGCATCGCTCTGCATTGTTCTCCAGAGAGAGATAGCTGCGATGTAAATTGGGAAGAGAATCATGATCATTTCAGAAGCCATAGACTCTTTAATTCCAGTTTCGTTGGAGTAACTCCATGAAAGATAGAAGAGCGTTGCGATATAGAGCGTGCCAAATGGCAAGGTAATAAAGCGAAGTGTTGAGACTCGAACGATATGTGGGAACTTCAGCATCGTTAACTGTGAGAAGCAGAGAATGAGAGTCACGATTGCCACTGTGTTCTCAGAGAGATCGAGAACGAGGTAGGTAGGAACCGCAAGATTCCAGACTGCTGGGAAACCGTTAAACCAATGATCTTCAGTCTCAATATCGGTGCGAGCAAACCAGAGCGCCGACATCAAAAGAATAAGCCCAGCTATCAACGTTTGGAATTCGCTAGGAAGTAGTTCAAGGCGAACCAACAAAGCTACTGGCACGACAACACATGTCAGGTAATCAACGATGAGATCGAGAACGTACCCATCAACGCGAGGTGCGTGAATAACAACATCGATTCGGCGTGCAATGGGACCATCGAGTCCGTCGAGAACTTGGCAGACAACTAACCAGATCAATGCGCCACGAATATTGTTATCAATCACCGCTTGGAGAGCGAGCAGACCGGCAACGGCTCCGCTAGCTGTCATGACATGGAGTGCGTATCCGGCTCTCTTATTTACCTTCACTGAGTTGGCCACGCTTTAGGGTATCTCGCAGAGTTGGAAAATAAGAAAAGGCGCTGAAATCAGCGCCTTTACCTACATTTGCTTACATTGGTAGCGGGGGCAGGATTTGAACCTACGACCTCTGGGTTATGAGCCCAGCGAGCTACCGAGCTGCTCCACCCCGCGTCGGAAGTGTCAGTCTACGACGAGGTGGGTACTTCCACCAAATCGCATAGGTAGCTGGCTATACGCGAAGAGATTACTTACGTGACTGCGCAGAAATCGCAGCAGCGATAGCTGCCTTCAAACGGTCTTGTGCTCGACCGTATGCAGCGAAATCTCCCTTAGCAAGAGCGGTCTGTCCATCAGCAATTGCTTGCTTTGCACTTTGTAGTGCACTCGCAAGATCTGCAGAACTATTTGATGTAGTTGGTGATGAAGCAGATGCATTTGTTCCGGAGTTTCCACCGAATACTTGATCAAGTGCACCCTTGAGTGAACTATCAAATCCGATGACATCTCCGAATGAGACAAGAACTTTCTGCAGCAATGGATAAGCAGATGAGTTACCTGTTGCACGAACGTAGACCGGCTGCACATAGAGCAGACCATTTCCTACTGGAAGTGTGAGCAAGTTTCCGAGCACTACATCTGAACCACCTTGGCGCAGAAGCGATAGCGCATTTGCAACTTCTGGCTTCGCTTCAAAGTTAGATGCGACCTGTGAAGGACCAGCGATATTGGTGCTTCGTGGAAGTTGCAGCACAGTGATCTTGCCGTAGTCAGGACCTGCATTGGAGTTCACTGCAGCAAATGCAGAAAGGTTTTCACGTCCACCGCGAGGTACAAATGGTGTTGTCAATGAGAAAGCAGGCTTTGCTGAACCTGGCATCTGCACTGTCATGTAATAAGGAGGTTGCGCACCAGCGTTAGCTCCAAATGTTGATGGATCACGAGGAACGCGCCAGAAATCTTGTCCGCCGTAGAACGCTGCTGCGCTCTTGACGTGATACGAACTCAAGATATCGCGCTGAACTCGGAACATATCTTCAGGGAAGCGGATGTGCTCGAGCAGACCCTTAGAGATAGTTGATTTTGGCTTCACAGAGTTAGGGAAGGCCTTCATCCAAGTCTTAAGGACTGGATCCTTGGTATCCCACTGATACAAGGTCACTGTTCCGTCATATGCATCAACTGTTGCCTTCACAGAGTTACGAATGTAATTAACTGTGCGATTTGCTTGCGCAGTGATTGAGGCTGAAGTTGATGTCAGCGCATCATTTGTCGCTGTTGCAAGTGATGTTGATTGTGAATATGGATATCCAGCACTTGTTGTATAGCCATCAATAATCCATGTGATCTTGCCATCGACAACTGCAGGATATGGATCTCCATCAAGAGTTAGCCATGGGGCAACCTTGGCAACGCGCTCACGTGGTGAACGGTTGAAGAGAATTTTTGAATCTGCGTTGATGAGGTTTGAGAGAAGGATGCGCTGTTCGCCGTATTTCACAGCGAAGATCAACTTATTGAGAAGGCTTCCGACAGGGACTCCACCGTTACCTGTGTAGGTGTAGTTCTTCTGACCATTTGCAGATGCATCATCTGGATAGTCGAATTCAACTGGTGAGTTTGTCTTCTTTCCACCAATGATTGAGTAATCCGGAACGTTTTCACCGAAGTAAACACGTGGCTGGAATCCGCCGAGACCCTTAGTTGGTGGAAGATCTCCGACAATAAAGTTTGGCTTTCCATCGGCATCGACTGTGTTGCCATATGCCGCAACGAAACCGAAACCGTGTGTGTAGACAAGGTGGTCGTTGATCCAGTTACGGCTTGGGTTTCCATCAATATTCAATTCACGAACAGCTACGACAGCATCGCGAGAAACTCCGTTGACTGTGTAGCGATCGACGTCGAGAGATTCGGGGAATGTGTAATAAGGCTTGATCTGCTGTAGCTGACGGAAAGTTGCTGAAAGAACATTTGGATCCATCAGGCGGATATTGGCAATTGTTGCCGCATCCTTTGCGAGCTGACCTGCACTCGTTGAAAGGGTTGCGTTGTAATCCTTCATCTCAACCTGGTTGAGGTCATAGGCAGCTCGGGTCGCATCAATATTGCGCTGAATATATGGCGCTTCCTTTGATGATTCAGATGGCTTTACCTGGAACTGCTGAATAGCTGCTGGGTAGATTCCAGCGATAAGAACTGAAGAGATTACGAGAAGCGCTGTTCCAGCTGCAGGAAGCAACCATGAGCGACGCACGATATTTGCGAAGAAGAGGAGTGCACATACAACTGCGATTGCAGAAAGGATTGCCTTTGCAGGAAGCACCGCGTTGACATCGGTATAGGTAGGACCGGTAATCAACTTGCTCTCTTTGAGGGCTAGTGCGTAACGGTCGAACCAGTACGCAACAGCCTTGAGAAGAACGATGAGTCCAAGAAGGATTGAAATCTGAACGCGAGCTGCGACCGTTGTGCGATCAGTCTGCACATTGGTGCGAATTCCGCCGTACATGTAGTGAATAAAGGCAGAAGCAAGTGCGGCAAGGACGAGAGTTGAGATTCCCCAACCGATGATTGCCTGCAACATAGGAAGGCGGAAAGCGAAGAATGAGATATCTAATCCAAATTGTGGATCGGTGACGCCGAAATCTGTTGCATTCTTAAAGAGCAACCATTCGCGCCAGAAGACCATTCCAGATGAGCCAGCAAAGTAGGTGAGTGCTGCAACAACGCCAACAAATACCCAGGTACGGATTGGCTCGATCTGCGCACGCAATCTTTCGAGTCCGCTGACTTCGATGCTGACAGGAACATAGAGAGGGCGGCGCTTATAAGCGAGATAAATATTGAGAGAGATGATGAGGGAGGTAACGATTCCTACGACGAGGAAGAGTTGAATCTTTGTTGCAAGAACGGTTGTCCATACATCTGTGAAATCAACAGATTGGAACCAGAGCCAGTCGACGTAATAACCGCTGAAATAGGTAACTAGTGCACCTAAGGCAACGAGGATTGCGGCAGTTATAACAAATGGGCTGCGATTTCTATTCATGCTCCTAGGTTAGTGCAACCACTCAGACCCCGAAAACTGGAGTGAGAGGGCTCTCGGAGGAAAGAGATAGCTTCATCAAGGCTGGATACGGCCACTACAGCGATACCGCTGACATCACCTGGGATTTCATCGCAATTATCGCGAGCGGCAAAGAGAATGCTCGCTCCTGCCTTTTTGGCGGCGATAATTTTCTCCGAAATTCCCCCGATTGCACCGACCTTTCCGGTGGGTGAAATGGTGCCGGAACCGGCAACTTTTCTTCCTTGCAAAATATCTTCAGGGGTTAGCAACTCGATCAAAGCCAAGGAGAAGATAAGTCCTCCGCTTGGGCCACCCACATTTGGAAGTGAAACTTTTATCGCACGGTCTGTGAGTTTGGAAGTATCAACGCCGGGAAACTCTTTCTTAATAAGCGCCTTCGTTGCAAGGAGTGCATCACTTTGAGAATCTTCCATCTCAATCTTTGCTTTCTTCTCTTCAGCCTTTGACGTTGTGTTCTTCTTATAAATAACAGAACGCGGGAAGACGACGCAATCTGCGCGAGCCCAACATGTAAGTACCTCTGCCCCGAGAATTTTCGCATCAGGATTTGATACCCAGATAGAGAGAAGATAGATCTGGCCATCTGGTTTATATGTTGTTGCGACCTTCTTATCGACAGTCAGCACCTTAGGAAATAGTGGCGTTCCTTCACCCGGTTGAATAACGGCGAAATTAACTGGAAGTACAAGAGGAAGTAAGAAGAGGGCTATAAAGAAAACTTTGATGGTGCGAGGCGTATGTGAGAATCGCACTGAACGAGCCACTTGCTAAATGAATTAACGAATCTGATCTTCAGGAAGTGAAGATGTAGTGGGAGGAATTTCTTCCTGGATTGGTTGTTCGCGGAAAGACTCTTGGAATCTCTGGAACTGCCCAACAGATCGTGAAGTCTCGGATTCGAACTTTGACTTAAATTTAGATACCCAGATGACATATCCAATTGCGCCAAAGAGGCCTGCTGCTGGGACTACCCACCAAATAAGGGCGGCAAATGCACTGGTTCCGGCAGCTGCGCTTATTGGGGACATGTAAAAATCTTAGTGCTTTCGGGAAGAAAGTGCCCACTCCACTTGTTACATACCTTAGATGCGACTGTCGATACTTGCTCTCGATAGAATCAATCTGGCCACTAGGGCCATCGCGCTTAAAGGAGATCTTGATGACACCTTTTGGATTCACGCCTGATGATGGCGATGAAGAAAATGGTAAGCCAGAAGACTTAAACGCGATGATGCGTCAGATGCAAGAGCAGATTCAGAAACAATTTGAACAATTAGGAATTAATCCAGCCGGATTTGTAAATCCATTTGCAGCTTTTGCTCAAGGTGGTCAAGAGGCTCTGCCTCCCACTGTAGTTCGCGATACTGCAAAGAAGTTTGTGCAAGCACAAGGTTCACAACCCATCGGAACGAAAGATGTCACCGTTGTAGATAACGCTTTTGAAATTGCCGACCTCTGGCTCAATGAAGCAACAGTCTTTCCAGCAACAACTGGCAACACATCTCACCGCTCTGTCAGCCGACTTGATTGGGTTGATGAGACCCTCAAAGGTTGGCAGGCAACTATGGAGCCGCTTGCAACTGGTCTCACTGCTGCAATTTCAACTCTGCTCGATGAAGCGATGGCGCAACAGGCGCACGATCCTGAAAATGGCGAGGCCATGGCAGGACCGATGGGCACTATTGCGGGGCTTCTGCGTACATTCATTGGTTCACTCATTGCAACACAGCTAGGCCAAGCCATTGGCAGCATCTCTGCCACTGCAACAGGTGCACATGATGTTGGTCTGCCACTTCTTGATCCCGCTCGTCCGCTTCTTATCCCTGAAAATATTGAGAAGTGGAGCGCTGATCTCGAGATTCCAAAGACAGAGGTCTACTTATTCCACGCCCTTCGCGAAGCTGCGATTGCCCGCCTCTTTGAACATAATCCTTGGATTGTTTCTTACATTCGCAGCGCAATAGTTGATTATGGTCGCGGAATCCATATCGATATGGAAGCCATTCAACGCCAAGCAGAAGATGCGATGCAGAACTTTGATCCTTCACAACTCAACCCTGAATCTGGTGAAAACTCATTCACGATTGCACTCAACAATGGAATCTTCACACCTGAAGAAACTCCGGCACAGCGTGCAGCTCTTTCAAAGCTAGAAACAGCACTTGCTCTCGTCGATGGTTGGGCAGATGAAGTAACAGCTTTGGCTGCAGGTGATCGACTTCCAGCGCTTACTCAACTTCGCGAGATGTATCGACGTCAACGCGCAACCAATGCACCATCACAACAACTCTTCAAAACACTGTTGGGACTCGAAGTAACTCCAAAGTTGGCGCGAGAAGCGAGCGCCTTCTGGCAAAAGGTGCGCGAATCGAAAGATATTGCCGCCCGTGATCAAATCTGGAGCGGAATTTTGCCGAGCGCTGAAGAGTTGCTCGAACCCGAGAGGTTCTTAACGTCGACCGAAGTTCCGGATGACCTCAGCGGCCTGCTCTAATCGCAAAAACCTGAAGGAAAAGAAAAGCGAAGTCCCCGGGCGCACATTTTGATATCAGCCTTCCCCTTGCTGATATCAAACGGTTATCCGAGGACTTCGTATGCGAAAAGTACGACGAATAGAGAGCAGAATCAAATGAAAATGGCGAAGACACAGAAATTTTTTTCTGTCAAAAACTTTGATTTCTTCACCATTATTTATTGCATCTAATACATTTCCTCAATGACTACTGGAGACTTTTCAAATGACTTTGAAGAGGTCACACTTCCCGGGGTCGATGAGGGTGAAATCCTTGTTATCCGTTCGACCCGTCGCAAAAAGAGCATCTCCGCCTATCGCCAAGGTGGGCGCATCGTCATCTCTATTCCAGCCCGCCTGAGCAAGGCCGATGAGCGCGCCATCGTCCCCGAGATGATTGCCAAGATTCGCAGCCAAGAGGAGTCCAAGACCCCGGGCGAGGCCGATCTCATCGCCAGAATCGACCAGTTGCTTACCGAATTAGCCCCTGAAATCACCGAACGCCCTGTTTCAGTCACCTGGCGGGCGATGCGCGAGCGCTGGGGCTCATGTACGAGCGTCGACCGCTCTATCCGCATCTCTGACCGCCTCAAGCTCGCCCCCGCCTATGCCCTGGATTACGTCCTCTTCCATGAGGCGATTCACCTTCAATACTTCGACCATGGCTCTGAATTCACTGAAGTCCTGGCTCGATTCGAGGATTCCGAGCTAGCGAGCGCCTATCTCGATGGCTATGAGGCAGCTGAGCGAGCCCTTCTGGCCCCCGTTGAACTCGAGAAGATCTAGCCCAATCCCTGCCCAAATCTCTACGCACAATCCCCGCGTGGAATCGGTATTTTGAGCGTGAGCGGGAGTATCGTTCCAGCCAGTACACATGAGCGCCAAGCACATGGGTCGAACGGAGGCAAAAATGACAGAGGTAGAGACATACAAGGGTGACGCTTACTGCGTTAAGTGCAAAGAGAAGCGTGATTTCGAGGGAACTGTAAAGATCTCAGACTCTGGTCGTCGCATGGCACAGGGCATCTGCCCAGTGTGTGGCACCAAGGTAAATCGCATTCTCGGCAAGAAGCCAGAATAAGTTTTACGTCACTATACGTAGTTATAACCCTCGCCCTTATGGGCGGGGGTTATTTCTTTTTCCACAGCATCTACGGGCGCTCGCTTAACACTAGCTGCGCTCGCCGGAGAATGCCCGGCTATGAGAACACTCAAGCGCGGTACATCACTCTTTGAAACTACAACTCCTGGCGAATTTTTCTTAGGAACGTCAACGCGAGCAATTCGCATCTACACAGCTGAGCAGAAGATCATCGCTGAGCATCTTGCGCAAGGGGTGCGCGAAGACGAGATCCCTCGCATCGCTGGTGTCTCATCAATTGCAATCCATAACCTGATGACCGAACTTGCCCACCAATCTCTCCTTGATACAACGCAGGGCGCAATCACGATCAGCGATCGCTTTATCTCGAAGATTGATGGTCGAGCTTCCAAAAATAGTAAGCCGCAACGTGATGGGGCATACATCCAACTTCAGAATCGAATTGCACCTGAGCTCGAGCAGACAACATGGAGAACCGATGTGATTGATGGCGGAGTCGCGCTACTGAGTGCGCGTCAAAATTTCCTCATCGAAATATCAGGCACCAATCGCGTTGCCACTCTTCTCTATTCACTTCTACTCGCCAGTGGATTTACGCAGAGCCGCTTTGCTCCTGGCGCGCGCACTGCGCAGATCGGTGATCTCGATATCGCCGTCGATGGAATTACTTCTGCTCAATATGGCTTTGCCTTTATCAAGAATCGCGAAGATGTCAGGCGCGATTACTCACTCTTTCCACTTGATAAGAGCGCAAATTACCTTGATGAAGCATCTACGCCTGACCTTGTTATTGTCTGTGGAGATATTGATCCAGAGAAGCTCGCTCTATGGATGAGCTACGGACAAACATTTATACATATTCCACACCCTGAAGGCGGTCGCGCAAAAATTGGCCAGATCGTAATTCCGGGAAAGACGCCATGTCTGCGTTGTGCAGAGCTGGTAGAACGTGATCAAAGTGGAGTTATTTCACAACGGGTTCTGAGCGCTGAAGTTACTCAGGAATATCCTCATATTGCAGCTCATGCAGTTGCTGCCCTTGCCGCATCAAACATTGTTGCCTATTGCGATGTAGCAACCCTTTCAGGTGGAGAAGTACTGAAAGACGCTGATCTCTTTGGAAAAATCACTACCGTGGATTATCAAAGAGTTGCCCAACCGCAGGTGGTGGCGATCACTCGCCATCCACTCTGCGGCTGTGCTTTCTAGCTTCAATCAGGAGTTTTTAGATATCGCTCTCGATTAAACGAGCAGCTGCAATCACCTGACGTGGTGGTCGACCGGCGCGACGCTTACGTTCGATGATCACGCCATCTTCAATCAATTGGCCGCCCCATACGCCACATGGCTCTTGGCGTGAAAGTGCGCCATCAAGACACTTGTTACGTGATGGGCATGTGCCGCAGAGCGCTTTCGCTTCTGCAATTCCCTGGTCTGTCTCTGAGTAGAAGAGCTCAGGGTCTGCAGAATGGCATGGGAGCGTAAAAGCCTTGGCGTTGTCATATGTGAAGGTCACATCCTTCAAGCCAATCTTTTCGCCGCTATCTGCCCAGCCTGGTACCTGTAGTTCGCTGAAGAGAACTGTCATAGCTCTCACCTCTTCTCTCTTTTACTTACTTTCGTATCTATGTGGTTTCTATTTGGTTGGTATGGAAATAAAAAAGGACCTACAAATCCTTTGTGGATTTGAGGCCCTTGTGGGTTCTGTTCGAATTACTCGACTAGAGCTCCTGTGGCCTCAACCACTGCATAAAAGTTGGCGTAAAACGCTGACTTTGTTGCTGTGGGCCAAGCTGC
>Ga0208916_10000733_pt1 | contig 14859 bp, 13 predicted proteins | sample DEB19_08_DNA_5_FD_184523 | JGI IMG/M metagenome (GOLD analysis project Ga0208916, IMG submission 184523) | Aqueous microbial communities from the Delaware River and Bay under freshwater to marine salinity gradient to study organic matter... | ecosystem: Environmental > Aquatic > Marine >... | reverse complement strand
GATCACAGCGCGGGCCTACTATGGCGTGCGTGAGAACCTGCAGTACCAAGCCACGAGCGCTTGGGTCGGCCTCAACCGCGATTACTACGGTGCAGGTTTGCAGTACAACGAAAAAACCTCGCTGGCCGACAGGCCGGTGCGACTGGTTGCAGGTTATGAATACGACTACTCGACTGAGCGCCGCCAAGGCGGCACCGCCATCAGTGGGCAACAAGTCACAAGCCCGCTAAGCCGCAACGAAGACAACCGAGCCCAAAACAACGACTTTTTTGTGCAAGCCACCACGCTGGCCACCGACCACATTTCAGTCGTCACCGGTCTGCGCTCCAGTACCGTCAGTTTATCCAGCCAAAGCTACATGCCGGGACCAGACAATACGGGCTCCGTCACTTACCGGGCCAGCAGCCCAGTGGTCGGTCTGACCTACCACGCCACGGACAACCTGAACCTGTATACCAATTACGGCCAAGGTTTTGAAACCCCGACGCTGGCCGAAGTCGCCTACACCGGCAGTGGCACGACCCCGAAATTCAACCCCTTGGTACGCGCCGCCAACAGCCAGCACTATGAAATCGGCGCCAAGTGGCTGCCCAGCAAAACCTCGCGGGTCGACCTGACGGCGTATCAAATTGATTCGCGCGACGAGATCGTCGTCTTGACCAACAGCGGCGGCAGCACCTCCTACAAAAACGTGCCAGGCACCCAGCGCCGCGGCTTAGAACTCTCAGCCACCGACTGGCTAACGCCCCATGTCAGCGCATTGTTGTCCTCCTCATGGATTGATGCGACTTTCACGCAGACCTACCCCAATACCGCCAACACTGCGGCAACAGGCAACAGCGTCGCAGCCGGCAACAAAATGCCCGGCATCCCGCAGCACTTCCTTTTTTCAGAATTGCTGTGGACCAGCCAGGCGATGGGTGCCAGCAAGCGGGCAGCAGCATTGGGCACGCGCGCTGGCTTTGAGTGGGTCAGCGCCGGCCGACTGTATGCCAACGACACCAACGTCTACAACGGATCAAGCGCCTCCGCAGCCGGCTACAACGTCCTGAACGCCAAAGTCAGCCAAGGCTGGGCGATGGGCAAAAACCTGCTGACCGCCTACGCTCGCGTCGACAACCTGACCGACAAACGCTACGTCGGCTCAGTCATCGTCAACCAGTCAGCCGGGCAGTTCTACGAGCCAGCCCCCGGCAGAAACTGGACGCTGGGTTTGCGTTTTTCCATGCCCATGTAGACAACCGGCAGGTCGGCATCAGGCTTCGGCAGTTTCACTGAATACTGCTGCGCAGCGCCGCCAAGTCCAGCACCCGCAGGCCACCGTATTCAATGCGGATCGTGCCCTGAACCTGCAGCGTGCTCAAGGCCTCATTGACGCGCTGCCTTGACAGCCCGACCAGATAAGCCAGTTCCTGCTGCGTGATACGCAGGATGTCACCCACGCCGGGGTACAGCACAGGGTTGAACAACGCCGCCAAACTGCGGGCAACACGCAGATCAGGGTTGTTCATGCGGTCAATTTCCCGCGCCGCAATGAACTGCCCTAGCCGCTCATTGAGCTGGTTCATGACGAAACGGTTAAAGCCAATGGAGTGGTCGAGCAGCCAATGAAAAGTCTCCAGCGGCAAGCCGGCGACGACGCTGTTACGCAGCGCCTGAATGTTGTAGCGGTAAGGCTCTCGCTTGAGCGCCGTGCCTTCGCCAAACCAGCCGCCGGGCGGCACTCCGGTGAAGGTCATGGTCATGCCTTGCGCGTTGTCGGCGCTCATTTTGAGCAACCCCTCGACCACACCAAACCAATAGGTCACCGGTTTGCCAATGCGGCAGATGAAATCACCTGTCCCCGCGTCAACCACCATCAACTCCGATTCTGCACGTTCGCGCTCTGCAGACAGCAACAGCGATAGCCATGGAATCCCCTGCAACTCGGCCCGCAAAGGTTTCCGGCGTCGCTGATGCAAGGGCATATCGTGATTGGGGACAAATTGAAAAGGCATGAAAGCTTATCGGTCTCAACAACTAGAAAAAAATGATTTCGGATGCGCATTAAATGCCCATCAGCTCAACCGGCGCCAGGGTCTTGACATGAACCCAACGGCTGAGCGTAACGGTTCAAGCGGGAAGCTGAATACGGGAAAGTCCTGAGAGGACTGACCCTTGGATTGTCGTTCGAGTGACAACTTGACGTCAAACTGAGTCGTACTATCCAACTCATACCTGTGCATGCCAAAGTACATCCGGACCGCCAGCAAGAGAGATTTAGCCCATGCAGACCACGTTTCCCAGACTGCTCATGAAGCACGCCGCCGAACGCCCGGACGCGCCAGCCATGCGCGAAAAAGAATACGGCATTTGGCAAGCCCACAGCTGGGCCAACATGGCCAGCCTGGTTGGGCACATTGCCTGCGGCCTGCACCTGGCAGGGCTGCACCGCGGCGAACACATGGTGGTGATCGGTGCGAATCGGCCACGCCTGTACGCCACCATGCTGGCAGCGCAAGCGCTCGGTGCCATTCCAATTCCGCTGTACCAAGACGCCGTGGGTGCCGAATGCGTGTTCCCCATCACCAACGCCGAGGTGCGATTGGCAATGGTTGAAGACCAAGAGCAAGTCGACAAACTGCTCGAAATCCGTGACCGCTGCCCAAATCTGGCCACCCTGATTTACGACGAGCCCCGCGGCCTGCGCAACTATGAAGAGCCCGGCCTGAGCTCGCTCGACGCGTTGATTGAAGCGGGCCGTTTGTTTGCACAAAGTCATCCTCAATTCTTGATCGGTGAAATCAACAAGGGGCAGCCAAGCGACGTGGCAGCCATGTTTTTCACCTCCGGCACCACCGGCAATCCGAAGGGCGTGGTACACACCCACAACAACTTGATCGACCGCGCACAAGCCGGCGCCGAGTTTGACAAGCTCAGCGCGGCCGAGGAAGTGCTGGCGTATTTACCGCCGGCCTGGATCGGTCAGAACATCTTCAGCTACGCGCAGTGGCTGTGCTGCGGCTACGTGGTGAACTGCCCCGAAAACGCCAGCACCGTCACCATCGACCTGAAGGAAGTCGGACCGACTTATTACTTCGCACCACCGCGTGTTTTTGAAGGCCTGCTCACCAGCGTGATGATCCGTATGGAAGATGCCGGCAGCCTCAAGCGCCACATGTTTCACTACTTCATGAACGTGGCCAAGCGCGTCGGCCCTGACCGCATGAACGGCAAACCCATTGGCGCTTGGCAAAGCCTGCTGTACGGGCTGGGCAACCTCATGGTCTACGGGCCGCTGCGCAACAACCTCGGCTTTTCGCGGGTGCGCGTGGCCTACACCGCAGGCGAGGCGATTGGCCCCGACCTCTTCACCTTTTACCGCTCCATCGGCATCAACCTGAAGCAGTTGTATGGCTCGACCGAAACCGCCGTCTTCGTCTGCCTGCAGCCCGACGACCAAGCGCGTGCCGATACCGTCGGCGTGCCGATTCGCGGCGTGCAAATCAAGGTCGCCGACAACGGCGAAATTTTGGTCAAGTCAGCGGGCCTGCTCAAGGAATACTACAAAAATCCAGCAGCCACGGCTGAGGTGTTGAGCGCTGACGGCTGGTATCACACGAGCGATGCCGGCTTCATCGACACCAGTGGACACCTGAAGATCATTGACCGCGTCAAAGACGTGGGCCGCATTCAGGGCGGCGCCAACGACGGTGCCATGTTCGCACCCAAGTATGTCGAAAACAAACTGAAGTTTTTCCCCTTCATCAAAGAAGCCGTAGCCTACGGTGACGGCCGCGAAAAAGTCTGCGTCATGCTGAACATCGACTTCGATGCCGCCGGCAATTGGGCAGAGCGCCGTAACCTGCCGTACGCCGGCTACACCGACTTGGCGCAAAAATCCGAGGTCTACCAACTGATCAAAGAATGCGTTGAAAAAGTCAACCTCGACCTGAGCGTTGACGCGCTGCTGGCGGGCTCGCAGGTGAGCCGCTTTTTAGTCCTCCACAAAGAGCTAGATGCCGATGACGGCGAGCTCACGCGGACCAACAAAGTCAGGCGCGGCTTCATCGCCGAAAAATACCAACCGCTGGTCGATGCGCTGTACAGCGGCAAGACAGAGCAATTCATTGAAACCGTCGTGAAGTTTGAAGATGGCCGCAGCGGCAGCGTCAGCGCGACGCTCAAGCTCAGCGACGCCAAAACATTCGCCTCCGTGAAGGCTGCAGCATGACTAAAAAAATTGGTAGCGTCATTCTCGATGTCAGCAACATCACCTTGAGTTTTGGTGGCGTCAAGGCGCTCTCCGACATCTCATTCAATGTGAAAGAGCACGAGATCCGCGCCATCATCGGACCCAACGGCGCAGGCAAAAGTTCGATGCTCAATTGCATCAACGGCGTCTACGCACCACAGCAAGGCTCCATCACTTTCCGCGGTGAGACCTTCAAGCACATGAACAGCCACCAAGTCGCAGTGATGGGCGTGGCAAGAACGTTTCAAAATCTGGCTTTATTCAAGGGCATGAGCGTGCTTGACAACATCATGTCGGGCCGTAATCTGAAGATCAAAAGCAATCTCTTCATGCAGGCGCTGCGCATCGGGCCGGCTGAAAAAGAAGAGTTCATGCACCGCGAAGCGGTCGAGAAAATCATCGACTTCCTTGAAATTCAAGCCTACCGCAAAACGCCAGTCGGACAGCTTCCGTACGGCCTGCAGAAACGCGTCGATCTCGGTCGCGCGCTGGCCATGGAACCGCAAGTGCTACTCCTGGACGAACCGATGGCCGGCATGAACGTTGAAGAAAAGCAGGACATGTGCCGCTTCATTCTCGACGTCAACGACGAGTTCGGCACCACGGTGGTCCTGATCGAGCACGACATGGGCGTGGTGATGGACATCTCTGACCGCGTGGTGGTGCTTGATTACGGCAAAAAAATCGGCGACGGCACACCCGACGAAGTTCGCAACAACCCCGACGTGATCAGCGCCTACCTCGGCACGAGCCACTAACCAAGAACGGCAGCACCAACATGGCATTTTTTCTTGAAACATTGCTGGGCGGTCTGATGGCCGGCATGCTGTATTCACTGGTGGCGCTGGGCTTTGTATTGATTTTCAAAGCCTCTGGCGTCTTCAACTTTGCACAGGGCGCCATGGTGCTATTTGCCGCGCTGGCCATGGCCCGATTTTCGGCATGGCTGCCCGCATGGCTGGGTTTCGAGAGTCTGTTGCTGGCCAACGTCTTGGCCTTTTTGATTGCTGCCGTCGTCATGTTTGCGGTGGCTTGGCTGATCGAAAGGCTGGTGCTGCGCCATCTGGTCAACCAAGAAGGCGCGACGCTCTTGATGGCCACACTGGGCATCGCCTACTTTTTGGAAGGTCTGGGTCAAACCCTCTTTGGCGGCAACATTTACAAGATCGACATCGGCATGCCGAAAGACCCGGTCTTCGTGCTTGAGTCGATTTTTCCAGGTGGGATTCTCATCAACAAAGAAGACCTGTATGCCGCGCTGATCGCAGCTCTTCTGGTGGGCACTCTGAGCTTGTTTTTTCAAAAGACAGCCACCGGTCGGGCCTTGCGTGCAGTCGCTGACGACCATCAAGCGGCGCAGTCGATTGGCATTCCGCTGAATCGAATCTGGGTCATCGTCTGGTGTGTGGCCGGCGTAGTGGCTTTGGTGGCCGGGATGATCTGGGGCAGCAAACTTGGTGTTCAGTTTTCACTCGCGACGGTGGCGTTACGCGCCTTGCCGGTAGTGATTTTGGGCGGCCTGACCTCGGTGCCCGGCGCCATCATCGGCGGCTTGATCATCGGCGTCGGTGAAAAGCTTTCTGAAGTTTTTCTCGGCCCCTTTGTCGGCGGAGGCATTGAAATTTGGTTCGCCTATGTACTGGCGCTGGGCTTTCTGCTGTTTCGTCCGCAAGGCTTGTTCGGCGAAAAAATCATCGATAGAGTATGAGGCCCCCACGCTTGTCACTTCGTGTACTGCGCTGCCCCCCTAGGGGGTCGCTGCGCCTGCGGCCCGGCGAAGCCGGTTCCGCGGCCCCTGCTGGCCTTGGGATAAAGCCACGCCAGACTCCTTTTGTTTCGACCTAACCGCGGTTTCACTTTATGTTCTATCGAGAAAACGGCCAATTCAAAACCAACTACCGGGATGACCAGCAGATCTTCCCGATCTTGCAGGACCGCATCGCCATCGGCCTGTTGTTGGCAGTCGCCTTCGTCGCGGTACCGATGCTGGCCAGTGACTACTTCTTTCGTGCGATTTTGATTCCTTTCGTGATCATGTCGCTAGCGGCATTAGGGGTGAATATCTTGGTCGGTTATTGCGGCCAGATCTCGCTCGGTTCGGGGGCCTTCATGGCGGTCGGCGCCTATGGTGCTTACAACATTTTTGTACGCCTTCCCGGCATGCCGCTGATCCCGGCCTTGATCTTGGGCGGCTTGTGCGCCACCGCGTTTGGTATCTTGTTTGGCTTGCCCAGCTTGCGCGTCAAAGGCTTGTACTTGGCCGTCGCCACACTCGCGGCGCAGTTCTTCAGCGACTGGATGTTTTTGCGTATCAAGTGGTTCACGCTGGACACGCCATCCGGCTCGGTCTCGGTGTCGAACCTGCAGGTCTTTGGCATGCCGATTGAAAGCGCTGTCAGCCGCTACTTGTTGTGCTTGACGCTGCTGCTGGTGATCGGCGTGATGGCCAAAAATCTGGTGCGCAGCGCTATTGGCCGCGAGTGGATGGCTATCCGTGACATGGATGTAGCGGCTGCCGTGATCGGCATTCGACCGATGTACGCCAAGCTCAGCGCCTTCGCGGTCAGCTCCTTCATCATCGGCGTGGCCGGTGGACTGTGGGCCTTCGTTTACCTGGGCGCATGGGAGCCTGCCGCGTTCTCGGTCGATCAATCCTTTCGCTTGCTGTTCATGGTGATCATCGGTGGCCTCGGTTCCATCATGGGTAGCTTCTTTGGCGCCGCTTTTATCGTCGTGCTGCCAATCGCATTGAATCAATTTTTGCCCTTCTTTGCCGGCCTGTTTGGCATCGAGATTTCGACTGCGGGCGTGTCCCATGCCGAGCTGATGATTTTTGGCGGACTGATCGTTTGGTTTTTGATAGTCGAACCACACGGGCTGGCTAAGCTGTGGTCGATGGGCAAACAAAAGCTGCGTTTGTGGCCCTTTCCGCATTGAGTTCCCGGGTGTTATTTTTCAAGTAATTTTTATATTTCCATTGGAGACAAAAATGAGATCAGGCAAATTGATTTTGGCGCTTACGACCCTCGCCATGAGCGCCTCCGTGGTCACCAGCGCCGTGGCGCAGGCCAAAGAGCAGTTCATCCCGGTGCTGTCTTACCGCACCGGGCCTTACGCCCCGAACGGCACGCCGTGGGCCAACGGTTTTGTGGACTACCTCAAACTGGTCAACGCCCGCGGCGGCATCAATGGCGTCAAGCTGTCTTTTGAAGAGTGCGAAACCGGTTACGACACGGCACGCAGCGTGGAGTGCTACGAGCGGCTCAAAAGCAAAGGCATGTCCTTTGTACAACCGCTGTCCACAGGTGCCACCTTCGCCATCACCGAAAAAGCCCCGATCGACAAAATTCCAGTGGTGACGGTGGGCTACGGCCGCAGCGAAAGCGCAGACGGCTCGGTTTTTAAATGGAACTTCCCCGTCGCCGGCACGTACTGGGTTGCGGCCGATGCGATCTTGCAAGCCATCGCCAACAAAGAAGGCGGTTTCGACAAGCTCAAGGGCAAGCGCATTGCACTGGTTTATCACGACAGTCCGTTTGGTAAAGAGCCGATTCCGCTGATGCAAGAGCGCGCCGCTATGCATGGTTTCAACCTGCAGATGCTGCCTGTCACCGCACCTGGCGTCGAGCAAAAAGCCACTTGGCTGCAAGTGCGTCAGTCACGTCCCGACTACGTCGTGCTGTGGGGCTGGGGCGTGATGAATTCAACCTCGATCAAAGAAGCACAAGCCACCGGCTACCCGCGCGAAAAAATGTACGGCGTCTGGTGGGCCGGTGCCGAGCCTGACGTGAAAGACGTCGCCGATGGCGCCAAAGGCTACAACGCCGTGACGATGCAGCACGGTGCTGAACCCAACTCCAAACTCGCCAAAGACGTGTTGGCGATGGTCCACGGCAAAGGCCAGGGAACCGGACCGAAAGACGAGGTCGGCCAAGTGCTCTACATGCGCGGCGCCATGAGCGCGATGATCGGCCTTGAAGGCATCCGCGCAGCGCAAGAACGTTTCGGCAAAGGCAAAGTCATGAGCGGCGAGCAAGTCCGTTGGGGCCTTGAAAACTTAAACTTGACGCAACCCAAGTTGGACGCCCTCGGCTTTGCTGGCGTCATGCGGCCTATCAGCACCTCTTGCACCGACCACATGGGCTCGGCTTGGGCGCGCATTCACACGTGGGACGGCAAGCAGTGGAAGTTCACCTCCGACTGGCTGCAGGCTGACGAGCAAATCATCAAACCTTTGGTCAAAACGACAGCAGCCAAATACGCGATAGAGAAAAAGCTGACGCCGCGCACACCGGCTGACTGCCAGTCTTGATCTGACGCGGGGATGTCTTCGCGACGTCCCCGCTTGAACCAACTGCAACATCTGAAAAAACGGATTTCAGCCCATGAGTGATTCAACCATCGTTCTCAATGTCAACGGCATCGAGGTCATTTACAACCACGTGATCTTGGTGCTAAAGGGCGTCTCTTTGCAGGTACCTGACGGTAAAATTGTGGCTATTTTGGGTGGCAATGGGGCCGGCAAAACCACCACATTGCGGGCCATTTCCAATTTGCTCAAGGGCGAACGCGGCGAAGTCACCAAAGGCTCGATCGAGCTGCGCGGCGAGCGCATTGAAAACCTCTCGCCCTCTGATTTAGTACAACGCGGCGTGGTTCAAGTGATGGAAGGTCGGCACTGCTTTGCGCACCTGACGATTGAAGAAAACTTGTTGACAGGTGCATACACGCGCAAAGACAAGGCCGAAGTGGCGGCCAATCTCGAGAAGGTTTACAACTACTTCCCGCGTTTGAAAACACGCCGCACCTCTCAAGCCGCCTACACCTCGGGTGGCGAGCAGCAGATGTGCGCCATTGGCCGTGCGCTGATGGCCAATCCAAACATGGTCTTGCTCGACGAGCCGTCGATGGGACTGGCGCCGCAGATTGTTGAGGAAGTTTTCAATATCGTCAAAGACCTGAACGACAAAGAGAAAGTCACTTTTTTGATTGCCGAACAAAACACCCACATGGCCTTGAAGTACGCCGACTACGGCTACATCATGGAGAGCGGCCGCGTCGTGATGGACGGCTTGGCCAGCGACTTGGCCAGCAACGAGGATGTCAAGGAGTTTTACTTGGGCATGGGTGGTGGTGAGCGCAAGAGCTTCAAGGACGTTAAAAGCTACAAGCGCCGCAAGCGCTGGTTGGCTTGAGGTGGGCCACATGACTCACCATTACGACTCACTTGAAATCCGCGATCCCGCCCAGCGGGAGGCCGCTCAGCTCGCGGCTTTGTCGGGGCTGATCGCACACGCACAGCAACACAGCCCGGCTGCAGCGCTTATTCTGGCGGGCGTTGCGGCCGCCAACATCAACTCATGGGCGGCGCTGGCCCGCTTGCCGGTGACGCGCAAACCCGAGCTGCTAGAGCGCCAACAAGCCAGCCGCCCAGCAGACGCTTTCGGCGGCTTTGCCACCGTGTTGCGCGGCCGACAAATGGCACGTATTTTTGCCTCGCCGGGCCCGATTTATGAGCCCGATGTGGCGCGCCCGGATTACTGGCGACTCGGTCGTGCGCTGTTCGCGGCGGGTTTTCGCGAAGGTGATCTGGCCCACAACGCCTTCAGTTACCACATGACGCCAGGCGCGTTCATGATGGAGTCGGGCGCGCATGCGATCGGTTGCAGCGTTTTTCCGGCGGGCACCGGCCAGACCGAACAACAACTCGCCGTCATTGCCGACCTGCGGCCCGAGGCTTACATCGGCACACCCAGTTTTTTACGCATCTTGATTGAAAAAGCGCTGGTCAGCGGCACGGACGTTTCCAGCTTCAAGCGTGCACTGGTGTCCGGCGAAGCTTTTCCGCCGTCACTCAGAGACTGGCTGGCCGACAAGGGCATTGCCGGCTACCAGTGCTACGCCACCGCCGACCTAGGGCTGATCGCCTACGAGACCGAAGCCCGACAAGGCTTGGTGCTGGATGAGGGCGTGATCGTCGAAATCGTCCGGCCCGGCACCGGTGACCCGGTACCGGCGGGCGAAGTCGGCGAATTGGTGGTGACGACGCTTAATCCCGATTACCCATTGATCCGTTACGGCACTGGTGATTTGTCAGCCATATTGCCCGGTCTGTGCCCAACCGGACGCAGCAACACCCGCATCAAAGGCTGGATGGGGCGCGCCGACCAGACCACCAAAGTGCGCGGTATGTTCGTGCATTCGGGACAAATTGCGGAGATCGTCAAACGTTTTCCTGAAGTGCTGAAAGCGCGTTTGGTGGTGACGGGCGAAATGGCGAATGACGCAATGACACTCAAAGTTGAAGTCGCCACCTCGCCGGACGGTTTGTCCGCGCGCATCGGCGAGGCGATTCGCGATGTGACCAAGTTGCGCAGCGATGTCGATTTGATTCCTGCCGGCAGTTTGCCGAATGACGGCTTGGTGATCGAAGATGCAAGAAGTTATGAGTAACAACACGTTTTCCCAGCCCATTGACACAAGCCATCTATCGGGTTCAAGTCTGGACTTTAGAATATTGACTCATAACTAGGATTATTTTCAATGAAGAAGCTGCTCGTATTGGCGTTCACTGCCGTCGTTGTGTTTGCCCAAGCACAAACTTTCCCTGGCTCCAAGCCGATCACTTTCGTCGTTCCGTTCGCTGCCGGCGGCCCAACCGACCGCGTTGCTCGCGACTTGGCTGAAGCCATGCGCAAATCGATGGGCGGCAGCGCTAATTTCATTGTCGAAAATGTCAACGGCGCCGGTGGCACGATTGGCATCGCCAAGGTGGCGCGCGCCAATCCGGACGGCCACACCCTGCTGCTGCACCACATCGGCATGGCCTCCGCACCGAGTTTGTACCGCAAGCTATCTTTCAAGGTTCCTGAGGACTTTGAATTCCTGGGCATGATCAACGAAGTGCCGATGACCCTGATTGGCAAGCCGCAGCTGTCAGCCAACAACTACCGTGAACTAGAGAGCTACATCAAGGCCAATGCGGGCAAATTGAATATTGCCCACGCCGGTCTAGGATCAGCTTCGCACCTTTGCGGCCTGATGTGGCAATCCCGCTTACAGGCCAGTGAAGCCATGACGACAATTCCTTTCAGTGGAACTGCTCCGGCCATGAATGCGCTGGTCGGTGGTCAAGTCGATGTCATGTGCGACCAGACCACGAACACCACCAGTCAAATTGAAGCGGGCCGTGTCAAAGCTTTTGCAGTGACCACAGCCAAATCGCTGTCCGGCAACAAGTTGCTCAAAGACTACCCAAGCTTGCAGGAAGCCGGCATGAAGGGTTTTGAACTGACCATCTGGCACGGCCTGTATGCGCCTAAAGGCACACCGCCAGCGGTTCTAACGCAGATCAACAATGCGCTGAAGATCGCACTGAAAGACCCAGATTTCATCAAGAAACAAGAAGGTTTAGGTGCCGTCGTCGTGACCGACAAGCGTGTCGAACCCGCTGCTCACAAGGCCTTTGTTGCCGCTGAAACCGCCAAGCTCAAGCCTTTGATTGAGGCTGCTGGCAAGTTCGCTGACTAAAACCTCTGCCTCTGGCAAAAACTGCTTGCGCTCTTCGGAGTCAAGCGGTTTTTTTTCGCCCACAGCGCGCTAGGTGATGCATGATTCGGGTTATCCCACTCACAGAATTGACTGCGGGGAGTTACAAACATACGGTATCCGTCTTTCCCTTCAAGACGCCTTCACACATCAACATTTCATTCGCCCAAAAAGGCCCTCATGTCTTTGAAATCAACACCGCGTCGCTCACTCCTCCGCACCATGACCCGCACACTAGGCGTGGTCAGCATCACGAGCTTTTCTGCGCTTTTGGTCCTGCCGTCCTTCGCGCAATCAACTTGGCCCACCAAGCCGGTCAAGATTGTTGTGCCCTTCGCCGCAGGCGGTACCACCGACATTTTGGCGCGGGCGATCGCACCGGAATTGTCGAAAGCTTTTGGCCAGGCTTTCATCATCGAAAATCGCGGCGGCGCAGGCGGTAATCTGGGCTCAGACGTGGTCGCCAAGTCGCCGGCTGACGGCTACACGCTGCTCATGGGCACGGTCGGCACGCACGGCATCAACCAGTCGCTGTACGCCAAAATGCCGTTTGACCCGATCAAAGATTTTGCGCCCATCACCCTGGTTGCCGGCGTTCCCAACGTGATGGTGATGAACACCGAAAAAGCCCGTCAGATGGGCATCAACAACGTGGCCGACTTCATCCAATACGCCAAAGCGCATCCGGGCAAATTGAACATGGCGTCCAGCGGCAACGGCACCTCGATTCACATGGCGGGCGAGTTGTTTAAAAGCATGACCGGCATTTACATGGTGCATTTTCCGTACCGCGGCTCCAGCCCGGCGCTGCTCGACCTCATCGGCGGCAACACCGACGTGATGTTTGACAACCTGCCCTCGTCTTTGCAACACATCAAAAGCGGCAAACTGAAGGCTTTGGCTGTCACCAGTAGTCAACGCTCAGCTGTGTTGCCCGACGTGCCGACAGTCGAAGAAGCAGCCAAACTCAAAGGCTTTGAAGCCAGCAGCTGGTTCGGTTTGTTGGCCCCGGCCGGTACACCGCCGGACATCGTTCACCGGATTCAGGTCGAAGTCGCCAAGTCATTGGGCACACCGGCGATCAAAGAAAAATTGCTTTTGCAAGGCGCCATCCCGAGCGGCAACACGCCACAAGAATTTGCTAAATTGATTGCCGCCGAAACCAGCAAATGGGCCAAGGTCGTGAAGTTGTCAGGAGCCACGGTCGATTGACAAGGTCTTCGGGCGTGATGCTTCGTCATCGCAATGCGCGAGTTACGCGTTGAACAGGTATGTCTGCATCGCCGATGCGGGCAGATGCTTCTTCAGGAGACTCGTCATGTCACACAAAGCCACCTTTTATGCGTCCCTGTTCGCAGCCCCGTTCCTGGTGGCCCTCAGCGGCTGCGTGGTTCAACCCGCAGTTGTGAGGCCGTACTATCCCGCCGGCTACGGCCCACCCTCCGGCGTGGTTTATGTCACGCCACCCTATACCGTGCCAGCGCCAGGCTATGTCTGGCTTTATCACCAAAATTACGGCTGGGGCTGGCACCACCCAGACCGAGGTTGGCACCGCGGCTGGAGGTGATCAGCGCTATATGCATTTGCACTGCTATTTTTTTCACACACCCCAGACCACATCGTTGCCGTCTTTCAAGCAACACTCAATCATGTCAATGAACGGCAAAGCACGCTGCCGCAAAACTATCGGCAGCTCTTTGTCATCGCTGCTGGCACTACTTATTGATGGCAAACTCGTCTTTTGCTCCTGGCGCATGGCCTCGAGCGATACCTTCTCTTGCGCCAGCGCAGCATGCAAACGGGACAACGCCGCCGGCATTTGCGCCACCAGCAAAATGCCTTTGGGGTCAGCTGTTTTACCGATGATCTCCAAGATACGCCGGCCGTTCGGCTCTAGCATGATCAGTTCACCGGTGCTTTTTGATTTGAATTTATAGAGCATATACCCGCCAAGTGATGTCGTTTTTTATTAGATTATGGGTGTGTTTGGCAACTGCTTCGCTGGGGCTTTTTATGCGGAAATGAGCGGGCATCTTTCCTTGTCGCAAAATAGCCAGTTATGTTCACCATTCCCTCTGTTCAAAAACCGGCTGCCCAAGGCCTTCGTCAAGACGGTTTGAGCCTGCTTCAACCCATTGAATTACAAACCACTCTGGCCTTGCCACTGGCAGAGTGGGAGCAACATTGGCCAGCGCTTGCAGATTCTTGGAACCGCCTGCCACCTGACATGCATTTACGCGATGGCGGGCATTACCGGATGCGTCGACACGCTTGTTTTGTGCAAGACATGAGTCACAGAACGTTGCTGACAGTCGCTCACCGGGCCCACTGGCAACCGCTTGATTACAACGCTTTGCATGGCGGCTTTGAACGCTGGTTTGAACCGATTGAAGCGTCAGTGGCCACCGACCCGTTGTGGACAGGTTTGTTGACCGCACTTGGTAAGTTGTTCGCGCAGGTCAAGCCTGCAAGCACGTGGTTCATAGAAGCTCACCAGTTTCGCATTGACACCGCTGGTGGGGTTGGCCGGCCGACACCAGAAGGCGCTCATCGCGATGGCGTCGATTTTGTAGTGGTCTTGCTGGTTGGCCGCAGCGGTGTCAAAGGAGGTGAAACGCGGGTATTTGATGCGCATGGACCTCATGGGCTGAGGTTTGTGATGAATCTACCTTTAACCACTTTGTTGTTAGATGACGAACGGGTAATCCATGAGACAACACCGATCTTGCCAATAGACTCATCCCATGCTGGATTCAGGGACACCTTGGTTTTGACGTATCGATCAAACGGATTTCAGTGCCCTGCTTGATCTCACAATTTATAAGTTACCGTTAACCGATGAATGTTGGCTCCGACGAGCTTCATCTAGTTTGAGACAAACCGGTTGTCGATCAAGTTAGGAAATCTATACGGCCCGAGTTCCTCGTGGGCTATGGCCATCTCTTTCATGAGTTCGACAATGGTTGGCCGGCCTTTTACCAGCGGTTGTTCACGCTGTTTACGCGCAAAGATGCACCAGGTTTCTAATGACCGAAGTTCGATTCCGCCGTAGCGAAGTTCGAGCCAACCAGCCAATG
>Ga0208916_10000732_pt1 | contig 14862 bp, 13 predicted proteins | sample DEB19_08_DNA_5_FD_184523 | JGI IMG/M metagenome (GOLD analysis project Ga0208916, IMG submission 184523) | Aqueous microbial communities from the Delaware River and Bay under freshwater to marine salinity gradient to study organic matter... | ecosystem: Environmental > Aquatic > Marine >... | reverse complement strand
GATTCAGGCTGCGGTGGACTGGCAAGCTGATGCGATTTTTGTGCACCACGGTCTTTTTTGGCGTGGTCAGGAAGGCTGTGTCACGGGCTGGATGAAGCAGCGGCTGGCCTTGCTGTTGGCGCATGACATCAATCTTTTCGCCTATCACCTGCCACTCGACGCGCACCCAGAACTGGGCAATAACGCGCAGCTTGGGCGTCTGTTGGGTCTGCTTCCCCATGAGGGCGAGGTCGGTCGCTTTGGTGAGACGGGGCTGGGGTTCATAGGGCGTTCAGCCGGCGAGGCTTTTGCATCCGCCGACAGTTTGGCCAGACATGTTTCAGCTGTGTTGGGGCGGCAGGTGGTGCTGGTCGATCGGCCCGCAGGTTCAACTACCGCGATTCGACAAATCGCTTGGTGCAGCGGCGGCGCCCAAGGCTATTTTGAAGCGGCGATAGAGGCCGGCGCGGATGTTTTCATCACCGGTGAAATTTCTGAGCCGCAAGCCCACTATGCCCGCGAGATGGGTGTGGCCTATATCGCCTGCGGTCACCACGCCTCTGAGCGCTACGGCGCGCCAGCCGTGGCTGCGCATGTGGCGGCGCAGCAAGGCTTGCTGCACCGGTTCATCGACATCGACAATCCGGCGTGAACCGTCCCAACAGCATGAGCAGCATGACCCCAGCACTTCCATTCCTGATCACCATGGGCGATGCCGCTGGCATTGGCCCTGAAATCATCGCCAAAGCCTTTGTGGAGGCGCCTGAAGACATGGCCGGCTGCATTGTGGTGGGTGATGTGGCGGTGATGCGCCGGGCCACGCAGCTGGCAGCTGCTTGGCACAACAAGCCTCTACAGGCAGTCGGCGAACTGGCCAGTCTGGCCGATGGCGCGAGCATACCGCCGCATTGCATCGGCGTCTGGCAAGGTTGTGCTTTGACGGCGTCACCAACCTACGGGCAGATCAACGCTGAGTCGGGTCGGGCAGCGGCTGAGTGCATCGTTGTTGCTGCGCAGGCTGTCCTGTCGCGTCAGGCGCGCGGCATGATCACGGCGCCTATCAACAAAGAGGCGCTGGCAGCGGCTGGCGGTGAATACGCGCGTTTTCCGGGGCATACAGAAATGCTGCAAGCGCAAGCCGCGGCCTTTCTTGGCAAGCCAGTCGCTCAAGTGCCGGTGCGCATGATGTTGGCGAATCCCGAGCTCAAAACCGTGCTGGTCAGCATCCATGTGTCGCTGCGTGAGGCGATAGAAGCAGTGCGTTTTGAGTCGGTGTTGGAAACGCTGCAGATCACCCACACAGCGCTGAGCCAAGTGCTCGGCCGCGCGCCGAAGATCGGTGTGGCCGGCTTGAATCCGCACGCGGGCGAAGGCGGCCTATTTGGCCGCGAAGAAATTGAGATCATTGCGCCGGCCATAACGGCCGCACGAGCTGCAGGCATTCAGGCCAGTGGGCCATTCGCCCCCGACACCGTCTTCATGCGGGCTCGCGCCAAAGGCGAGCAAGCCGGCGAGTTTGATGTGGTGTTGGCCATGTACCACGACCAGGGATTGATCCCCGTGAAGTACATGGGCGTTGAGCAGGGCGTCAACGTCACCCTGGGTTTGCCCTTGTTGCGCACCAGCCCAGACCACGGTACGGCATTTGACATTGCCGGCACCGGCCAAGCCGATTGCGCCAGTTTGCTGGCGGCTATTCGCATGGCGCGTGGCTTGGCGCAGTGATGTTGAGTGCGCCAAGGCTGAAGCATTTGTTCAACAGTCGCAAAGTCCTATTCGGCGCTCCGCTACAATGCCGGGTTGACCACATTAAGCCTTTTTCAAGCGAGTTCTTGAAGGAATCTCATGACCCAAGCGAGCGATAAATCAAGCGTTGTTGCACCCCCCGGTGCCGCAGTAGATCATCAAAAAAGAAATTGGATTGTTGCCACGTGCGCTGTCGGTGGCGCAGGTGTTGCGGCCGTCGCCGTGCCCTTTGTCAGCACTTTTCAGCCGTCTGAGCGGGCCAAAGCTGCTGGCGCTGCGGTTGAGGTGGATATTTCTGCCATCAAACCGGGTGAAAAGTTGACGGTCGAATGGCGCGGTAAGCCGGTTTGGATCTTCCGCCGCACGCCTGAGCAATTGGCCGCTTTGAGCAAGGTCGACGATCAACTCGCCGATCCAAAGTCCGAGCGCAAGCCAGACGAGTTGACGCCGGCTTACGCCCGCAACATCAATCGCTCGATCAAGCCTGAAGTCATGGTGGCGGTTGGTATTTGTACTCACCTTGGTTGCTCCCCGGTGGATAAATTCCAGCCGGGTGCTCAGCCGTCGGTGCCGGATGACTGGCAAGGTGGCTTTTTGTGCCCTTGCCACGGTTCGACCTTCGATATGGCTGGACGCGTCTACAAAAACAAGCCCGCACCCGACAATCTGGAGGTGCCTCCCCACATGTACCTGTCAGAAACCCGGTTGCTGATTGGCGAAGATAAAAAGGCCTGAAGCTTGTCAGAGCCTTTTCACGCAGCGTCGTGGACTGGCTCATAACTGAGTAGGAACTGTTATGGCTGAATTCAAAGAAATTTCCCCTGATGCGCCCGTAGGCGCCAAGCTGCTGAACTGGGTTGACAATCGTTTCCCAGCAAGCTCGCTGTACAAACAGCACGTCAGTGAGTACTACGCACCCAAGAATCTTAATTTTTGGTACGTTTTTGGTGCGCTGGCGCTCTTGATTTTGGTGATTCAAATTGTCACTGGCATCTTTTTGACGATGCACTACAAGCCGGATGCTGCATTGGCTTTCGCCTCTGTCGAATACATCATGCGTGACGTCCCTTGGGGCTGGCTGATTCGCTACATGCACTCGACAGGCGCTAGCGCGTTCTTCATCGTGGTGTATTTGCACATGTTCCGCGGCCTGATGTATGGCAGTTACCGCAAACCGCGTGAGCTGATCTGGATTTTCGGTTGTGCTATTTTCTTGGCGCTGATGGCCGAAGCCTTCATGGGTTATCTGCTGCCTTGGGGTCAGATGAGCTACTGGGGTGCTCAGGTGATCGTCAACTTGTTCGCCGCCATTCCATTCATCGGCCCTGATCTGGCGCTGCTGATCCGCGGCGACTTCGTGGTCGGCGACGCCACTTTGAACCGCTTCTTTGCTTTCCACGTGATTGCCGTGCCACTGGTGTTGTTGGGCTTGGTGGTGGCGCATTTGATTGCACTGCATGAGGTTGGTTCGAACAACCCCGATGGCGTTGAAATCAAGGCCCACAAGGATGCTAACGGCATCCCGCTTGATGGCGTTCCTTTTCATCCCTATTGCACCGTGCACGACATTTTTGCTGTCGGCATATTTTTGATGATCTTCACGTCCGTCATCTTCTTCGCACCTGAAGCCGGTGGTTACTTCTTGGAGTACAACAACTTCATCCCGGCTGACTCGCTGAAGACACCGCTGCACATCGCACCGGTCTGGTACTTCACGCCGTTCTACTCGATGCTCCGCGCCATCACAGGCGAGATGATGTACGCCTTGGTGGCTTGCGTTGCTGCTGCCGCTGCCCTGACTGTGTTCAAAGGCCGTGTGGCAGTTTGGCTCAAAGCCGCGGTGGCTGTTGTCGCCATCTTGTTGGCTGCTTCCATGATGGTGATCGATGCCAAGTTCTGGGGTGTCGTGGTCATGGGTGGTGCTGTGATCATCCTGTTCTTCCTGCCATGGCTGGACAACAGCGAAGTCAAGTCGATTCGTTACCGTCCTGATTGGCACAAATACCTGTACGCTATTTTTGTGGTTAATTTCTTCGTGTTGGGCTACTTGGGCATCAAAGCACCTTCGCCCATCAACGAGCGTGTATCGCAAATCGGCACCTTGTTCTACTTTGGCTTTTTCTTGCTGATGCCTTGGTGGAGCCGACTCGGTACGTTCAAGCCAGTGCCTGATCGCGTGACCTTTTCTGCCCACTGATCCGGAGACTACGACCATGAATAAATTCAAACAACTGGCGCTGGGGCTTCTCGCATCCTTGGTTCTCTCCACAGGCGCTTTTGCGGCAGAGGGCGGCATCGCTTGGGACAAAGCACCCAACAAAACCAATGACCTCGCTGCCTTGCAACACGGCTCCAAGCTCTTCGTCAACTACTGCCTGAATTGCCATGCGGCGGCCTTCATGCGCTACAACCGTCTGACCGACATCGGTCTGACCGAGCAGCAGATCAAGGACAACTTGTTGTTCGCCACCGAAAATGTCGGCGAAACCATGAAAATCGCGATGAGCCCTAAGCAGGGCAAAGACTGGTTTGGCGGCAACCCGCCCGACCTGACCGTCATCGCGCGTTCACGTGCAGGCTCGCAAGGTTCGGGTGCAGATTACCTTTATACCTATTTGCGCACTTACTATCGCGACAACACTACAGCCACCGGCTGGAACAACCTAGCCTTCCCAGGCGTGGCCATGCCGCATGTGTTGTGGGAGCTGCAAGGCGTGCGCGAGCCGCAGTTCGACACCCACAGCAGCCACGGCCATGACGTCCAAGTTTTCAAAGGCTGGAAGCAAGTCAGCCCTGGCACGATGACACCGTTGCAATTCGACCAATCCATGTCTGACTTGGTGGGTTACTTGCAGTGGATGGGCGAGCCAGCCCAAAACACCCGTGTGCGCATTGGCGTCTGGGTGCTGTTGTTTCTCGGTATGTTCACCTTTATCGCTTGGCGTCTGAACGCAGCGTTCTGGAAAGACATCAAGTAATTTTTTCGCAGGGCAGCAATGCCCCGCATCTTATGGAGTGGCAGGCCCAGGTCTTTGTGACTTGACGTCTCCCACTCCTTTTGTACCCAGGAGTCCCCCCGCCATGATGGTCCTTTATTCAGGCACAACCTGCCCTTTCTCGCATCGTTGCCGTTTTGTGCTGTTTGAAAAGGGCATGGACTTTGAAATCCGCGACGTTGACCTGTACAACAAACCGGAAGACATCAATGTCATGAACCCGTACGGCCAAGTTCCGATTCTGGTCGAGCGCGACCTGATCTTGTACGAATCAAACATCATCAATGAATACATTGACGAGCGTTTCCCGCACCCACAACTCATGCCCGGCGATCCTGTCGACCGCGCTCGCGTGCGTTTGTTCTTGCTGAACTTTGAAAAAGAACTGTTCGTCCATGTGGCGACACTCGAATCGCGTGCCACCAAAGGCAATGAGAAAGTGCTTGAAAAAGCCCGTTCACATGTGCGCGATCGTCTGACGCAGTTGGCCCCCGTGTTCTTGAAAAACAAGTTCATGCTCGGTGACAATTTCTCCATGCTCGACGTAGCGATTGCGCCCTTGCTCTGGCGTCTGGACTACTACGGAATTGACTTGTCGAAAAATGCAGCGCCGCTGCTCAAGTACGCTGAACGCATTTTCTCGCGCCCAGCCTACATTGAAGCGCTGACGCCGTCCGAAAAAGTCATGCGCAAGTAATTGCAGAAGAAAACGTTTTGGCTGAATTCATGAATGCGCTGGACGCTACCTCGACACGCCCGTATCTGATACGGGCGTTGTATGAATGGTGTACTGACAACGGCTTCACGCCCTATGTGGCAGTGCTCGTCGACGACACCGTGCAAGTGCCACGTGAATACGTCAAAAACAACGAGATTGTTTTGAACATCAGTTTTGGTGCGACCAGTTCGCTCAAGCTGGGCAACGACTTCATTGAGTTCAAAGCTCGATTTGGCGGTAGTGCCCGTGAAATTCACGTGCCGATCGGCCGGGTGATTGCTATCTACGCCCGTGAAAACGGACAAGGCATGGCTTTCCCTGCGCCGGTTGCATCCAAGACGGGTGACCCATCGACAGAAGCTTCTCGCGCCGAAAATGTGTCGACAGAAACTGCGCTGACATTGGCGCCGTCACACTCTGCCCATGACGGGAACAAGCCATTTCAGTTGGTGCCAGACGATGGTTCGCCAGAACCACCAAAAAAACCTGCAGGAAAGCGGCCGGCACTCAAGCGGGTGAAGTAAACTATACCTCGTTGCCGCTTTAGCTCAGTTGGTAGAGCAACCGCCTTGTAAGCGGTAGGTCGTCAGTTCGACTCCGACAAGCGGCACCACCTCATTGCTTTTAAGCAGTGACAAGACCTGTAAAAACCCGCCTTCTTCATTGAAGAGCGGGTTTTTCTTTGCACCAACGAAAAGCCCCAGAAAGTCCAAAAATTCCTGCCATGAGCAGGCCAGTACATGGCGCAGCCTTGTTTGCAAGGTGGCTAGCGTTGCGACGAACCAATCAACAACTTCAGGCGAATTGTCGTGATGTTGTGGCCGTCGGCCTGCAGCCGGGCTTGGAATGCGGGCAGTAACTGCCTGAGCTTGGCGGCAGCGGCGTTACTGGAGATCAGCAAACACCAAGTTTCGCCGTCGATCGGGCCGGCCTTGACTGATGCGCGCATCGCCGCTGGTAACAGCAACTCTACGCTTTTGAGTAAATCGCTGGACTCGCGCACCATCCCCGCCAGCCTCGCCAGAGAAGGTGAGTTCTCAATGGCTTGGTTGAAGGTGACTGATTTGGGTTGGCGGTGCGGTGAATACATGACAATGCGCGCGGGGAAAAGTAGGAGGGTGTTGTGCGTGAAGCGTCTGAGTTTTCAGCTTGTGAATTATCAGGGATTGCAGGCAAGCGCCGGCTAAAAACGACTCGCGTCGCAGCGGCATGGAAGGGCTTCTGCGCAGAGGTAAAATCAGGGGTTTGCGTACAGTTGAATTGGCTAATAGGCTGGTTGGCTGACAAAAAGCGTCATCTCTCAAGTTGCAATCAATAAAGGTTTCGGCCGTTTTAACAGCTGCTGGTGCTGATAAAGGGCTTCGTATCTATGGCTTTCAATCCTCTGAAAAAACTCTTCGGTAGCCGCAACGACCGGTTGATGAAAACCTACCGCAAAACCGTTGACCGTATCAACGCCCTCGAGGGGCAGTTTGAACAACTCACCGACGAGCAACTGCGCAGCAAGACACAAGAATTCAAGGACCGCGTCGCCGCTGGTGAAACGCTGGATGACTTGATGGTCGAAGCCTTTGCCGTGGTGCGTGAAGGCAGCAAGCGTGTCATGAAGATGCGGCACTTTGATGTGCAGATGCTGGGCGGCATGTCGCTGCACAACTGCAAGATTTCCGAAATGGGCACGGGCGAGGGCAAAACCCTGACGTCCACCTTGCCGGTATACCTGAACGCCTTGGCCTGCAAGGGTGTTCATGTGGTCACCGTCAATGACTACTTGGCCAATCGCGATGCGCGTTGGATGGGCAAGCTTTACAACTTCCTAGGCATGACGGTCGGCATCAATTTGCCGAACATGTCGCGGCAAGAAAAGCAGGCCGCCTACGCCGCTGACATCACCTACGGCACCAACAACGAATACGGTTTCGATTATTTGCGCGACAACATGGTCTATGAAGTCGGCGACCGCGTGCAGCGTGGTTTGAACTTCGCCATCATCGACGAGGTCGATTCGATTTTGATCGACGAAGCCCGCACGCCGTTGATCATCAGCGGCCAGGCTGAAGACCACACCGCCATGTACTTGGCGATGAACCAAGTGGTGCCGTTGATGACGCGCCAGGAAGGCGAAGCCGATCCACGCACCGGTGAGGGCATCATCACGCCGGGCGATTTCACCGTCGACGAAAAGACCCATCAGGTGTTTTTGACCGAGCAGGGCCACGAAAACGCCGAGCGCATTCTGTTCGGTATGGGTTTGATTCCGGAAGGCGCCACGCTGTACGACCCGGCCAATATTGCCTTGGTGCATCATCTGTACGCAGCGCTGCGCGCCAAGCACATTTACCACCGTGACCAGCACTATGTGGTGCAAGAGGGCGAAGTGGTGATCGTCGATGAGTTCACCGGTCGCCTGATGTCGGGCCGTCGCTGGAGCGATGGCCTGCACCAAGCGGTGGAAGCCAAGGAAGGCGTGGCTATTCAGGCTGAAAACCAGACGCTGGCGTCGATTACTTTCCAGAATTATTTCCGCCTTTACAGCAAGTTGGCCGGCATGACCGGCACAGCCGATACCGAGGCTTATGAGTTCCAAGAAATCTACGGCTTAGAGACGACCGTGATTCCGCCGAACCGGCGCAGTCAGCGGGACGATCAACTCGACCGCGTGTACAAAACCACGCGCGAGAAATATGAAGCAGCCATCAAGGACATTCGCGAATGTTATGAGCGTGGTCAACCCGTGCTGGTCGGTACGACCTCGATTGAAAACTCGGAAATCATTGACCAGCTGCTGGAAAAAGAAAAGCTGCCGCACCAAGTGCTGAACGCCAAGCAACACGCCCGCGAAGCCGACATCGTGGCGCAGGCGGGTCGCTCCGGCATGATCACCATTGCCACCAATATGGCGGGCCGCGGCACCGACATCGTGTTGGGCGGTAACGTCGAGAAATTGGTCGAGGCTGTCGAAGCCGATGAGACTCTGGACGCCAGTGCCAAAGCCGCTGAAATCGTCCGTCTGCGCGCGCAGTGGCAGGCCGAGCACGACAAGGTCACCGCCTTGGGTGGCTTGCGAATTATTGCGACCGAACGGCACGAGTCACGCCGCATTGACAACCAGCTGCGCGGTCGTTCTGGCCGTCAGGGTGACCCGGGCTCTTCGCGCTTTTACCTTAGCTTGGATGACCCGCTGATGCGCATCTTCGCGGGTGATCGCGTGCGCTCCATCATGGAGCGTTTGAAGATGCCCGATGGCGAGGCGATCGAAGCTGGGATCGTGACCCGCAGCATTGAGTCGGCGCAGCGCAAGGTGGAAGCCCGCAATTTTGATGTGCGCAAACAATTGTTGGAATACGACGACGTCTCTAACGACCAGCGCAAGGTGATTTACCAGCAGCGCAACGACATCATGGACGCGCCTAGTTTGCAAGGTCAGATCACGTCGCTGCGCGAAGGCTGTTTCACTGACCTGACGCGACAATATGTCCCTGCTGAAAGCGTCGAAGAGCAATGGGATATCCCGGTTCTTGAAAAAGTTTTGCGCGACGAATGGCAACTGGTTGTGCCCTTGCAAGAAGAAATCTCTGCGGCCGAAGCCATCACCGACGAAGACCTGCTCGAAAAGATTGTCACTGCAGCGAACGATGCTTTTAACGCCAAGGTCGAAGCCATCGGCGAAGACAGCTTGATTCAGTTCGAGCGTATGGTGCTGCTGCAAAGTATCGACACCCACTGGCGTGAGCATTTGAGTTCTTTGGACTATTTGCGTCAGGGTATTCATTTGCGCGGTTATGCGCAGAAGCAGCCTAAGCAGGAATACAAGCGCGAAGCCTTTGAGTTGTTTGGCCAGTTGCTGGACAGCGTTAAAAATGACGTCACCAAAGTCTTGATGACGGTCAGAATCCAATCGCCTGAGCAACTCGGACAGGCTGCCGAGGACATGGAAAGCCGCGCTGAAAACATCACCAACGTCACCTACACCGCACCGACTGAAACCGGCGAGGCCGAAGTCATTGCGGTCACCGACGAGCAGCGTCAGCGCATGACGGGTGACTATGTTCCGCGCGTCGGCCGCAACGACGCTTGCCCTTGTGGTTCGGGCAAAAAATACAAGGCCTGCCACGGCAAGCTGGTCTGATCAGGCGCACCTGATGCGGGCCCAGTCCTTGGGCCCGCTGTTCTTGAACTCTGGAGTCTTCCCATGCCTGTGAATCTGGTCGCTACGCCTTCTGCTGAACTTCATCCTGTCCCCGGCGTTCGCTGGGGGATTGCCGAAGCTGGCATTCGCAAAGTCGATCGCAAAGATCTGGCGGTTCTCTTGCTCGACGAAGGTTGTGCGGTCGGCGCGGTGTTCACGCAAAACCGTTTCTGCGCGGCACCGGTGCAAATCTGCCGTGAGAATTTGGCTTTGAACGCAGGTGCCTCGCATGGTATTCGCGCCATGCTGATCAACACCGGCAATGCGAATGCCGGCACCGGTTCTGATGGCTTGATGCGTGCGCGTGCCAGTTGCATCGCGCTGGCCCGTGACCTCAACGTGTCGCCGGAGCAGATCTTGCCGTTCTCGACAGGCGTCATCATGGAGCCTCTGCCGTATGAGCGCATCGCCGCTGGGCTACCGGCTGCGCTGGCAAATGCTCGGCCAGACAACTGGGCCAGTGCCGCTGAAGCCATCATGACCACCGACATCGTGGCCAAGGCGTTCTCCACGCGCATCACACTGGGCGGTGCCACCATCACCATCACCGGCATCAGCAAAGGGTCGGGCATGATCCGCCCGAACATGGCGACCATGCTCGGTTTCATGGCGACTGACGCATGTGTGTCGCCGTCGCTGATGTCGCAACTGGCCCGTGAGCTGGCAGACGCTTCCTTCAACCGTGTCACGGTTGATGGTGACACCTCTACCAACGACTCCTTCGTGATCGTGGCGACCCAACAAGCCAAGCACGCGCCGATCACCTCACTGGACAGTGCTGACGGCCGCGCCCTCCAAGCGGGGATGCTGGAGATTGCTCAGAAGCTGGCGCAGGCGATTGTGCGCGACGGCGAAGGCGCCACCAAATTCATCACCATCCGCGTCGAAGGCGGCAACACCGGCGACGAATGCCGCAAAGTGGCGTACGCTATTGCGCATTCACCGCTGGTCAAAACGGCTTTCTTTGCCAGCGACCCGAACCTCGGCCGCATTCTGGCTGCTGTCGGTTACGCCGGCATCGATGACCTAGACCAGACGCTGATTGATTTGTACTTGGACGACGTGTTGGTAGCCAAAAACGGTGGCCGCCACATCGACTACGTCGAAGCTGAAGGCCAACGTGTGATGCAACAAAGCGAAATTTTGGTTCGCGTGGTGTTGGGTCGCGGTGACGCGGTCGACACCGTTTGGACCTGTGACCTCTCCTACGATTACGTCAAGATCAACGCAGATTACAGAAGTTAAACCGCCCCATGAACGAGTCCTTTGAACGCCTGATGGCGCGTGTTGAATCCTTGGTCACCCGCATTGAGTCGGTCTTGCCGCAGCCTTTGGGCGCACCCGACTGGCAAGCCTCGGTGGCTTACCGTTACCGCAAGCGCAGTTCCGGTCATGGCTCACTGGAACCGGTGAAACACCTCGGTAGCATGCAACTGGCGGACTTGAAGGAAATCGAAGACCAAAAAGAGAAAATTAAGCGCAACACTGAGCAGTTCGTCAAGGGTGTGCCAGCCAACAACGTGCTGTTGACAGGCTCACGCGGCACCGGCAAATCCTCCTTGATCAAGGCCTGCTTGAACGAATACTCGGCGCAAGGTTTACGCCTCATCGAAGTGGACAAAGCAGACTTGGTGGACTTGCCCGACATTGTGGATCTGGTCTTTGGCTTACCTGAAAAATTCATCATCTTTTGCGATGACTTGAGCTTTGAAGAGGGTGAGTCTGGCTACAAAGCGCTCAAGTCGATTCTTGACGGCTCGATCGCTGCGGCAACTCCGAATGTGTTGATTTACGCGACCAGCAACCGCCGCCATTTGCTGCCCGAGTACATGACCGAAAACCTCACCTACACCCACACCGCGGACGGTGAAGTGCATCCCGGTGAAGTGGTTGAAGAAAAAATTTCACTGTCTGAGCGCTTTGGTTTGTGGGTCAGTTTTTACCCCTTCAGCCAAGACGAATACCTGACCATCGTGGCGCAGTGGTTGACGTCGTTTGGTGTGACGGCTGAGGCCATCAAAGCAGCACAGCCAGCGTCATTGGTCTGGGCTCTAGAGCGTGGCTCACGCAGCGGTCGGGTGGCTTTCCAGTTCGCCCGCGACTACGCCGGCCAACAAACTACCGCATGACCTCACCACTGCTGGTGGCTGACAAAGACCGGCCACGCGAAGGCGGTGTTGACCGCAAGCTGGTGGAGGTCGCTGTAGGCGTGCTGCTACGCCCCGATGGTGAGTTTTTATTGACTTCGCGGCCATCCGGCAAAGTCTACGAAGGCTACTGGGAATTTCCCGGTGGCAAGCTTGAAGCGGGCGAAAGCGTCGAGCAGGCTTTGCGTCGTGAGCTCGAAGAAGAGATCGGCATCACGATCGGTGCCGTGCACGCTTGGCGAACCGAACTGGTCGATTACCCTCACGCCTTGGTGCGGCTGAATTTTTGCAAAGTCTTTGAATGGAGCGGCGTTTTACAGATGCGTGAAGGCCAGTCATTCGCTTGGCAGAGCCTGCCAGTGCAAGTCTATCCGGTGCTGCCCGGCACGGTGCCGGTGTTGGCTTGGTTTGCCGAAGAACACGGCTTTAAGGCGGCGACCCATTTGCCGCTCTGATTTTTGCTTGCGGCTGCTACGCTAGCTGCCACTTTTTTCGAGCCGCCAGCACAGCCTCTGGATAAGGGGCTTGCCCACGCGATCCGTTGTAGCGGCCCAAACCCATGAACACATCGCCTTGTTCACGGTCTAAATAATGCCGCAAGATGACGCAGCCAAAGCGTAAATTGGTTTGCAAGTGAAAGAGCTTGCTAACATCGCCATCGCCAATGAGGCGAACCCAAAACGGCATGACCTGCATGAAGCCGCGCGCGCCCACCGATGACACAGCGAACTTGCGAAAGTGGCTCTCGACTTCAATCAGCCCCAGCACCAGCGACAGATCCAGCCCGGCGCGTTGGCTTTCGTACCAGACGGTCTGTGAAAACTCCTGACGGTTGTGTGCCTCAGGAATGAGCCGCACAAGCCGAGTCGCCATGAGACTCGACCAGCGTTGGTAGGCTAGTCGGCTTTCAGCGTTGTTGAATTGCGGCACTGGCGGCGCACGATTTGAAACGGCTGATGTCAAGGCCGTGCGGACTGAGTCGGCCAGCGGCTCTTCCAGTTGGCCGCCTGCGTGGGCAGTCTCGCCAAACATAGCGACACAACCCAATCCGCCGACGCTCGCCAAGAGGCTCAGAAGGCCTGTTGCAGAGCCGTGCTGCAAGCAACGCCGACGCGAGATGCAGGCGCTGTCCAGAGGCGGTGCTAAGCGCCCTGGTGGCTCCATCATGGTGCCAGCTTGCCCTTGAGAAAGTTGAAGACGTCGACGACGTCGACCTTGGTCGAAGCCGCGTCACGGCGATGCTGGTATTCAACCTGACCGTCTTTCAGGCCACGGTCGCCAATCGTCACGCGGTGTGGCACGCCGATGAGTTCCCAGTCGGCGAACATGGCGCCGGGACGCTCGCCCCGGTCGTCAAGAATCACATCGACGCCAGCGGCCAGCAGCTCTGTGTGCAGCTTGTCGGCAGCCGCTTGTACCTCGGGAAAGCGATCCGGGCTGATCGGGCAGATCACCACGGTGAATGGGGCAATCGCATCTGGCCAGATGATGCCGCGCTCGTCGTGGTTTTGCTCAATCGCAGCCGCAGGTAGCCGTGTGATGCCGATGCCGTAGCAACCCATTTCCATGAATTGGGGCTTGCCGTTTTCGTCCAGAAACGTCGCGTTCATGGCTTGGCTGTATTTTGTGCCGAGGTAAAACACGTGGCCGACTTCAATGCCGCGTTCAATCGCCAGCAAGCCTTGGCCATCGGGTGACGCATCGCCCGCCAACACGTTGCGCAAATCCGCGACCACGCTCGGTTCCGGTAAATCGCGCACCCAGTTCACGCCGGTCAAATGCAGGTTCACTTCGTTGGCGCCGCAAATCCAGTCACTCATGACCGCGACTTCACGGTCAACCACCAGAGAGACGGGTTTCCTCAAGTTCAAGGGCCCGAGGTAGCCCGGCTTGCAGCCGAAATGGTCTTCGATCTCAGTCAAGGTGGCGAAGCGGAAATTCGCCAAGCCTTCGATCTTGCCGACCTTGACTTCATTCATGTCGTGGTCGCCGCGCAGCAGCAACAGCCAGACGCGGGTCATGATGATCTCGCCGGCCGGGCCGAGGTCGTCGGTGGCCAAGACCAGTGATTTGACGGTGCTTTCTAGCGGCACACCGAGCAAAGTCGCGACGTCTGCGCAGGTGCTTTTGTCCGGTGTCGAGGTGCGCGTGAGGGGCTGGGACGCTGTCTTGCGCGGGCCAGCAGGGGCCAGTGACTCGGCTTTTTCCATGTTGGCCGCGTACTCACTGCTGGGGCAGTAAACAATGGCGTCTTCGCCGGTGGCAGCGATGACCTGAAACTCTTCACTCAGGTCGCCACCGATGGCACCGCTGTCGGCCGCGACGGCACGGTAGCGCAGACCGAAGCGGTCAAAAATTTGGCGGTAAGCCTGCGCCATGTTTTGGTAACTGAGCTTGGCTGCAGTTGGGTCACGGTCAAAGCTGTAGGCGTCCTTCATGGTGAATTCGCGCCCACGCATCAGGCCAAAACGCGGACGCCGTTCGTCGCGAAACTTGGTTTGAATTTGGTAGAAATTTTTCGGCAGCTGCTTGTAGCTGCGGATGTCTTGACGAACCACGTCGGTGATGACTTCTTCGCTGGTCGGCTGGATCACGAAGTCGCGGCCATGCCGGTCTTTGATGCGCAGCATTTCGGGGCCCATCTTTTCAAAGCGCCCGGTTTCTTGCCAGAGTTCAGCCGGCTGAATGACGGGCATGGCCATTTCGACGGCACCTGCGCGGTTCATTTCTTCGCGCACGATGGCTTCGACCTTGCGAATCACGCGCAGACCCATGGGCATGTAGTTGTAGATGCCGGCACCCAACTTTTTGATCATGCCGGCGCGCATCATCAGTTGATGACTGACCACTTCGGCGTCGGCAGGCGCTTCCTTGAGTGTCGAGATGAAGAACTGGGATGCTTTCATGGGGGGTATTTTCTGAGGTTGGATCACTGTAGCCTGCAGCAAGCTTGGCGCTAGGCCTTTCGCTGTGCATAATGGACTCAGTTTAAAAATTTTGAGGTTTGATTATGCTCGACCGCGATGGCTTCAGGCCTAACGTCGGGATCATCTTGCTCAACCAGAAAAGTCAGGTATTTTGGGGCAA
>Ga0208916_10000731_pt1 | contig 14895 bp, 19 predicted proteins | sample DEB19_08_DNA_5_FD_184523 | JGI IMG/M metagenome (GOLD analysis project Ga0208916, IMG submission 184523) | Aqueous microbial communities from the Delaware River and Bay under freshwater to marine salinity gradient to study organic matter... | ecosystem: Environmental > Aquatic > Marine >... | reverse complement strand
GTGTCGGCGTGCTATTAAAAAACCGCCCCCCTTTGCTTGAATTGCATGAAATGCACAATGTCTGCAAATTCCATTCATCATCTGTGCCACCTGACGTTCTTGGAATGATGTGATCAACCGAATTGCCTTCACCACCGCATTGTTGGCATGTGAATGAATCGCGCTGCAAGATTCGTTGCCTGATCTTTCGCCATTGAGCAGTTGAGCCATTGTCTTTTAATGCGCTTGCCATTAGTAATACCCATGTTTCATGTGGAATGCCCAAGCCTTGCAGTTGGTTTGATAACGCTTTGTTATGTATAGCAATGAAGCGTCTATTTGTCTGAATGGGTCAAGGTTACGGTAATGCTTCGATCTCATTTGACCCAATCCCCAATGCGAACCGTTGTGTGCTAAGTATGACCAACGGCTTTCCTTTGTGATTATCTTATTGAAACATTGAAATTCTTTGTATTCCAAGATTCTTGAATGGGCATACAACTTCAAATGATCTATTGAATAAGCAGCTGAATTGGCGTTTGGTATCAGCATTGTCGAAGTAACCGCCAAAATGGCAAGACTCGCCCCATGACGTTTTCTGCGCTTCAGCGAACTAACCGCCGACGCGGTTCGCTTCTCGCGAAGAAATCGTACTGCCTTTGTCAATGATTGAATAACTTTACGCATGGCGTTGGGCGTGTCCAACAAGTTTTTTGCACTTGTGGACAATGCCTGTGGATAACTTTTCATTTATTTACCTGCTCAAATACGTGTTTGCCGAGCGCAGGAAGTACGCAATTACGCAAAACTTGACGTTTGTTTGGCAATTTGTAAGCGTCCAAGTTGTATCCGTGCAATGCCTGCAATTGAGGTATTTGTGCAGCTCTTAAATTGTCTTTCTCAATGTCGGCTTGTTCAATTTCAAAATTTGCCCAGAAATAGTGACGTTGGAGATCAGCAGTGGGCGGTATGAATGGCGGGTAATACGGTTTTACGTTTTCCACCACCCATTTGCCTTTGAAGTTGTATTGTAGAAACACGATTTCCTGCCACAACTTCATGTCCAAGTAGACAGGTTTCACGCCACGATAACGAACCCCAATGTTTTGCCTGAAACTGCTATGTGACTGACATGGCGGTGATGTCCAAATGAAATCGAATTCATTGGCATGATCAAGCAAATGTTGATGTGCGTCGGCAACAATGACTGTGTCATTTGGGAAGTGGTCTGCGTAGACCTGCGCAATGTTCGCGTCATACTCAACCGCAGTGATTTCGTGTTCGTCACCCCATAATTTGCGATTCCCACCAATGCCAGCATAAAGGTTCAAAATCTTCATTGGTGTCCCCAACCTTTACCCTTAAACTGAATGAAAACGCTTGAATAAACACGGCTCATGTTTTGTCCGCAGCAAATTGGTTGGCGTTCTTCATGGATTGACTTATCCACCTCAACACGGATTTTGCACACTGGGCATTCAAACTCATAGATTGGCATTTGAAATCCCGATCTGTGCAACCGTCATACATTCGCATTTCGTGCATTGAATGACTTCCACACCTTCGGGCAGGTTGTCGGTAATCTTGTGAATCAGCTGCTTTGTGACCTTCTTGCATTTGCGACATTCAAATTGCAGTGTTTCCATAGTTTGATTTCCTCAAATTCTCAATTGGTTGAAGGTTAATTTGGCTGACCCACCAATTTGGTTGCTTGGAATGACGGTATTTTGGGCGTTGTGCCATTGCGACGGGAATCCAGCCTGCTATGTAATAGTGCGGTGCTTTCCCAGTCACCAGCACTGCAATGTCAGTTGGACGGTCGTATTCATGGATTACCAACTGCCCCACGTCGTACTTTGTCCACTTGACTTCGATCGCATTGCCGACGTCGGCTTTGACTTTCCATTTGTTTTCATAAGGGTCAAATGGAAGATTGAAGTATTTGGCGACAACCCATTCACTGCCAATTGCTTCAGCCTTTTCGACTATGTGATCGAAAATTGGCATTTGTGGTCGCAAGTGTGCAGGGCTTTCCAACAAATTGCCTGATTTTTTGTGAATGTCAATTGCACCAAGTACGCAATGAATTTGTTCATCATGCGTCAGCTGCATTTTCATCTGCAACCCTTACAAAACCAAATCACCTTTTCGCCACCAAATTGCTTTTGATAACCAAATGGGTCAAGCCTAGTCAGCATTGAACATTTATCGCACTGCTCGATTTTGTATTCGTCCACCACTTCGCCATTCAATAGCAATTTGGCAGTCATGGATTGCGGATAAATAATTTCTGAATAGTCAGCCACGATCACACCTGTGGCTTCCACTTGCCGTCACTGGCAAGAACGTACCAATTGGGCGCGCATTGGGTTGCCTTTGTGCGTTCAGTGCAGAAATAACCGCCCCAGTTTTTTGGTGCGCCTTCATGCGCTTGCTTCCACACGCGGTGTCCATGTACGCATTGCGGTGCTTCTTCGACTAATTGACCACCCAATTGCTTGGCGATTTCGTCCATTGAAGAACCCAATGACGGGATTCCAGATTGTTCGGCTTCAGCTGCGGTTGCATAACTTGGAATTTCACCGTGCTTGGTTGTCCAATAATCAATGTCAGCATTTGCCACCTTTGCAGGCGTCTTTTCGACTTGTTCCATGATCTCGCGTGTGCTGCGTTCCGCACCACCCATGACAAGTTGCTGCACCCTCATAATCGCTGAGGTCACTGTGTCCTCGACGAACCAACGTTTCATGTTTTGTTGATACGCACCCTGATAACCAAATGCAAAATCAACGCCGTCAGGCAATACTGAGTCAATGCCTTTGAACGCCCGCGCTTCAACTAAGACAAAACCTTTTTCAGCACTGAATTCAACAATGCGTGTTTCAATGCGTCCGTTTGGGAATGTTTTTAACCAGCGTTCTAAACGTTCACGGCTTGCTTCGTAGTTATCCAAGAAACCCATTTATTTCACCGCCTTGTTCGACATGTGGCGAATCATTGCCTTGCGACGTGCCAAGCCTTCACGCTTGCCGTCTTTGAAGCCTTTGGCGTATCCAACCGCCATGCCCATGATCAGCAAAATTGCTAATCCAGTCAAACGACCTAATATTTGCGGGTCAAGTAGATCAAGTACCATTTTGAATTCTCCCGATTCTAGGCGGTAGGACTACCACCTGAACTCAGGGTGACGCATGAACGGCGCGCGGTCAAGAACCTTGCGTGTTTGTCGGCGTGTCGGTTGGCTTCGGCTTGGATTTCAGCCCATTGCCAGCAAGTACGCCACCAAGTGAACCAGTCAAGAAAATCGCCAATGTTTTCAGCAAGTCAATAAATGCTGCGTCATTGGGTGCTTGCGCGCCAATTGGTTGGGTCACGAAGATCAGTGCATAAGTAATGCCAAGCGTGACAATGAGAAAAACAAATGCCAGTGTTGTGCCAATTATCAAAATCAGCTGCGCATGTATGTCTTCAGGGGTTCGGCGTCGAAGTGGGCGTTGGCTTGATCTTTCCAATGATGTCGTCAGTGCATGTTCCAGTAGGGATACATTGCGGCGACGTACATTGCGGCTTTGCCCAATTCTCGAATTCTTGGCATTCATAACGTGTCCAGCCTTGATACCCGCAAGCGGACAGGATTAGCGCAAGTGCCCAAGCCAACCCTGCCGCTGCAAGTCGTCGGCTCACTTCCCCGTAGAACCGAAGGCTTTGTCGTTTGGATTAAGCCAGCGCAAAATAACTGGTGCAACAGCTGCAACGCCGCCCATTGCCAATGTCTTTGGGTCAGTGACACCTGCAAGGTATAACGCAAGTGCAGCAGCCATGAATGACCGCGCCCATGAAGCAATTACTGCTTTGCTTTTGTCCATTTTTTCGTCTCCTTCTTTGGTTTGTCTGCCGTCTTTGGCATTTCTACAACAGGAAATTCACCCTTGTATGGGACGAATTTTGGAATTCCAAACCCAACAATTTCTTTGCCAACATTGCGAACCTTGACCATGACCATGCCACCATTGCGCTGATCGCCAGTGCCTGATGTGTTTCCTTCGATTGTGACGCATTGTTTGTCGTCAATTAAGCCAACAACAATGCCAACGTGTGAAATACGGTCAACGCCGTCATGTGGGAAATCCATGAATGCTATGTATCCCAATTGCGGCATGTTTGACCAACGTGAAATGTCTTTGAATTTATTTGCACCAATTGCAGTTGAAACAACTGAGTGCATTTTGACGCCTGCCTGAGCTGCGCACCAATTAACAAATGAACCACACCACGGCAAACCATTTGCCTTTGTGAATTCGCCGTATTTGGTGAGGTTGTCGCCTTCCTCAACTGTTCCGATTTCAGCTGCGGCAACTTCAATCAGGCGTGCATTTGTACCGTCAGGGAACAAGCCCATTTGCTTCTTCTTCAGTTAGTCCAAGTGCCTTCAATTTTGTCAATGCTGCTTCGCGTGCAGCCAATTTCGCCTCAATTGCTTCTTGAAGTGCAATGTCCTCTGCGTTTGGTACGTCAATGAATACGTCATTTTTGGCGTCGTATTTGTCGCCAATGCCAGCAAACCTCCCGCGAATGTTTCCATTGTAGGAAGTTTGCACCCAATTACCGCCCAAACCTAAATCAACGGAAAGAAATTCAGCCCCGCGATTTTCTTGCTCGTCTGGTATTACCAAAACACGAACAACAATGTTGTTTGCGTCTATTTCTGCAAAATGTGCCATTGTTATTTCTCCTTATTTAACGTAACGAACAATAATGAAACCTGAACCACCGTTGCCACCTGAAGCAGTACCGCCCGAATTCTTACCTGATGAACCGCCACCGCCAGTATTTGCAGTGCCAGCATTACCGCTTGAGTTGTTTGTGTTTGTAACTGGCGCACCGTTTATTGGTGTTGACATTGCAGGAAACGAACGGTTGACGTCACTATTTGGAAACGCACCAGGGGTTCCACCATAACCACCATTTGCAGTCAGTGTGCTAAATGTTGAAGCACTGCCACCGTCACCACCACTTGTTGCTGAACCACCATTTCCACCAGCACCAACGGTGTAAGAAATTGAAGCACCAGCAGTCACCGACAATTGTTCATTAACAACCGCACCTTGACCACCAGCAAAACCCCAATAACTACCGCCGCCCGCGCCACCACCGCCACCGCCGATCATTGTTACCCAAACTTTTGTCACACCTGAAGGAACTGTCCACGAACTTGATGAAGTAAAACGTTCCTCATACATTGTTGGAGTTGTTGAAAGTGTTGTCCAAGCAGGTACGCCGCCTGATACTGATAAAACTTGTCCAGTTGAACCAATTGCCAAACGCGCTGGTGTTGAACCGCTTGACGAATAGATTGTGTCACCTGTTGTCGTCATTGGATTTGTCATGCCCGCACTGTCGGCTGACCAAACAAAATCCATGTCAGTGTTTGAATTTTTCTTCAACACTTGACCAGTTGTGCCACCTTTAAGATCAGCCAACGACGTATCAACTGCCTGACCAAAAACCTCAAAATCGGCGGGAAGGTCTGTGACCAAATCACTCGACGTTGGCATTTGCCAGCCGAAGTTGCTCGTTGGATTGCTCATAGGTTTCTCCTTTTCTAAGCCACTATTGTGGCATTTGCCCAGTCTAAAGTCGGCGACACGCTTGTCCATGTTTCGGTCACTGGCACGTCATTCCAGCGCATTGCCTGCAATGAGTAAGCAAGCGGTGAAAGTAACAATGTCACTGCAAGTTGGTTGTAAGACGCCTGAAATGACCAGCCTTCGACAAATCCCTGAAATGTTCCCGCGTTCATGTTCAACGGCAAATTATTCAATGAAATTGCTTCACCCATGAAAATGCCAATTAAATTGTCACGATCGCCATTGTCCAATTCAGGGTTGGTCAGATCAAATGTTATTTCACTGAAAATTGGTTGTGGTTGGGCGCGAAGTGATAAATAGAAATTTGCTTGCGCGGTTGCGTCGGTTGAGTTGTGCAATGTGGTTGTGATGATCTGTGCAAGGGTGCCATAGGACGCAATTGAAGCGGTGTCGCTTGCTGAAACTTCTGAACTGCTGGTCGCACCGTATTTGATTGTCAGCGAATTTCTGACGTCACCAACGCGAGTTTCAATGCGTAAACCAGCTGCACGGGCTTGATTTGCGTCAAGGTCAACGTAACCATTCGCAGCCAAATAATTGGTTCGGTGCGTCGAGTCTGCATAACCAATGCGCCCTTGCCCGTCCTCATAAATGTATCCAAGCCCCGAAGTTGCCAACGCGCTCACCAATGAATAAACGTCAATTCGATCGGTTGAACGTGCAGCCAATTCATAATTTCCGGGGGTGTCAATTTCACCCAAACCGTTATTTTCAGCATTTGCCCACGTAGTTGTTGAATCATAAGTTGCCCAAGTTTCTGAACTAGCAACCTGTGCCCATGTATTGAACAAAACGGCTGACAAAATAGTTTCAATTTGATTGCCGTCAAAATCCTTAGACAAAACACCATTTGTCAAGGCTTTTGGTAAACGCGCTAATGCGCCAAGTGCAGTGATCGAATAAGTCTGCGTAAACATGGTTGAACCCACGTCACGAACTTCTAATCCAATGTCAACAACACTGCCACCAAAAATCGGCACAAATGTATTTGTCGAATCTTTGACTTGAATGGAAATCGTAGAATTTATTTGAACGGGAATCGTCGCCTGATTCAAGTCAATTAACTGAATGTTTGTGTATCCAGCCTGCGCCTGCTCATAAATGTTTGTTCGACCGCTTTGAATTTTGAGGTTGGCAAGAATGGCGTCTGTGTATTCGACGCCGTCAATTGTGACTTTCCAGATTGGCGACCATTGAGTCATTAGATCGCCTGAAGCGCGCCTGCGCCGCCTGTGCCTCTGTAATAACTTGAATTCAAGGTTTCAATGATTGTTCGCGCAGTGCCTTCTTTATCAAATGCGCCTGTGACGGTCAGGTTGATTGTTGTGCCACTGGTTGCGGCTTCTGCCGTACGGAACGCACCCGCAGCAAATGTGCCAGTTACGACATTACTTGCTGAGGCTGCTGCCGCTGAAGCACTTGCCGCAGCTGCTGAAACGCCCCCGCCTGAACTCGTTGTTGTTGTGCCCGTTGGCGTTGCCACTGTTGGAATCTTTGGCACATTTGTTGAAACCGAAGGTGTCTTAACTGTTGGCACGCTAACTGTTGGCGTAGAAATCTTTGAAACATTTGGCAAAAATGGGATTGCGTTATAGGCGGAAATTAACGCGTTGATTCCAGCAACCGCGCCTGCGATCAAACCATTCAAAATCTTGACAACGCCAGCAATGACGTCAATGACACCACCTGCGATCTTGCCAGCGACCTGCAATGCCCCACCAAGCACCGTGCCAATGACGGGCGCAACATAAGTTGCAATGTATGACGCAAATGTTGTGAATGTCCCTAGATTGTCGCTGATCGCGTCTTTGACGTATCCAAATGCCTTTACAAGTCCGTTGATGATTGGCGTGAAAACATTTACGATAACTTCTCCAACGGCTTTGATTTTTCCACCAGCACCATTTGGGTCATTAGAAAATGCATTTGCAAATTGTTCAACAATTGGAATGACTTTATCACCAATAAATGTTGCAAGTTGCAAAACTACTGGCAACAATGCTGCGCCGATCGTTGTCTTGGCATTTTCTAGTTGGGCGGTCAAAATTCTTGTCTTATTTGCTAGACCGTCAGATGTGCGTTCGAAGTCACCTTGTGCTGCGCTCGTTTGTTCAAAAATCAGTTTTTGTGCTGCCAAAACTTTTTGTTGTGGTGTTAACGCATTTTTGGTCGTGTTGACAATGCCCAATTCCAGCGCAGCCTGACGCAATGAAGCGTCGTCCAATAAAACACCGTAAGCACGAAGGGGTTCAGATTCGCCACGAAGTGCTGCACCAATGGCGTTGATTGCTTGTTCGGGCGAAGTGTTATTGAACGAAGCCAAATCTGAAGACAATTTGACAAAGTCAATGGAAAATTTGGACAAATCTTGACCAGATAAGCCAGCGGCTTTTCCAAATGTTGCAAATGTTGCAGCAGCGTCCAACGCCTGTTGTTTTGTTTGTCCCAATGAACCAGCGGCTTGGCTCGCAAATTTTTCAATTTCTTTTGATGTGCTTCCAAATAAAACGCCAACTTTTGAAATTGTTTCATTCAAATCTGAGGCTGCTTTTACTGCTTCAACACCAATTTTTAATGCCATTGCACCCGCTGCCGCAGCTGCTGCCGCTAAGGCAACACCAACTGCTTTACCAACTTTGTTCATTTTGTCGCCGAAAGTTTCGACGTCGGTTGTCGCTGATTTCAGCGATTTGTTCAGATTGTCAACGTCACCAAGAATGGAAAGTTTGAGCGTACGACTACCAGCCATTAGTCAAACTCCTTCACGATCGTTGAAAATGCTTGTTCCCACTTTTTCACAATGTCAGGCTGAACGCTTCGAAGGGTTGGGTAAATGTACCAACCGCGTGAACCGCGCCCTTCGCGCCCTGACCACACTGGGAACTGCTTTTTGGTATTTGAACCGAATTCGTAACCGCCCCACAATTGTTGGGTCGTTCCGCCACCGCTTAATTTCTGTCCTGCATAACCAAATGAAATTTCACCAATTTTGGACGACTTTGAAACCTTTGAACCTTCAGCAACAATGTTGTCGGCGCGATTGCGTGTGCCAGTATTGGCGCGGTCAATAATCTTTGAACGAACCCAAGTTGCCAATTCTGACGTGACTTGCTTCGCTTGATTTGTTGCTTCTTCGTCCATTGCCTTGAATGACCGAACAATGGCACGCAATTCAGCCTTGTCATAGGTGATTGAATCACTTGCCATTGTTCCGCCTTTCCAAAATCTCCAGCACCGTCAGAATGTCTTCAGCCGTTTCAAATTCCGACTTGGGAAGATTTGTCGCTAAGGACAATTCCCAAATAATTCGGCTTAGGCTTCCGACGGCGTAACTTTTGGGTTTTCCTCACCGACAATAACTTCAGCAATTGTCTCCGTCCAAACTTCAATCGGCTTGACTGGCTTTCCAGCAGCTGCACGCTTCATGGCGTGATAAGCAAGAAAAACCAAATCAGAAATGCCAATCTTTTCTTGGGCTTGTGAAATGGTGTTGCCTGTGTGCTTTTCCCATTTGACCCACTCAGGCGGTGCAGCCACATAAGTGGCTTGCACGCCGTCGTTGTATTCAATTGTTATTGGTAACTTCATTTTGTCTCCCGATTGTTAGATTTTAACTGAATGTTTCGCTTGGTGTTCCAACCACTGTGAATGATAACGAAACTGTTTGTGCGTCAGGTGCTGACCCGCCGACTGAAGGGAACATTGGCATGACATTGAATGCGAAAACCGCACCAGTCACGGCGGTCAATGAAACCGCCAATGTTGTGTTCGGTGCTGACTCAGCAGCTGACCATAGTGCTTCGCACAATGATGAAGTCGCGCCCCAGTCTGCAAGCATTTCAACGTCAAATGTCCACTGATCGTCAATGTGCTTGTAAGCCTTGCCGTCAAGTGTCTGATAAGTCTCGATTGTTGGTGCGTTTGCCAATGTTGCGCTGGTCGCCTGCGCGTCATAATTCGTGGTTGCGATCGTCAGTGTTAGATCGCGACCCGTGATGATCGTTGTTGCCACGTTTTCTCCTTAGTTTGTTTGTGTGTAATACGTTGAAACGTTGACGTCAGCAACCAGCATGGGTGACTGACCTACTTCCAACACGGTTGGCTTTTCAACGTTGCCCACGACGTATCCTGCGGGCATTGCCGCAAGAATTCCAATGATTAACTTTTCTAAGTTGTCCAATGAACCCGCATTGCTATTTGAAGCAACAATTGCAGAAATGGCAAAATTCAACTTGACCTTTGTGGCAGTTTTTCCGATTAACTCAACTTCCATGTATGGCGAATTTGGGACAACGACAATTGCAGGCGGGATTGGTGACTCAGGCACGCTTGCATAAACGTTGGCTGATAACGCGCTGAATGCATTCGCTAAGGTTGCGCGGGTATCTGAAATGGCACTGGCGGTCACTTATTGAACGACCGTTTCGACGTCAAGATACGGCATGAGCAATGTTGAAACACGGTTGGTCAGTGAACGTCCCATGCGATACGGCGTTGAAGCAAAATCCACGCCTTCGATCTGTCCGCCTGCTGCAACGCGTGATTGAAAGACTTCAACGCTGACTGCCAAAACTGCTGATTCAATTGGCGCACTGTTGGCGTATAAATCAGCTGCTGAATAGCCTGAAAGTGTTGCAGTGCCTGTCGGAATGATGTCGCGCAATGTGACGTCTGATGAAGTCAATGCAGCGGTGAAATAATAATCGCCAGCGGTCACAACTGTGTGTGTCGCGGTAAATGGCGCAGGCAAACCAGTGACAATGACTGATTGACCAGCCACAAAATGATGTTCCCGTTGTGTGTAGAAATAAGCAACATTTGAAGTCAATTTGTAAGCGTTGATTGCTGATGAATTTGAAACCAGCATTGGCAAAATTACGGCTTCACTGGTGTTGATTATTTCGTCTAAATAACTGTCCGAATAGAGGCTAACGGACACGCCAAGCACCGTGCGCAATTGGCTTGCAGTAACAATACTTGGCATGTCCGTCCCCTTCGATCGGCTGCGGCGAGATCGGGAGAACCCGCCGCATGATTAGTTTGTGGCGATTACGCCTTGTTATTCTTGAATGCGCCTGCTGCGATTTTTGTCGCCAACGCACCAAATGAATAAAGACCCACTGTGACGCTTCCGTCAGCAGTTGATTCTGCACGCAATGTGTATTGTGCAGGGTCTTCGTACCATGTGTACGCGTCAGGGTTGACCATAAGCAACGTGCCGTCTGCGTCTCCTGAATTCAGCGAAGGATCAACGTAAAGGTCAAGTCCTGCAACATTTCCGCGAAGTGATGTTGGTGCAACCTGTCCACCTGCATTCTGTGGTTGTGAAGCCATGTAGATTGGACGACCTGAATCGTTCAATGTCATGATGTTGCCCCACTGACCTGTTCCAACGATCATGCGTGTTGCGAATGGGTTTGGAAGTCCAGCAGTTGCGTTGTAAACGCTTGCTGCACCGCGTGAAACAATTCCAAGCAACTCAGCCGCAGTTGGATAAGTTGTTGTTGTTGTTCCGTCAGCAGTTGCACCTGAAACGATTGCAGCTGAAACGTAAGCATTCTGTGCCTTAGCCATTGCAGCAACCATGTTGCGGTATAACTCATCATAAAACGCAGGGTTGCTGCGTGTAAGTAACTCAACGCTGAATTTTTGCTGCGAAGCGAACTTCTTGACAGTCACTGACAAGAAAGAACTCTGTTGGTCAGTTTCTGAAAACGCTGCGTCTTCGTCGGCTGCTGCCGCGGTTGGTGCGGTTGTGATCTTTGGAATTTCGAACTGAAGACCAGCAGCAGGCAAAACGCCACGGCTGATTGCGTCAATTGAAGGACGGATTGTTGTTGAAAGTCCGTTGATGATTGTTGTCAACTGTGGTGTTGGGTTAAATGCAGCGTTGTCGGTTGTGTTGTCCGCGGCGAGAATGTAACGCTTTGCGTCCTCGTCACCAAGTGCTGCGTGGATTTTGTTTTCTAGATACTTTGCAGCGGTGAACTCTAAGCGTGGCTTAGATGTCCAACCACCAACCGCTGTTGCGCTTGCGGTTACTGACTGTGCGGCTTCTACCGTCTCAACGGCTTCCGCTTGTGTGACGGTGTTGTCCACTTCGTCTCCTTCTGTTGTTGGTGTTTCTTCTGACTCAATTGTTGAATCAGAAACTTCGTTTTCTTCGTTTTCTGTTGCGGCAACTTCTGTCACGCGTGATGATCGAATCGCAGGTTCAGATGTCAATGCAACGCCTGTCAATTCACCCTTCAAAACACGAACCGTGCCGTCCTTAAGTGTTTCGTATTCGTCAAAATAAACTTCAACGCTGAATCCGTCGCGCAAGCCTTCAGCTGCTTCGATCAGTGCGTCAGTGCCCGCGGTTGTTTCAGCAATTTTGAATGTTGCGTCAATTCCTTGATCTGTTGACTCGATTGACAATGTTTTGCCAATGCGACGTGTGCGATCATGTTCAAGATTGAGCAAAACTGGTGTTGGTTCGATCGAACCTTTTGCAAACTGCACTTTGCCAATTGAAGCGTTGCCAGTTTCGTCAAATGTCACGACGCGTCCAGTAATTGTGCGACTGTTGGAATCTGCCGCCGTGATTTGCATTGGTGTGATTACTTTTTTGCTCATAGCAACATGTCCTCTTCTTCTCTTATTTCGTCAATTGACATTGCGCCAATGCGATTCAAAATTTCATAAACTTGCGCGCGCTCGTAAGGATTGCCACGCAGGAAGTCGTCTAAATCAAACGACACGCGATTTCCAGCAGGGGTGAAATCCGTAAAACTCAAGCGTTGTTCAATAATTGACATGTAATTTCTAAATGCAAAATCCACAAGATCACGACGTTTATCCAACGCGTTGGAATAAGTAAAACTCGACTGCTGCGAATCTGTGAAGTATGCAGGCAAACCACAAGCGCGTGATAATTCAAGTGAAACATAATTGCGCGCTTCATTTAACTGCAAATTCTTTGGGTCATAACCAATTGTTTCCATTGTCACGTCAGCGTTCAAAAATGCAGTTGATTTATTGCTGCGTGCGGTGCGCCATGATGAAAGTAATTTTGCAACGCGATCTGCCGGCAGTGATGTGCCATTTGATTTCAAAATCATTTGCGGGATTGGTTCGTTTGCAAAATTCATTGCTGCTTTTTCAAGTGCCGCAGCTGCTTTAATCGTGCGCCCTGCGCGAGTTAACAAACCTTCACTAGAACCTGCGAACACAACAAGATTTGTTGCGTCAACATAAGTTCCGTCAATTTGATACGCAGTAATTTCAGTGCCAAGTGCATTTGTTTGAATGCTTACACGTTCAGGTGCAATGCGTTCCATTGCACGAATTTTTCCAGTGTCTGCATAGCGTTCCATTACCCATGCATAAGCATTTGGGTGAAAGAATAAATCTGAAATTATCCATGACCAGAATGTTGCCCCTGGTATGCGTGGATCAGGTTGGTTGATCACTCGCGGTTGTGTAACTTTTTCACCAGTTGCTTCGTTGCGTGTGTGCATTGGCAATGACGCAACGGTTTGAATAATCCCAAGTGCGCGCGCCACTGTTGGTACTGTCATTGCTTCGCCGCGTGTTGCAGTTAAACCAACACCGAAAAACACTGACGCCTGTTCATTGTAAAACGGCGCAATTGAGGCAGCATCCACCGATTGTGAAGCATTGACGGACGGCTTCGCAGCTGCTGGCACGAAAAGATCAAGTAATCCCATGCCCAAATTGTGTCAGGCTTATACGATCAACCCACCATGATGTCAAGATCATTCTCTGGGCGTGTCGCGAAGTGGGTGACAAGCGAAACTGCCACCGCACCGCACACGACCGATTTTGACGCACGCCTTCCAATAACCCAACCGCCGTCCCCTCGACGCAATTGCACCGCAGCCAATACTTCGTCGGTCAATTGACTTTGTCCACGGTGTTTCAAACGCCCTGAGTTGATCGCCGACAACATTTCGTCACAGGCTTGTGGATAATCGCCGTCCATGTCGAAAATTGGAATTCCAGCGGGTGCAAGTCGGGCTGCTACTGCGCCAGCGGTACGCCGTGAATAAAGAACGTATTCGGTTGCGTATTTGCGTGCATAATCTGCCAAGTCATTGGCAATTGCCTTGTCGTCTAACTGCAACTCATTTGACCAAGTGTGCAGCAACTTCACCACAAATGATTCTTCACCCAATTTCTGCGCGCCAACCAATGACGCGTGTTTTCTGTCGGGTGATAAGTCAATTGCCAGCCACGTTGATTTTTCAAGATCAAGGTCAGCCGATTTATCCAAACAATTACCCCAAGCGGAAGCGTCCACCGCGCTATTTATTGCGACCACCCACCTACACAATACTTCCGTCATTACAACGTCAGGCGGGTCATTCAAAACGCTTTTGATGTTGTCAGGGTGAATCGTCACGCCAAGTGCAGGATTTGCGTGGCGTGCATTCTCAACGCTGATTTCGTCAGTTGGTGCTGACCATTCGAAGTACCCGATTTCGTCGTCTGCACCAGCAATGCGGGCAAGGGCGCGCTCGCGGAAAGAATTCAGCACGACGGAACTGGTATCACCAGCATTCGTATAACTCATGACAAGAGGATTAGCCGCAGCCATGAGGGTATAACGCAAACTGGCAAAACTTTCCATGTCGGTCATTTCGCGCAACTCGTCCAAATGCAGGGTTGACGGGCGAGATACACCGCGCGCAGCTGAACCACCAGCCTTGACGATAAACCGTGTGCCCTTCATGGTTTCAATTTCTTCAGCACCATGCGCCCAACGGATTCGCTTGACTTGTTTTGCCAACATGTCGCTGCCCTCGATCACTGAAACCAGTTGTCTGAATTGTTCAAGTGAGGTTGCCAAGCGGTGCGCCGACCCGATCTGCAAGGGTTCGTCCCACAAGAACAACCCGCCAAGAATTCTGATCTGCTGCAAAAATGACTTTCCGTTTTGTCTAGCCACAACGATTGTGTTCACTGGCGAAGCCCAACGACCGTCAGGCTTGACCTTGTGGGTGTGAATCAGCGCAAATTTTTGCCAATCCATAAGGTCAACCCCAATGTCAGCAGCCAAATCAATTAGTTCGTGACCTTTTGAAGGCAGATCGTTCAGCGGTGTGTGGATTCTAGGCGTGGAAATACCGAAAACACCTTCTGTGTCCCTACCCAAAACCGTTTCAAGCCCTTTTGAGGCTTCTTTGGGCAGTATGTGACCTTCTGTGACCTTCCTAGTCATTTTCGTGGCTCTTTGAGTCGTTTTTGGGGTAAAAAGGAACAG
>Ga0208916_10000730_pt1 | contig 14895 bp, 11 predicted proteins | sample DEB19_08_DNA_5_FD_184523 | JGI IMG/M metagenome (GOLD analysis project Ga0208916, IMG submission 184523) | Aqueous microbial communities from the Delaware River and Bay under freshwater to marine salinity gradient to study organic matter... | ecosystem: Environmental > Aquatic > Marine >... | reverse complement strand
GAGCTTGACCAAGCTGTGCGCTGGGTTGCGCAGTCCGACCAGACGCCGCACATCGAGCAAACGTTTCAGCCCGGGACTCAGCAGTTCGGTCGGGGCAAAGACAACGCGGCCGGCTTCGATCGGCGCAACCGCCGTCAGCGCGGGAATGTTCAGTGCCAGCAGCACGTCTGAGCTCAAGACCCGTGTTGATTCTGTCGCGGTGCCATGCACCAGAACGGCTAGACCTTCGCGGGCCAGCAGCAAGGCCAGCAATGGCGTTAAGACCGGCAACTTGCGGGCGCCGTTGTAGCTGGGCAAAACCACGGTGCAGACTGAGTTGTCAGGCAGTGCAGGGAAGCGATGCAAGCGTGCATGAGCAGCATCCAGAAAGCCCGCCATTTCTTGCGGTGTCTCGCCCTTGATGCGCATGGCCAGACAAAAGGCACCGACTTCGAGGTCGGTGACTGCGCCGTCCAGCACTTGGCCGAGCAAGTCTGCCGCCTGTTCACGGCTGAGCGAGCGCGCGCCATCTTTGCCGCGGCCAATTTCCTTGATGTAGTGACTGATACCCATAGAGGCGATTGTCTGCGAAGCTTGATAACCTGTGGTTATGAACTCATGCAGGGACTGGCCTGGCTGAGCGCACCAAGCGTTTGAGTTCTGGCACGCAGGAGCCGCAATTGGTGCCGCACTTGAGGGCGCTTTGCAATGCCATCAAGCGTTGTTCGTCGCGCATCAAATCCGCCGCGCCGCCGGCCTTGTCATGAATCAAGGCCAAGTGTTCCTCAATGGCTGCATCGGTGACGTTGAAGCAGGTGCAGACTGGTTTGCCGCGAGACTGCAACGCCACGGGCGCCTTGGCGCCGGGCAGCAGCAACAAACGACCATAGGCTTGCGCAGGCAACTCTTCCAGAAGCAAGGTTTTGATCCAAGCCTCGGCGCTGGTGTCTCCTGACAGCACAAAACCGGTGAGTTCGACTTGCTCGCCAAGGCGCACCAACCGGGCCGTGCGGTGCTGGCCTTTTTTGGGGTCGGCGTAGCGCAGCGCGTCAGCGCCGCTCAAGCCGAGTGCTGCTTCGATTTGCGCCAGCACGCTGGCGCTGGGCGCTTCATAGCCGGCAGCGCGGAACAGCACGCCGGTGCGTTCGCGGCTGCGGTCGGCCAGCGGGGTGTTGTTTGAAAACGGCACACAGCTGGTGAAGGGAAATGCAGCCATCAGGTGCTTGAGTTGTGTCCGCGCCGACAGCGCTTCGTCAGCGGGCAGCCACGCCATGGCCAGCAATGACCACGGCAGCTCAGCCTTCAGAATTTTGACAGCGGCGTGTTTCAGTTCGGGCTGTTTGGAGCTCGGGCAATAGGCCGAGGTGGTCAAGGCGTTGACCCCGGCCAGCCGCTCGCCGTGGCTGGAGACGCCGCTTAAATATTCTTCGCCCCAGTGCATCGCCATGAAAGCTTGGCTGACGGCGACTTCGGGTGAGGCTTGCAAGGGCACAACGATGGAGCCGCGCTTCGAGGTGACGTGCACCAAGTCGCCCTCTTTGAGCAGGCGACGCGTCATGTCTTGCAGGTTCATCTGCAGCGCCGGTTCGGCCACATGGCCAAACAAACGGCCCAGCGTGCCGGTGCGGCTCATGCCATGCCATTGGTCGCGCAGGCGGCCGGTGGTCAGTGAAAAAGGAAAGCGCGACTCGCGCGGTTCGGCCACCGGTTGGTAGACCGTGTTGACGAAGCGCGCTTTGCCATCGGGTGTGGGAAAAATACCGTCTTCGTAAAGACGCTGTTGGCCGACGGTTTGGCCTTCTTTCAAGGGCCATTGCTGCGGCGCTTCGTCGAGCATGGCGTAGCTCATGCCGGTGATGTCGAGGTCGCGGCCACGGGTCGACTCGCGGTGTTCATTCCAAATGGCTTCGACGCCAGCGGTTTCGTCGGTCAGCGAATAGGGGAACAACGATTGGCCGGTCAAGTGCCGAGATGGCAGCAACTTTTCAAGCCGCTGTGCAAAGTCCTGCGCAATCGACCAGTCATGCCGTGTTTCGCCGGGGGCTGCAACCGCCGGCCGGACGCGGCTGATGCGCCTTTCACTGTTGGTGACCGTGCCGGTTTTTTCGCCCCAGGTGGTGGCGGGCAGCAGCAGGTCGGCAAAGTCGCAGGTGCTGGCGGTGGCGAAGGCTTCTTGCACGACCACGAACTCGGCGCGTTCAAGCGCGCGGCGCACGGTGGTTTGGTCGGGCATCGACTGCGCCGGGTTGGTGCAGGCAATCCACAAGGCTTTGATCTCGCCATCGGCGGCGGCTTGGAACATCTCAACCGCCGACTTGCCGGCTTGCTCGGGCACCGAAGGTAAGCCCCACAAGGCGGCGACTTCAGCGCGGTGCTGCGGGTTGGCGAGGTCGCGGTGGGCGCTCAGTAAATTCGACAAGCCGCCGACTTCACGGCCGCCCATGGCGTTCGGCTGACCGGTCAGTGAAAACGGCCCGGCGCCCGGTTTGCCGATGTGGCCGGTGGCCAGATGCAGGTTGATCAGCGCGGCGTTTTTGGCGGTGCCGCTGCTCGACTGGTTCAGTCCTTGGCAGTACAGGCTGAGCGTGGCGGCAGAGGTTGCAAACAGGCGCGCGGCCGTCAGCAAATCTTCTTTGTTGATGCCGCAAGTTTGCGACACCAGCTCGGGTGTGTAGTCGCGCACCGTTGCTTTGAGCGCTTCAAAACCGGTGGTGTGTGCTGCGATGTAAGCCGCGTCCGTCCAGCCTTCCCACAGCATGATGTGCAGCAAGCCGTTGAACAAAGAGACGTCAGTGCCGGGCAGGATGGGCAAGTACAAATCAGCGATTTCGGCGGTGTCGGTGCGACGCGGATCGCAAAAAATAATCTTCAGCGCCGGGTTGGCGGCCTTGGCGTCTTCAATGAGCCTGAACAAAATCGGGTGCGCGTAAGCGGTGTTGCTGCCGACGATGAAAATGCACTGCGCATGGTTGACGTCGTCGTAGCAATTCGGTGGTGCGTCAGCGCCCAGCGTTTGCTTGTAGCCCGCCACGGCGCTGCTCATGCACAGACGCGAATTGGTGTCGACGTTGTTGGTGCCGATCAAGCCTTTGACCAGTTTGTTGAAGACGTAATAGTCTTCCGTCAAGAGTTGGCCGGAGATGTAAAAACCCACAGCGTCAGGGCCATGCTCGCCGATGATCTGGGCAAAGCGTTGGCTGGCGAGGTCGAGCGCGCTGTCCCAAGAGACGATTTCGGCAACGCCGCCACGCGTGCTGCGCTGCATCGGCTGAAGCAGCCGTGTTTGCCGCGTCACCACGGCCGACGCTGTCAATGCAAGCGTGGAGCCCTTGGTGCAAAGTCGGCCGAAATTGGCAGGATGCGTCGGGTCACCCCGAACACCGGTGATCTCGTTGCCCTGCGACTCGATGATGACGCCGCAGCCCACACCGCAGTAAGGGCAGGTGGACTTGGTTTCATTGAAGAGGGGTATTGACATAAGCGATAAAAATGAAAAAGTCGTGAGATTGAGGCAGCGCCGCTCACTTGTGAAGGAGTATCGCAATGACGATGGTCAAAACGATGCAAACCACTTTCCAAAAAACGACCGGATTGCGTTCTAACAAAGGCGGGCGGGTTCTGGCTAAAAATGCTTTGTTCGGGTGGCTCAGGTCGAATACAAACTCTGATAACTCTTGGTACCGCAGCTGCGGGTTGGGATGGACGGCCTTGCGCAGGGCTTCATCAATCCAGGCCAAAATACTGCGATCGGTATCGCGCGCAGAGTTGTATTCCAGCTTTCTTTGTTCGGCCTTTGTTTTTGTTCTGGCGACTTGTGCGCCATAAGGAAGTTTGCCGGTCAACATTTGATAGGCGATGACACCCAAGGAAAACAAGTCCGAGGGTGGTGAGCCTGCTTCGCCCAGAAAGTATTCAGGCGCTGTGTATTGGGCGGTTCCGAGCAAATTACTGTGTTCCAGTGGGCTGGAAATTTCTAAGATACCCGCTACTTTTGTAGAGCCAAAATCAATAATTTTCACCGTGCCCGTGCTGTCGATCATGATGTTGTTGGGCCTCAAATCTTGATGCAACATTTCCAGCTTGTGAAAGGCGCGTAAGCCCTTCGCAATTTGCCCAACAATTTCGCGCACGGTTTTTACATCGGGTTTGGGTTTGTCGATCATCCATTGGGCCAAAGTTTGGCCATCAATGTATTCCGTGACGATGTACAAGTAGCTGCGTTTTCGGGTCTGTGCGCAGGGTTTGAGGACATGTGGACTGTTGATGCGCTTGGCGATCCACTCTTCCATCAAAAACCGCTCTAGATAGGCTGCATCGCCACGCAAATCAATGGACGGCGTTTTGATAATGACTTGGGTATTCGTTTCGCCGTCCAAAGCCAGATAAACGTGGCTGCGGTGACTGGCGTGTATCTCCCTGATTATTTTGTAGCCATCCATGACCATTCTGGCCACTAGCATCGGCGCGAACGGCAGCTGCGTGAGCTCTTGGTAAACCTCATCCGCATCTTTGTAGGGCAGTGCATCGACCCGAAGAATTTGCAGCGTCAGGTTGTCACCACTGCCTTGCGCGTAGGCGTGCGTGGTGATGGTTTTGGCTGCATTGTCCAGACCATCGCCGGCGGCGCGGATGGTGTCGATGATGAACTGGACAGGGGCATATTCGTGCACGCCATCGGTGGACAAAACAAAAATATCGCCTTGTTCAACTTCAAAAGCTTGATAGTCAATTTCAAGGTTGGGGTGGATGCCCAGCGCCCGACTCAGGTAGTTTTCTGTCTCTGAAACCCACAGTCGATGGTCGCGTGTGAGTTGCTCCCATGTTTTGTCACGTAAGCGATAAACCCGTGTATCGCCCGTGTGGAAAATATGCGCAGTCGTCGACTTCAGCACCAGGGCGCTGAAGGTGCACACATAGCCTTTGTCTTTGTCGTAGCGATGCGGACTTTGCTGGCTCTGTGTGTGCAGCCATGAGTTGGTTGCAGTCAAGACGCGCTGGACAGACTTTTTGACTGACCAAGCCTCCGAGGTGCAGTAGTAGTCTTCTAGAAAACTCGTCACTGCGAATTCGCTGGCGATGTGACTGACCGCACTGCTGCTGATGCCATCGGCAATGGCGATGGCGATTCCTTTAGAGCTTAGTTGCGGTTCCCGCGGCAAATAAAGGCCGTGAAAGTCCTGTTGGGCCTCTTTGCGGCCCATGTCCGAATACTGCCCAACAGAAACGCTCAATTGACTGGCCATGGCGCTACAACGTTGTTAGGTTTGAGCCGCCCTAAAAGGTCTGTTAACGGAACGAACGCTTCGGTGCCGTTTTGATGTGCGTCGAATACAGCGTCAGGCCCGTGAACGCGATGCCGCCGACAAGGTTGCCCAAAACAGTCGGAATTTCGTTCCAGATGAAGTAGTCCATGACGGAGAAGTTGGCACCCATGATCAGGCCGAAGGGGAATAAAAACATGTTCACGACGGAGTGTTCAAAGACCATGTAAAAAAACAGCATGATGGGCATCCACATGGCGATGACTTTGCCGCTGACGGTTGTGGAAATCATGGCGCCCACCACGCCCAGAGAGACCATCCAGTTGCACAACATACCCCTGATGAAGATGGTGATCCAACCTGCCACACCGTATTGCGCGTAACCCAGCGTACGTGCCTCGCCAATGCCGGCAATCTTTTTCGCGATGTCGCCGCCTGCTGTGTTGAAGCCGTAGGTGAAAACGAAAGCCATCATGAACGCCACCGTGAGTGCGCCCAAGAAGTTACCCATAAAGACCAAGCCCCAGTTTCTGAGAACGCCTTGCAGCGTGACACCTGGGCGTTTGTCCAGCAGGGCCAGTGGCGACAACACAAACACACCCGTCAGCAAATCGAAACCCATCAAATACAGCATGCAAAAACCAACCGGGAACAACATGGCCCCAGCCAGCGCTGAGCCGGTTTGCACCGTGATGGACACTGCAAAGACTGCCGCCAAAGCCAATATGGCGCCGGCCATGTAGCCCCTGATGAGGGTGTCGCGGGTTGACATGAATATTTTGGATTCACCCGAGTCGACCATCTTGGTGACAAATTCGGAAGGTACTAAATAGGACATATTTGCTTTCTGTTTAAGTTAGTGACGGACTGGGCCTGCCACGGGGCGGGTCAGGTCGAGGGCCAGAGTCGACAGCTCAATGGTGTTGAGCATGACCTGGCCGTCTTCGACCTTGACGCTGAACTTCGGCGTACAACCTTCATCGGGTGCTTTGGCGCAACCGCCTTCGAGGTCGATGGTCCAGTTGTGCAACGGGCAGGCCACGCTGGTGCCAAAGACGATGCCTTGACTCAGCGGCCCGCCTTTGTGCGGGCAACGGTCTAACAAGGCAAAAACGCCGTCTTGGTCATTGCGAAACACGGCAACGTCAATACCTTGTGCGCGCGCTACTCGGCGTGAGCCCAGCACCGGGATGTCGGTGACGAGGCAGATTTTTTTCCATTCAGACATGGTTTTTTCCTGTTTTTTATATTGACATGACGCAAAGGCATTTCACGTCGTCAGTTTTTCGAATTGGCGCGTGTCGACTTCAGCTTCTTTGAAGTCAAACCAAGGATCGGGTTCGCCGTCGAGGGCAAACTGCAGGCGTTCCCACAGCGCTTTGCGGCCTTCGTGGTCGTCGAGTATTTTTTTCTTGACGTAGTCGAGGCCGACTCGGTTGACGTAATGCACGGTGCGCTCAAGGTACCAGCCTTCTTGGCGGTACAACTCGCAAAATGCGCCTGTGTATTCGAGCACTTCGGCAGCGGTTTTGACTTTGGTGAAAAAGTGCGCGACTTCAGTTTTGATGCCGCCGTTGCCAGCGATGTACATCTCCCAGCCGGAGTCAACGCCGATGATGCCCACGTCTTTGATGCCCGCTTCCGCGCAATTGCGTGGGCAGCCACTGACGGCAAACTTCACCTTGTGCGGGGCATACATGCGCCACATCGCGCGCTCTAAGTCTTTGCCCATTTGGGTGCTGTCTTGCGTGCCCATGCGGCACCATTCGCTGCCGACGCAGGTCTTGACCGTGCGCAAGGCCTTGGCATAGGCGTGGCCGGACGGCATGCCGATGTCTTTCCAAACGTTCACCAGATCTTCTTTTTTGACGCCCAGCAAGTCAATCCGCTGGCCGCCGGTGACCTTGACAGTTGGGATCTTGTACTTGTCAACAGCGTCGGCGATGCGGCGCAATTCGCTGGACGTTGTCTCGCCGCCCCACATGCGCGGGATGACGCTGTAGGTGCCGTCTTTCTGGATGTTGGCGTGGCTGCGTTCGTTGATGTAGCGACTTTGTGGATCGTCTTTGGCTTCTTTGGGCCAGCTGCTGGTGACGTAGTAGTTGATGGCCGGGCGGCAGCTGGCGCAACCGTTGGGTGTGCGCCATTCCATGAATTTGTAGACATCGGCAATGGTCAGCAGCTTGTTGGCGCGAATGGCCTCGCGCACGGCTTGGTGGCCGTGGTCGGTGCAGCTGCACATGGCTTTCAGTTTGGGCGTGGCCGAGTAATCGCCGCCCGCAGTGAACATCAAAATCTGCTCGACCAGCCCGGTGCAAGAGCCGCACGAAGCGCTGGCCTTGGTGTGCTTGCGCACTTCGTCAAGCGTGAACAGACCTTTTTCTTTGATGGCCTTGCAGATGGTGCCTTTGGTCACGCCATTGCAGCCGCACACTTCGGCCGTGTCGGGCATGGTCACGGCTTTGCTGTGGCCTTCATGGCCGACGTCGCCGATGTTGGATTCGCCAAACATCAGCTTGTCGCGAATGTCCGCCACGCTGCGGCCATCGCGCAACAGCTTGAAGTAGTAACTGCCGTCGACTGTATCGCCGTACAAGCAGGCGCCGATCAACTTGTCGTCTTTGATGACGAGTTTTTTGTAGACACCACCGAACGGGTCGCTCATGATGATTTCTTCGGTGCCCGCGTCTTCCGGACGCCCCGATGACGCACCCATGAAGTCGCCAGCTGAAAACAAATCAATGCCGGTGACTTTGAGTTTGGTCGAGGTCAGCGAGCCGGTGTAGCGGCCAATGCCGAACATGGCCAAGTGGTTGGCAGCCACCTTGGCTTGCTCGAACAAAGGCGCCACCAAACCGTAAGCAATGCCGCGGTGTGCTGCGCATTCGCCCACCGAATAAATACGCGCATCGGTGACGGTTTGCAGCGTGTCGGTGACGACGATGCCTTTGTTGCAATGCAGGTTCATCGACTCGGCCAGTGTGGTGTTGGGGCGAATGCCGACCGCCATCACGACCAAGTCAGTGGGGAGTTCAGAGCCGTCTTTGAATTTGATCGAGGCGACGCGGCCTTCGGCGTTGCCGGTGAGCTCTTGTGTCTGCGCACCCATGAGGAAGTTCAGGCCGCGTGCTTCGAGTGATTTTTGCAGCAGCTTGCCGGCCACGCTGTCGAGCTGGCGCTCCATCAGCGTCGGCATCACGTGCACCACGGTGACGGTCATACCGCGCAGCATCAGGCCGTTGGCCGCTTCAAGGCCGAGCAGTCCGCCGCCGATGACGACAGCGTTTTTGTACTTGGTGGCGGCGGCTATCATTTCGTTGGTGTCGGCGATGTCGCGGTAGGCGATCACACCCTTCAAGTCTTTGCCCGGCACTGGCAAAATGAACGGGTTCGAACCGGTGCAAATCAGCAACCGGTCGTAGGATTCTTCAGTGCCATCTTCGGCGCGCACCACGCGCTTGACGCGGTCAACGTCGACCACTTTTTTGCCCGCGTGCAGAGTGATGTGGTTGTCGCTGTACCACTCCCAGCTGTTCAACACGATCTCGTCTAACGTTTGTTCGCCGGCCAGCACCGGGCTCAACAAGATGCGGTTGTAATTCGGGTGCGGCTCGGCACCAAACACCGTGATGTCGTACAGATCAGGTGCGACATTGAGCAATTCTTCGAGGGTGCGGACACCGGCCATGCCGTTGCCGATCATGACCAATTTAGATTTTTTGACACGCATGTCCATGGCGTTGTTCTTTCAGTGATGCGAAGTTGGAAATCGAGAGGCGAAGTTCAGGCAGTCTTTTCGACGTGGCTTTGTCGGGTGTAAAGAAAGTCGATGACAGCTTTGCGGTAGCCCAAATACTGCGAACTCTCGGCCAGCGCCACGCGGTTGCGTGGACGCGCCAGTTTCACTTCCAGTACTTCGCCAATGGTGGCTGATGGGCCGTTCGTCATCATGACGATCTTGTCGCTCAGCAGCACGGCTTCGTCGACATCGTGCGTCACCATCACCACCGTGCTTTGCGTGGTAGCGACAATTTGCAGCAACTCGTCTTGCAGCTTGGCGCGGGTCAAGGCGTCGAGTGCGCCAAAGGGTTCGTCCAGCAGCAAGACTTTGGGTTGCATCGACAAGGCGCGGGCAATGCCGACCCGTTGCTTCATGCCACCCGAGATTTCACCGGGCCGCTTCTGTGCTGCTGCCGTCAGACCGACCATGGTCAACGCGGCGTCGGTGCGCTCTTTCAGTTGCGTCTTGTTGTCGGTTTTCGAGAAGACGCGCTCGACCGCCAGGTAGACGTTTTCATAGCAGGTCAACCAAGGCAGCAGCGAGTGGTTTTGAAAGACCACCGCACGCTCGGGGCCGGGGCCCGAGATCTCGCGGTTGGCGCAGAGCAGCGTGCCCTCAGTCGGCGTGGTCAGACCGGCGAGCAAATTCAGCAGCGTGGATTTACCACAACCCGAGTGGCCGATCAGCGCAACGAACTCGCCTTTGGCGACGGTCAGGTCAATGTCCTTGAGCGCGCAAAACGGCCCCTTTTTGGTTTTGAAGGTTTGCTCAACGCCCTGGATTTCAATGTACTTGGTGCTCAATGAAGTGTGCATGATGGGCTTTCAGTTCTTGACTTCTTCAAAGGTGAAAGCAGTGGCGATCTTGATCAGGATGTACTCCAGAATCAGGCCGACCAGACCGATCACGAAGATGGCGATGATGATGTTCTTGACGTTCAGGTTGTTCCACTCGTCCCAGACCCAAAAGCCGATGCCGACACCGCCGGTGAGCATCTCTGCGGCAACAATCACCAGCCATGCGGTGCCGACTGCCAAACGCACACCGGTCAACATGTAAGGCAGCACGGCAGGGAACAAAATCTTCGTGACGATCTTCCATTCGGACAGGTTCAGCACCCGCGCCACGTTCATGTAGTCCTGCGGCACGCGTTGCACGCCCACGGCCGTGTTGATGATCATGGGCCAGATTGAGCAGATGAAGATGGTCCAGATAGCGGCTGGGTTGGCACCTTTGAACACCAGCAAGCCGATGGGTAACCAAGCCAGCGGCGAGACCGGGCGCAACAGGCTGATGAGCGGGTTGAACATGCGGCTCAAAAACGAAAACCGGCCAATCGCAAAGCCCACCGGAATGCCGACCACCGCTGCCAAGCCAAAGCCCACAGCCACCCGTTTGAGCGATGAATAAATATTCCAGCCAATGCCTTGGTCGTTCGGCCCATTGTTGTAAAACGGATCGCTGAAAAGGCTGATGGCCTGCACCAACGTGTCCTTGGGCGACGGAATCGATGCTGCTGTACCCATTGACACCAGCTCCCAGAGGAGGACCAGCAAGCCCAAGCCGAGCAGGGGCGGCAAGCAGCCCAGCCACAACCAAGTGAGGTCGAGTTGGGGCTTGCTGGCAACGGCTGCTGGCGTTGGCTTTTTAACACTGCGTCGCGCTGGGGTCGGACTGACCGCCAAGTCGGTGGCCGGAACGTCGATGACTGGCTCTGCAGTGCCCAAAGGGTTGTGAAATACGGCACTGACCATGGCTAGACCTTCTCTCTTTTCAGGTGAATCGCATTAAACAAATCGTTCGACATAAATCGTTCGCAAGGGTGGCGTCGAGGTTCAGGCGTGAACCTTGAAGCTGTCGGCGTACTTTTTCGGATCTTTGCCGTCCCAGACCACGCCGTCCATGAGCTTGCTGCTGCGGCTTTCGCTTTTCGGCAGGCTCACATTGGCGGCTGCTGCGGCTTGCTTGTAGATGTCAATCTTGTTGACCTGCTTGGCGATCGCCAAGTAGTCTGGATGCTCTTTGATCAGGCCCCAGCGCTTGTGCTGTGTCATGAACCAGATGCCGTCTGACAGGTACGGAAAGTTGGCCGCACCGTCGTTGTAAAACTTCATGTAGTTCGGGTCGTCCCAGGTCTTGCCCATGCCGTTTTGGTAGCGTCCCAGAATGCGCTGGTTGATGACATCAACGCTGGTGTTGACATACGATTTTTCGGCGATGGTTTCGGCCATCTTGTTTTTATTGCTCAAGCTGGCGTCGATCCATTTGCCGGCTTCCAAAATAGCCGCCATCACGGCGCGTGTGGTGTTCGGGTATTTTTTGGTGAACTCGTCGGTGGTGCCCAGCACTTTTTCAGGATGGTCTTTCCAGATGTCTTGTGTGGTGGTCGCTGTGACGCCGACACCGTCCATGATGGCGCGGTGGCCCCAGGGTTCGCCAACGCAAAAACCGTCCATGTTGCCGACGCGCATGTTGGCGACCATCTGCGGTGGCGGCACGGTGATGACTTTCGCGTCCTTCATCGGGTTGACGCCGTTGGCAGCCAGCCAGTAGTAGAGCCACATGGCGTGGGTGCCAGTGGGGAAGGTTTGTGCAAAGGTGTATTCGCGTTTTTCGCTGGCCATCAGCTTGGCCAGGCCGGCGCCATCGACGGCGCCCTTTTCGGCGAGCTTTTTCGACAGGGTGATGGCCTGACCGTTGTTGTTCAGGCCCATCAGAACGGCCATGTCTTTCTTCGGGCCGGCCGTGCCCATGTGCACGCCATAGACCAGGCCGTACAACACGTGTGCAAAGTCAAGTTCACCGCTGACCAGCTTGTCGCGCACGCCGGCCCAGCTGGCTTCCTTGGTCGGGATGATCTTGACGCCGTATTTCTTGTCAAAACCCAGCACCGAGGCCATCACCACCGAGGCGCAGTCGGTCAGCGGAATGAAGCCAATCTTGACTTCCTTTTTTTCCGGGGCATCAGAGCCTTGGGCATACACAGCCGCGCGCAGTGCCGGCGTGATGCCGATGGCACCTACCGTGGCAGCTTGCAGCACGGAGCGGCGGGTCAGTGACGGTTTCAGCAGTTCAGTCATGTTGACAACTCCAAGGGTTAAGAACAAGAAAAGCAGTCGCAAAAAACAAAAAAAGGCGTTCGGACCGAGCAAACACAGTGATGTGTTGCCGGGTACGAACGCCTTTGTTCGGGTGACCCATCGCATCGCCGTTGACGCAAGGAGTCGATAGGGTTGTTGTTGCAAAAGCTGTGCCAGCTGTTTGAGCTTTGGATCGCGCCGACCTCTAGCTTGTTTTCAGCGCTTTGAATGCCTTGTGGTGCTGCATTTGAGGTCCCTGACGCACTGCTTTTGTGCGTTGCACCAATTTAGGGGGTCAGCCGAGCAAGTCGGCGGCGTCCAGCAGGCGCTGGGCCACCTCGCCCATGCGCAAGCCTTTGTCCATGGCGGCTTTGCGCAGTTTGTCGTAGGCGAGGGGTTCACTCAGACCTTGGCGCTGCATCAGCATGGCTTTGGCCTGGTCGATGGTTTTTCGGTCTTGCAATTCGCCTTTGGCGTCGGCGAGTTCCTGCCTCAAACCTTGTTCATGTTCAAAGCGCGCCATCGCCACATCCAAAATAGGACGGATGCGGGTCGGCTCCAAGCCAGCCACGATATAGGCAGAAACACCTGCCGCCACGGCGTCTTTGACGTGGCTGGTGTCGTCGTCGTTGGTGAACAGCACGATGGGGCGGCGGGCGTCGCGCGTGGCCATGACCACGTGTTCGAGCGAATCCCGGGCGTCGCTTTCGGCGTCGACGATGATCATGTCGGGCTGCAACTGGGCCAGCCGTTCAGCCAAAAAGGTGTCAGCGGGCAGGGTGGCGATCAGGTTGAAGCCGCCCTCGAGCAGGCCAATGCGCAATTGGCGCGAGCGGTCAATCAGCGCCAGTGCGGCTTCGTCGTCCGTGTCGACCGCCGACAAATCCGGCGCAATCACGACCAAACGCAGGGTAGAAGGTGGTGCCAAGAGATGGGTCATGGCCGTGATTTTGCAATATTCAAGCCAAGGGCCGCTAAGTTCTGACGTCAGCCTCGTAAACTCATCCCATGATCGTTTTAGGAATTGAATCAAGTTGTGACGAAACCGGCGTGGCGCTGGTCGACACCTCGGGCGCCGGCGTGCCGGTGCTGCTGTCCCACGCCCTGCACAGCCAGATCGAGATGCATCAGGCCTATGGCGGCGTGGTGCCGGAGCTCGCCAGCCGCGACCATATTCGCCGCGTGCTGCCGTTGATCGCCGACGTGATGACGCAAGCCGGCTGCACGTTGCCGCAAGTGGATGTGGTGGCTTACACGCGTGGGCCGGGGCTGGCCGGTGCTTTGTTAGTGGGGGCGGGCGTGGCTTGTTCGCTGGCAGCTAGTTTGGCCAAGCCGGTGATGGGCGTGCACCATCTGGAAGGGCATTTGCTGTCGCCTTTTTTGAGTGCCGACCCGCCAGAGTTTCCTTTCGTGGCGCTGCTGGTCTCGGGTGGCCACACACAACTGATGCGGGTTGACCGGGTTGGCAGTTACGAGTTGCTGGGCGAAAGCATTGACGACGCGGCCGGCGAAGCCTTTGACAAATCCGCCAAGCTGATGGGTTTGCCTTACCCGGGCGGCCCGCATCTGGCCAAGTTGGCCGAGCAGGGCGACCCGGCGGCCTTCAAATTACCCCGGCCCTTGCTGCACAGCGGGGATTTGGATTTTTCATTCTCCGGCCTGAAAACCGCCGTGTTGACGCAGGCCAAGAAGTTGGGCGATGAATTGGAGAGTCGAAAAGCCGATCTGGCTGCCTCCACGCAAGCGGCCATCGTCGAGGTGCTGCTGAAGAAATCCATGAGCGCCATGGCGCAAACCGGGCTCAAGCGCTTGGTGGTGGCTGGTGGTGTGGGCGCCAATGCTGAGCTGCGGCGCCAACTCAATGCGGTTTGCCGGCAGCGCGGCATCCGCGTGCATTACCCCGAGCTGCATTTGTGCACCGACAACGGCGCCATGATTGCGCTGGCGGCAGGTATGCGCTTGCAAGCCGGGCTGGAAAACCTGCAGACGGCTTACACCTTTGATGTCAAGCCGCGCTGGCCGCTGGCCGAGATCAGTCCCAACCCTGGGCTATAATCCGAGGCTTTGCTGATACAGCCACGTGTTAAAACGTGCTGAATCAGTGAAAAAACACGACGTTCAGCGGTCAACTCCCACAGTGGGAACACTGCTTCGTTCGCAAGTCCACATAGAAATCGGAAAATCATGATTGCAAAATCGATCAAGGCTGACATTGTTCAAGCCAACGCCCGCCAAGCTGGCGATACCGGCAGCCCGGAAGTCCAAGTCGCTCTGCTGACTGGCCGCATCAATGAATTGATGCCTCACTTCAAAACCCACGCCAAAGACCACCACGGTCGCCGTGGTCTGTTGCGCATGGTGAGCCGTCGCCGTAAGCTGCTGGACTACCTGAAGTCCAAAGATGCTGGTCGTTACGTTGCACTGATCGCCAAACTTGGCCTGCGCAAGTAATTACTGATCAACTTTAAGAGCGCCTGAGTTAGTTCACTAGCTCAGGCGTTTTTTACTTCGGAGCAAGGCAAAAAGAGCACGCGCTGTGTCATTCCACAAGAAAAGTCCTGAAACTAGATGTTTTTTCAGGCATTTTGTGGAATGGCATCGTGTTCAGCCAGCCCCGCTCCGGGCCTTGGGTTGCAGCCTGATGCAACCGATTTACATGGAGTAGAACAATGAGCATTTTCAATAAAGTCAGCAAAACTTTCCAATGGGGCCAGCACAAGGTCACGATGGAAACCGGTGAAATGGCCCGTCAGGCCAGCGGTGCGGTGTTGGTCGACATGGACGGCACAGTTGT
>Ga0208916_10000729_pt1 | contig 14929 bp, 23 predicted proteins | sample DEB19_08_DNA_5_FD_184523 | JGI IMG/M metagenome (GOLD analysis project Ga0208916, IMG submission 184523) | Aqueous microbial communities from the Delaware River and Bay under freshwater to marine salinity gradient to study organic matter... | ecosystem: Environmental > Aquatic > Marine >... | reverse complement strand
CTCTTTTGCTTTTTCTATTGTGTCGAAGATTCCATAAGGGCAACCCTCTGGGTAATTTTCTCCCTCCATTACGCAATATACTTTATTCATTTCTTGGCCTTTTCCATATCTATCTTCTGATATTTTTTTGCTCTTTCTAATAGCTCTTTGGTGATACGATGCGAGTAGTCTAGGTGGCTGATGATGTCCTTGTAGTTCTCCCGCTTTGCGTGGTCGAAGTCCTTGAATAAATCCTTCAACCTTTTCGATACGATTGCGTGAAACTCATCTACTAGCTTTAATCTTTTGACGCTCATTTCTTTTTAATCCTTTCTAGAATATCTTTTGCTAAATCCCACAATGCTCCGCTCACGAATATGATTAGGAGATAGAGACTCAAGCACCCCAAACCGATGACGAATAAGTCCCACAAAGCTTTCCCTATGGATGAAAGGAAAGTTACCATTTGGGTGCTTTCGGCCAGCTTGCCCAAAGCCGAACATCATTTTCAGAATGCCCCCAGCTTCGTGAGACAAACGAGCCATCGACATAACGACCGACACAAACCTCACCGCCAATATCCATAAGCACTTTTTCATCGTTCTTGGGTTTCTCCTCTATTGTTTTCCATTCAAGCATTGACCACTTGACCCTTGGAACATCGACATCAATGCTCATCCTAGTCTCCGCAAGGCTACGACAACCTCATTGAGAATGTCTTGGATGACTTGATCTTCCGTTCCATCTGCCAGTCGTTGGACGAGTTCGGCACACCGCTCCCTTTCGAGGGCGGCGGCCTTGCTCATCGCATCGTTGATGATGTCTTGGATTAGGTCAGAATGGGATTTCATCGTTGGGATTTCCTTTCGCTATGGCATCTGCTTCTGCAAGAATCTCTGCGATGATTTCGTTTCTGATGATGTCGTTTTTATATGGCTTGCCGTCTGCTCCGGGTTTAAGGTCTTGCTTGGATAGCCACTCCAAATAATCCAAGCCCTTGTTTCCAAAGGCGGCGATCTGGCGAAGCGTTGAGCCTTTGTGCTTGCCGAACTTCAATTCCATATCTCTCGGCTCACCGCCATTCGTCTTGACCGCAACTCCGTTGAGCTTTGCCGTGATGTCGGCTAGGTCGGCCTTGCTGATGGAGTCCGACTTAACTGTGTCTAGCTTAACTGGCTTGGGTGCTGGCTCGTACTTGTCCGTGTTGATATCCTCGAACCCGCCATGTGGAACTTCCTCGGCTGGGGTGGTTGAGAGGCTCTTATCAATCAACACTACGATATGGGCAAAGGCAGAGCGACAAGCCCGACTGATTGCTCTAGTCTGGCACATCGCTCTCTTTGCGTAGGTCGGACGCTTCTCCCACATCGGCTCGTCATCACCCAAGAACCCCTCGGCACTTGAGATTACTTGGCCGTTGTCCATTCGCTTCACCTCACCGATGCAACGATAGCCATCTTCGAGACGCTCAACATCTCTTGCACTTGCTACGCATCCGTGAGCTACTGCGATTGCTTGCCAGCCTTCAACTCGCACATAGTCCTTCTGGCCTATGCGTTGGCAAGTTTCTTTTACAATGGCACGACAAGCCCCAGCCACATCAGTCGCTTGCCGAATGTGGGTTGAGACTCCGTTGCCGTTAGCTACTACTAATTCATTCATTGGTTGTTTCTCCTTGGTTTTTATTGTTTATCTTGTCCGTAATCGAATATGCCAAAACCTTCGGCATTTTCTTTTGCGGTTGTGGGTAAGTTCAAAAATCTAAAGTCATTCCGGCTGTCGAACTCAGTATCTGGGAAAGCTCCGAACACTCTTACTACCCATTCATCCGTAGTTTCATTTGGTAATTTTTTATTGGCTGGTTCTTGATGCCAAAATGTAGGCAGTTCTTCATTCATTTTTTTGTCCTTTCGTTTATGGTTTTGATTATCGGGGAAAGCCACTTGGTGCTTATGTCGTGGGATGGAACTCTGAAAACTAGGATGCCCATCGAGGCGGCCAGATTGTATTTTTCCATATCGTTCAAGAACCCGGTTGGCCTCGTGTGTCTGCCCCTGCTCCACACCCCGCCCTCAAGCTCAATGGCCACGCCATCGATGTGGTAGTAGTCGAATCTAAATCTTCTCCCATCAGCAAACTTGTATTCCTTTAACAGCCCCCACCCACCCAAACTCTTCCAAAGAATCTCGAACTTGGCAGATGGGGTTAGCTTCATTTTAGTTACGCCCCACCCAGTTCTTTGTGGGCAAGACTAGCTCTGGCTGTTTGGGCTGGTTCCCCTCGGCCACGATCTTGTCCAATCGATCTAAGTCGGCGGCCACGGACAAATAGAATCTCCTTCTTTCGTAGTTCTGCTGGTCGATATGTTGGGCAATCATATAAAGCCCTCGGACTATCACCAGTCCCACAAAGATGATGAGGCTAAAGATCACCAGCGAATCCTCTGTTTCTGCCAAGCGGGTGAGCAGTAGTTGGGGTTGGTGATAAAAGGATACTTGCCATCATCCAGAGCCTTCATCACGAAGCCCTCCCAGATAACCTCACCCGCCTTGTTGTTCTGAAAGTTCATCTCCTCCCATATTGAATTGATCTTGTGGTGGGCGAGACGGACAAAGCGGAGGAGCTTGTTGGCTTGCAGATCAAAGGTGACGGCCTCCAAGTGTTCGATCTCCTTCATCCGTTCGGCGTAGGGCTTCGGGTTGGCCGGGTCGAATGCATCCATCACAACGATTGTTCCTTTGCCAGTCTTGGTGCGTTGTCCCATAATCTCGCAGTCTACAAACCGAGACTTGATACCAGCACCGAGGATTCGATCTGCCATTAGCTTATGATTGGTGGCGAACTTGCCGTGGCGGTTATAGCCCTGCTGGGTTTCTTGGTCGAACCAGCCCCGCCATCCGTTGAGCTTGCCCTCAATGGAGAACCCATCGGAGAACTCATCGTGGTTCGCTGGCACGGCTGAACCTACTGGCCTTGCTGGGAGTGGTAAGGATGTCATTGTTTTTTTTGTAGGGATTTCGTTGAGTTGTGTAAAGACTTATTTTAGGAGTTGCTCAACTATGAAAAGGGTTGAGCCAGCACCTACGACTAGGCCGATGATATAGGCTATAAGGATTTTGTTCATTAGTTTAGTTTCCTTTCTTTATTTTTTAACCGCAAGGATTCCACACCCGCAACAATTTGAAACCTCTATTCCAATAAAGGATTCATTTTCAAAGTGACGGAAATAATCCCTAGAACCAAAGACAAGCCAAATAGCTCCACGGATTACTTTGTCTGCCTCAACTGGCGAGAAATCATCTTTGACCGCTGAAACACAATCAATCATCCCATCAAAACGAGATGTAGTCTTGCTGAAAAGCCGATCAGAGTTTTTTCTGATAAAGGCTTTGAAGGTGGAAAGGGTGATTCGTTTCTTCGTCTCGCTCACTTTAACCGGGGCGAGTTCGGTTGTCGTTGTTGTTTCTTGCATACCCACACCCTATCACACCCCCACAACTTGTCAAGGGTTTATTTACGATTATTTGTAAGTCCCTATAAACACGCTACTTGCGAGGGGGCTTTATGGGTAGTATTTTGTAGATTTGTAGCTGGCGAATGGATGGTTTTGTTTTTGTCGCGATTAAGAATGGGTGCTTCCGCATCTCTAGCTTTTTATTTTTCATCATATCCTTGATGAGTCTTGCAGTCGTGTTCGTTTTCAAGCCCCAGAGTTTTGCAATCTCTGGCCGAGTATAAAACCCCTCTGGGCGTGGTGGAGTAAAGCGATTGTAAATGTGTTCTTGTAGAAGTTTCTGCCAAGGATTTCGTGGTTTCATATCAAAAGGATTTTATGTTTGTGGGTAGGTGGAACTTGTTGCCTCGTTGTCTTGCTTGGAATACATCGTGCGTTTTGTCGGGGTGAATCATCCCATAAGCCCAGCCGTGTTGCCATCTTAATCTACGCAACTGACCTCGGTTATATTCTGGGGTCTTATTGCACAAGCACCCAATGTTGTACCCGGTGCGAGGGTCGATGGAGACGCTACGAAAATAATCAATGGCGTGTGTATGCCCAAAGATAACATCTCCATACGCATCGCTATGTTGCTTTGCCGAGTGCATAGCGTGGCCGTAGCCGTGTGCGAATGATAGCGTCCCGCATTTGTAGATACCAGCCACGGAATCGTAGGGGAACATTCTTCCCCTTGTCTCTTTCATAATGGCCTCGATGTTTTCAATCCCATCGTTGGCGTAGTCCCTTGCTATTCCACTTCGAGAGTTACGGCTCAAGTCATATATGCGTTCATCGTGGTTGCCCCTCAAAAAGATTCTCTCATCCCCGAACTTGAAGAACTCCCTCAAGAACTCCTCCCCACAATCCCAATCCTTCTGCAAACTAGATGCTTGCTCCTCATCCCCTGCTCCTTTGCGGATTGCTCGGAAGTCCCAGAGGTCACCGATGCAAACAACTAGGTCTGGTTGGTATTCCTTCGTGAAAGCGAGTAGAGCCTTTACCGAAGGAGCGTCTTGTTCGTCGCCGTGAATATCTCCACAAGCAACGAATTTAATGGGCTTCATAAAGGGGGTTTAGATTGGCCTGTAAGAGTTGTGTAAATAAGGTGACAACACTCTCTTGCTCTAGGATTTGTCAATGTCTCGTCTGTGCATCCGTCCCTAGCTAATTCCATAACGATGTGCATCTGCTGGCGTAGGGAAAGAAGATAAACCATTTGATCGGTTGCCTCTGCTATTGCCTCCTCAATCAAGCGAGCCGTTGGCATTTCCCATAACTTCGTTCCTTGGTTTTCCTCAACCCCTTTTTTATATTTCTTCTCCATCGACTCAACCGCCGCAACTTGCAAGGTCGTTAAATGAAGTTCGTGCTTTTTAGTAAAATGCTTTGGGGTTTTCTCCACGCCTTGCTCTAATGTCATCCATTAACGACTAGACCACGGACGCTTACTGACTAGAGAAACCTTTTGATTATTCACTTGTTGCTTTTGTGGGGAGACTAATTCCCTCCACCCAGAGATTGTTGCGTCCTCAAGGTGGGGCTGTTCCCATTCTAAATGCCGTAGCTGGTGTTTCTGTGCGATCTTCTGGCAGATGGAATAGGTCTGGTCATCGTCCCAAGATGGGATTAAATCGTTAGTCGGAGTACGAGCAAGGGGAACATAGTCTATTGCGTGAGACCCCTTGCCTTGGTCAATGTGGAGCGATTGTGGGGGTATTCCACGAGCGTTTGTGACTTTGACCCCAGCTTTTGTGCGTCCACGGCTGTATAGCTCCTCTTGTTCTTGGGGCGTTCTGGTTGAGCAGTAGATCAGAACTGGAATCTTTTTGGACATCAACTCCGAGTACCAAGCCCCCACCCTCTTCCCAAAACTAGGCTCACACTTTTCGATGTGGCTTCTCGACCTCTCCACCGCCTCTCGAATCGTCATTGGTCAAGCCTCGACTTGCATCGTTCTGTTTCTTCCATTGAGCGAGATAACGCCTTGAGCGTCTGGGCATACAGCTCTCGGTATTCTTGGGGGCTTGCTTTTGCTCGGTCGAGTTTGTCCCATCGCATAATGAAGTCCGAGATCGAGTCTTGATGTGGCGTTTGCCCAATGTCGTAAGGGCGGGTGGTTGCACACCCACAAATCAAACTAGCGACGATGAATCCAAGAATCCACTTCCGTATCTCGCAGACGGCGTTTGTAAGCAATTTCTTCATCGTCTCGTTCTTTTCTTGTCTTGGCTCGGTTTTTTGTCCACCAAGCAATAATTCCTATCACGCCAGCAAGCGAGGCGAGAATGGCCTCCCACATTGCTACTTCCTAGAGAAGCGACTTAAGAACGAAACTACCTTGGTCAAGCTCGCCTCCGGCTCGTCACCGGGTATCAAGGAAGCAACGGCAATCACGGCAGAGAGGAGGGCAACCAAAGCACCAAGCCAAGCAAACACATCTTGAGACTGAACGAAAGCTAAGATTTGTTCCATAAGAAGGGGGGGGGTGTCAAAGAGGTTCGCCAGTACTTGTATTCCAAGTTCCTCCGTAAGACCAGTATTCAAGCGGCGTTAGAGTTAATTGTAGATCTCCCCCCATATAGGCATCATCGGGCAAACCATCTATGGTAATATAAACTGGCATATTTACGCCAAATATATTAAGAGAAGTAGAGGGGATTGTGGTTGCGTATGGCCCGTAAAAAGCATTGAACCCATTTTCGCCTCCGAGCGAATTTCTTATACCATCATCCGAGAAGCTTGCGGTAAAATTAAGTGAAAACAAATTAAGATTGTTTTTGTTTGCTGTATATTGATTAAGAACAATTCCTCCAAAGTCTGGCGAGCGATTAAAACTAAAGCCTGACGCACACACAAGATTCTCCTCAGAATTTGCGTATGTTTGTGGTATTTCGACAGGGTTAAAATTAAAAGTACCTGTTATATCTTCGAATGGTGGCGGGTATGTGCCTATCCCAGATCCAGTAAGCTGAAACCTTTTAACTCTCCAATAAATTTTCATTATTGTTTCAAGCGGGAAAACGCAGGCAGGAGAGGTTGATTCTTGTATGCAAAATGGGAAATAACCACTTCCACTAGCGTGAAGAACTTTACCCATAAGGATTTCGTTAGGGCAACTGCCCTGCGTTAATAGCCGATGACGGTGATTCGGTAAGTGGCCGTGGCTGGCGTAAGGCTTCCGTTGGTTGCATTGATACAATCAACCTCTAGTCCATTCGTAGTTGTGACGTGGCCGAGGAATGAAACACCTTGAGGATTGCTTGCTGGCAACCCAAGTAAAACTATGTCGTTGATTTGGCATCCAGTCACGGTAACGCTAACAGAGTTTGTGCTGTTATTGCCAACTATACCAAAATAAATAGATGCAGTTGTGGTGAGTGTCCTAGCAGAAAGCGGTAACACTCCAAAGGTGCTTGTGTTGTTATTTACAAGTAACCCAGTTTGAGTAAGAGCAGAAACAACATTAACTGCAGTTGGCTGGGTATAGGAAAGAAGGCCAAGGTTTGTTAGGCCAGAAACGATGTTTGTGCTGGATGGCTTTGTAATTGGAGTAGAACCAAAGAACCCAATGCAAGTAGTATTAACAGAGGCAAATGAACTCTGCAAGGTCGTGCCCCCGCCAGACCAAACGAAAATGGGATTGAAAGAACTATCGTAAAGAGTCCTATTCCCATAATCCACAGAATAAGATGAATCGCTTGCATTAAGTATTCTGTTTGAGGCATCAACATTACTACTGGAATCCTCAACGAAAAGTGCGTTGGCCTCTGCCTTGGTATAATAGCTTTCTTGAGTGGCTGGTATAGCAGATCCGCTAGTAATCAAATCTTTTCTAATCGTTACAGTCCCTTGGTGCAAGGTCTTTGGATTCCCTCCATCGGTAATCTCAATTTCAATGGTGGGAGTTAGGATATCTGTGCCAGCTTCGGCAAATAATTCATCTAGCTCTGCCGTTGCAAATGTTACTGTGGCTTGCCTCCAAGGGGCAAAATAAATCCCGCTTGTGTCTAACAATAAATTTGTAGTTACATTCTGTGAGCCAAGGCTACGAACAAAAGAAATTGAATATCCATTCTCACCAACAAGGGGAGAAACTGAAATGTTGCCAGCCCCGATTCCAGTAACCGCACTAAGAGCTTCCGTGGCACAGACCGCAGTTGCCCCTATTTGGATGGCCGTGGTCGAGTTGCCACCATAGTTAAGAACAAACGAACCTCCTACAACATCCTTGCCGAATGCAACCCTATAAGATTCGTTTGATGTGGATGAGCCGTCTTGTATTTTGCTTATAACTGCCTCCCCAGCAGTTGAAGAGGCGACAAAACTATTGGCATAAACTGCGGGGTTTCTGCGTAGTTTAATTATTTGTTGTGCCCTAATGTTAGAAGCAGGGAATCTCCTTGTGCTAATAAAGATTGAGCTTAATGGGAAAAGCGTAAAGCTATCTCCTCCAAAGGACATAGCCGTGTTTGGCTGGGTAGCAGTTAGAACATAACTATATTCCTCATTCCCGAATGTGGTAACCGTAGAAACATTGTTGGAAATTGCGGTATAGATTTGAAGTGCGGTTGAGCTAAATGTAATCGCAGAAGATGTCGTTCCGTTGCAAGTAAGCCGAAACTGACCATCCGTAGGAACATCGTCTATGTTCCCAATTCCAAGCTTTAGGCTTGTCCCGGTTGTATCGATATCGGATGGCACTTGTCCAGTTGGGGCATCTTGGATGCGAAGCCTAAATGTATAGACATCGTTCCTTGTAAATTGAGGTAGCACACCCCCTGCCGCCGAACCCCCTATCTGAATCCCTCCCCCTTGTGCGTCTAAATAGATATCAATGTTGGATGCCATTATCTAGTCCCCTTGTTAAGTGCTTGTGGTAAGGACAGCCAGAAGGGCGGGAGTGCCGTTACTGCAAACATTAAGAGTAACAACATTGAAATTACCAGAAATTTTTAATCCATATCCTTGTAGTTGGTCTATTTTAATATAATCACCGGCCTCTGGTCGTATAGTTTCAACCCTATCTCGCATATTTTGAAAAAAACTTTTTCCCATCTTTATTTTTCCAGATGGAATTTCCTCTAATTCCTTATCGTTTCTAGGCATAAATTTATCTTTCTCTAGGAAATACGCCAATTAGATTGCTAGTATCTTCATTCACAATAAGGGCACAATCTTGATATGTGTTGGTTACCTTAAAGAATAGCCCAACTCTCTCTGAAAATTGTGAAATACATAACATACCATAATATGTGTAGCTTTTTTGTTTAGGAGTAGATAAAGGTTGAGTAGCAGATGAAAGAGGTCTAAAAGAATCGACTGCAAATGCATTTGCAGTACTCTCGTAATAATAGGGGGCTTTAATGCTTCTGTATAGATTTAGCCCATTGACTGAAACTGGAAGGCTAGTTCCAATTCCGTATCTTTTCATCATATCTAATTCTGGAGAATCAGAATCACTATAATAAATAAAATCAATAATAACAGAAACTTGGTTTTCCGTGTTGAGGGTGGGCTGAATCCTCTGCTTTGCTGGCGGCAACCAAGAGGTGTCGCCGATGCTTGCTCTTGTTGGCTTTAAGATTCCAACATATTGCACAGAGGCCGTGCTGATTCCACCAACCTCCTCTGATATGCTTACAGAGTCAATCACGACATACGGATATGTTGTGGTTGGTAATGGATAAACATAATTCATCACAGTATTATATGGAGTTCGGTTTATTAGCCTTGTGCGAAATGTTTGGAATTCGCTAGTTGCAAATGCATAAGTTTCTGTAAGGCGTGATAATCCAAGATCATCGGTATCAGAGATAACCGAAGTGCGAATCATTTTCCCTGCTGGTATTCCTATAATGTTTGCCATAAATTAGGTTGCGTGTGCATACGCCTTTAGTTCGTCAAAGTTCTTTTGCAATAGTTCTTCTATGGATGATAGAGACCCCTTCCCCTTGCCACCGGCCACGCCTCCACCTGCCGATGGCGGCACTCCAAGCGGAGTCTTTAATTGCTTGCCGAAATCATCTACAGCCTTGCTGGTTTTTCCAAGGGAATCTCCAAGATTTGAAGATTCATTTCCAGATTTTAGGAAGCTATCAACCATATTGCCACCATTCTCAATCATCCCATCAGCAAAATTACTGGCACTACTCATAGCCTCATCAAATGGAGTTTTAAGATCGGATAGATTTGATGAGAATAATTCAGAGGATTGAGTTGCCGTGACTTGTGCATCATTAAAATCATTAAGAGCCTTTACAGAGCTATCTACACCCTCGGCAAGTTGATCTGTTCCCATCGATGCTCGGCCTTGTGCCCTTGCAGATTCATCACTAACCCTTTTAAGCCTATTTTGAACTTCTGAGGATTGTGGCCCGACTCTTCTAGACTCTCCTCTAGCGGAGAGTTCTCTATTCATCTCATCGGCTAGTCTTTGTTTTTGTGCATCAGCCGCCGCCCTCTGCCCTGCCCTAAACTCTCTTTCCGCAGATTGCCTTAATCCACTTTCAAAACTGGTTTCTCTTGCTCCGGTTGAACCAGAGCCACCAGTACCAGCCCTAGCAATATCAAAAGCACTAGACCCAACCCGCCTTTGTTGCTCTTCTTTTGCAGTAACAACATCAGCGGTTAGTGTGGATGCCTTGGCCGACCTCTCTTGCTCTGCCTTATTGTTGGCATCAATTCTCTTTTGGGTTGCCTCTTCCGCCTTAATTTCCGCATCGTATAGATCGTTAAATCTTTTCTGCTGTGCTTCTGCTAGTTCTTTTTCTGCTTTGATTTGAGCTTCTATTTCTTTCTGTCTCTTCTCTGCGTTCTCTGTTTCTTTTTTGCTCCTCTCATCAGCAAACTTTGACCTAATCTCATCGGCTTGTAGCTGATATTTGCGGGTAATTGCTAACGCTGTTTCAGATTCTTTAATGGCATCTATTCCGTCTAGCTCTTTTTCTAATGCCCTTGAATTTAATTCTAGTGCCTTATTTTCCGCATCAAGTCCCTGCATCTTTTTTAGGTGAGCCAACTCTGATTCTGCGCCAACTCTTTTTATTTCTCTTGCTTGATTCTCTGCAATCGTGGCTTGGATGTCCATCAGTTTTGTAGACTGCGTGATGTTGTCGATTATGCTTGTGAATGGGGAATCGTTAATCTCCTTAATTTTCTTTCTTATATTTTCGGCAACTCCCTCAAAATTTTTAGCTTGCCCGGTTGCTTCTGCAAAACTCATCGCCTTTCCAGCCTTATCCATACCAGCAAAGGCTTCGGACACCGCCATTTCTGATTGCTTTACAGCTTCATCAATTTTAGCAAACGCATCAATCAACGCCTTGCCGGCAATAATAATTCCAGTTCCAACCAACGAAGAACCCAATATTCTGCTAAATGCTCCTAGTGCGGCAGAGGCGACATCAGTTCCATCTCTGGCTTGTGCTATGTCTTGGACAAAAGACTTCAACGCCCCAGATGCTTTTCTTGAAGATACATTTACACCATCAAGACTCTTCTCATATTTACGCACTCCCGAATCATCGGCTTGCGTTTCAATCTTAAATACTAGCGGCTCCATTTTATACAGCCTTCACATTGATCTTTTTGCCAAACCAAGCCTTCGAGTTTCTTTCAATTACAAGCTCATACATTGATTTAATTTCGGCTTGCAATCCCTGCATAAGCCCAGCCTCTTGTTTGGCTCTTGCTCTGGCTATATCGTTTGCACTTCTCATAGGTGTTCCTTTGTATCTCAAGTCAAACACGCCAGCCCCATTCCATATCATAAACTCGTTGCTTCCGGGTGCTAGGTTTGTAATGGTTGCCCCGCCTCCATAAGCCTTTCCGGAAAGCCTTTCAAGCGTAGCCGAACCAAAGTCACCCCTTCTAAAAGGCTTGCCTAAGGCGGCGGCAGCACAAGCCCAGCCAATCCTTAAGAACTTAGACCCTTTCGCTCTATATGTAATAAACTTTTTAGATTTACCATCCATAAACTTATCTTCACCAGATGGAGATTTTTTCTCTCCCTTAATAGGCTTAAACTTATATACGGTCTCTTTGCCGAAATCCGTCAGCCCCTTATTGAAATACTTTTTCTTTGTAATCTTCATGCCCACAATCATCTTTTTTGTGCCGCCAAGAGGACGAAGCCCCATATTTTTTCTTTGCCAATTTATCAACTTATACAAACCAACATATTGGGTATTACCAGTTCGGCTTCTTCCATTGTCTTTTGTAATTGGTAATCCAAGCAGTTTTGCCCTAATTTCAGGTCTTTCGGCAAAGTCTGTATTCTGTGCCGCCTTATAAGCTATGTTTGCCATCTTTTCTTTTACAGAATCATATATAGATTGATTTCTAACTGTAACATAGTCTTGCAAGGCTTGTTGCACTTGTTGATAGTTAGACACAATACCGCCCTCTTTAGTAACAGATGCGGTTAGAATGTTCATTTTAGAAGTGGGGGTGTTAAATCTCAACGCCCATAAGTCTTGCCATCTCAGTTCTATCTTCTGAGCTTACAGAGGAATCTCTCACAATCTTAACCCCGCTACCAAATAAGTATGTATGGATGCCTTGGTTTAAGAGTCGTATTGGGACGCTCCACAAAATGTATTCCATACTCCACCCGGTTCGTTCTGCCAGCGTGAATAGCGTGTAAGCCGTCCAAGCTGGCGTTACTCGTTTCCCGAGGATTGTCCCTCAAGTCCAGATTGAACGATTGAAACTCTAGCCTTGCTTGCTTCCTCTATGATTGTGGAGACGATATTTGTTGCTGTATCTCTATCCTCATCAGACTTATCAGCAACCCAATCCAATACCCTTTCCCTAAAAGCATCCTTATCCCAAGCCAGTTTAATTGCTTCCCTCTTGTTCTTGTGAATCAGCAAGTGCAAGTATAGGAAAGACCATATAAAATACACCGAGGAATCGTTCTTGTCTTTGCATTGTAGCATTAAGAGGCGAGAGCCTTCTGTATATTCTGCAATCTGCTCGCCCTTAAACGATTTGTGGGGCTGAACAAATGATGCACTTAATTCTTCGTCTAGGATGTCACTCATATTATATTGCTTTTAGGATAGCCCTTTTTAGCTCTGGTTTGGCGTTTGTAGGCACGAGGAGCGTCTGCCCCCCTCTCTTTATGATCTGGATTGGCTCGGCTCTTTTAACCAATCCTAGCAAGGTTTCTCGATTCTCTAGTGCGGCTCTGACATAACGAATTGGGGCTTCTTGGTCGCTAGTCATATCTGACCACTTGGCCTCCATCTCTTTCTTTGCGGTACTTCCAGACCCACCAGAATTAAACCAGAATGTGATCTGTTTTGAGCCGTCGTCACGGATTATGTGGGTTACCGGGTCTGTTTGTCGGAGCGTCCCACCGAAGGCGGCCACGGCACTTGCAACTTTAATGTTTGTCGTGCCCCAGTAGCTACTGCCTTCCATAAGTTTAGGATTTCATTAGAGGACTAGAACCTCTATTAACTTACATTCGGATAGCCAGTAGCCGAGATATCGATTGTGACGAATCCGGTATTCGTCTTGTTGATAGCGATTGAGTCAATGCGACAAGTTCCAACCGTAGTAGCATTAGCAAGGGAAGCAAAAGCACCACCAACCGTTAGGCTTGTGTTAGCCCCAGTAATGGCAACGCTCAAAGAGTAGGCTGTCGTGGGATTGTAGTATCCAATAGCAGAAATATCCCCGGTCGCACTCCTAATTTCGTTCTTCTCTACATTTCGTGTTTCGGAGAAGCTCTGAACAAGACCAATCGTCTCTGTGCTTAACCCGAATACAAGCCCAGCATTTCCTACGGTGGTGGCGGGCATTAGATTGAAACCTCAGAAAAATTATTATTCATAGTTCTACTTTAAGGGTGTCAAATTATCGAGGGAACACCCGCACCTTTATGAGTTCCCAGATTGTTGAAAAGACCGCCCCCGAAACTAGGGCAACTAGCCAGAGCTTCGTTTTGATGGTGTGGGCATCCCTTTCTAGGGTGTCTACCTTGCCGTTCATCCTCCCAGTCCATTCGGCTATTTCGCTAGTGTGACGCTCTAAAATCGAAATTAACCCCACCTGCCTTTCTTCTATTCTTGCCAATCTCTCCCTCAAGTCTGCCACTTGGTCTGCACTCATATCTCGTAATGTTCCGAGCCTTCACAAATTCTAACGCAAATTTCCCCATCTTCATTTATGAATTGCTCTATGTAGCCCTCGGCCTCAAGCCATTTTAAGGAGTGCATAAAGTCCTCGTAGGTGTATTGATACTTCATTTGCTAGGTGTCTTGCCAGCATCCTCGGCGGCTTGCATCATCTCGTAGTTTGGCAGGGCGTTATTGTCCGTGTGCTTGGGCGAGCAAGAGCAGAACAATAGGGCAAGGGTTAGGATGGGCATAATTATGATTCGTGTTAAATGTGCTTATTGGGGTGTGCAAATAAGGCTCATCTTTAAACCCCTCTGCCAAGCTCTTTTAGCCGTCCTAATCGTTGGGGTTTGCCCGGTGATTCGTGCCGTATAAACTTTTGTACCAGAAATGTTGTTTTGAATCTTGGTAAAGAGGGGGGGTGTTTCTGAATAGAAAGCCTCAAAGATTGAGCAGTATTCAGCGTCAAAAGCCTCTTTGGTGGTCTTGGCCGCCGTGTCGGAGTAGTTGATTGTAACGGCCACTTCGTAGACTCCAGTATAGTTTCCAAGAACTTGCTCCCCTATCGATGCCGAGATTGTAGCAAATGGGAATAGCTTCGCCCCAACCTTATTAGTCTTATAGACATTCAGCCCAGAGATTCCAACAAGCAAATCCTCTAATGCATCCTCCACATTGATTTGGACGCTGTTGCTCATTTTTTTGCGGTAGCTATAATGTCTAGGGTCATAGCCCTTGACCAAGTTCTATTTTGTCCATCGATTGCTGGGCTATCGTCAGTAACCTTTGCCACATAGAAAGTAATATTTGAGTTTGTCGTTAAATAACTAGCAAGGTCTGGCGAGCGATAGAGTTGCTCTAGGATGTCATAGAACTTTGCATCGAAAGCTGTTCGTGCGGTCGTATCTGCTCTAGCAACATAGGTGATTGATGCTGGGGCTCTAAATACACCAGAAAAAGGCATAACCTCTTCGCCGCCAATTTGTGCTTGGACAGTAACGCTTGGCATCGTCCTAGCCGTGCCTCTTTCACTCGTAAAAAAGTTCACCCCAGTAACACCAGAAACTACATTAAGGAGGGCGTTCTCAACCTCCCTCTCAATAGAGGCCATTAGGTCGTAATCTCCGCAAGTTCGATGGTAAAGGAAAGGCCATCTGTGCTTTGCGAAAATCCTCCGATCATACGCTCCACCCCGCTAACTGTGCAAAGAGAGCCGATAACTGGGGCAGAGATTCCAGAAGCTAAAACAACTAGGCTTTGAGTCACCCTAAACACCTCGCCACCTATCTCTAGCTCGCTTGCCGTGGTTAGGTCTGTAACAGAAGCA
>Ga0208916_10000728_pt1 | contig 14939 bp, 21 predicted proteins | sample DEB19_08_DNA_5_FD_184523 | JGI IMG/M metagenome (GOLD analysis project Ga0208916, IMG submission 184523) | Aqueous microbial communities from the Delaware River and Bay under freshwater to marine salinity gradient to study organic matter... | ecosystem: Environmental > Aquatic > Marine >... | reverse complement strand
GTTTGCCGCAATGAACGACGCACGCTCAGAGATTGAGTGTGCTGCGCTTGCGGCGACGCTTGCGCTGCTGGCGATCTCTTTCGTCGCAGAGCAGCCCGCTGTGAGCACGGCGAGAACTATCGCTTGTCGAACCATTTGGCTTTTGCCTCGTTGAATCCGAAGAACGAGCCCGCAACCCAACCAACCAAAAGTAGCAAGCAGCCAAAGAAGCCAGTACCGAGAGCGTTACGAAGAAATTCCATGTGTCCTCCATTATTTAGGGTTCATCCGATCAATCTTCAACGCCAACGCGGCGATTGTTTCCGTGTGTTTCTCGTCGATGGCTTGGCCGCGTATCACAGCCTTTTGCAATTCAAGCGCGACGATGCGCAGTTCCTGCGTGTCGCTTGCGATGCGTGTGAGCACAGCGTCTCGGCGACCTAGGTCGACGGCGTACAGCCCGAGCGCAATCAAGATGCTGATCAGTTGCCCGACGAGCACTGTCGTTTGAAGCGGTGTCAAAGATGGCTTCTTTGCCGGAGCCATTATGCGCAGGTTCCGTCGATGGCGTTAGCCATTGAGAATGTGAAAATTATATTTGAATTGGATGATCGATCCACGAACATGTGGACATAAGTCCCGACTGCAATCGGTTGAAGCGTGTAGCCAGCGGGGATGTTTGCATGCGTAATGCCAGGGCCGTCCTTTGCTCCGCTTTGTTGCAACGCCTCGCATGTGTTGTATGCATAGTCGCCTGTATTTGTGAATGTGTATGACGATCCGCTTACAACAGCAAACAAATCAGATGCGTCAAGCGTTCCTTCAGCCCACTCATATTTCCATCTGCGATTTGCGATGATTGCTGTCGACGCTGTAATTTTTGCAATAAAGAATGGGTGTCGATCTATAAAAGAATTGGTTGAATCCGTGCGCGTGCGCTCGTTCGCCTTGGCTGAGATCTTATTCCAACCGCGTGTAGTGATTGGCCCGAACCCGCTCTTGATGTTCGGCTTGATATCCATTAGGTACTCACGATTCCAAGCGTGGAGAATGCGGCTGTATCTGGAAACGGCTGTCGCCAAAAAACTACAGAAGCAGTTTCGACATTTGATGCGCTGACTGGCGAGCCAGGTGTTGGTCGGCTTGTCTTCACGCCCTTCAGATCCCGCATTGCAATCTGTCGCATGTGATACAGCGTCGGGTCGTAGTTGAATTGGTAGTTGATCTCATACACATTCGGGCCTGTTCGACTTGTGCTTGCGCCTGTGAATACCAATGTCCCTGTTGCGCAAGTGAATGTGTTTCCAGTCGCTCCAAATATAAAAGAGGCGTTATTCCTTTTACCTGCTACCGCCATAATCGTTGCATATTGAGGTCGACCATAGATCACATTTCTGATCGATATACTTGCGATTGGCAAAAGAAATGAGATTGGTTCGCCAGCAGAATCTGATTTTGTTCCACCGATATCGCTATCGTTTTGCGTTCCGCCCGACGGCACTGTCGTTCCTGTGCGCCAAATGTCGATCGTCTCCTCGCGGATGTTGGTCTCGATAGATGTGAACCCGACCTCAGTCTCGGTCTTCACATCTGCCGTCACAATATTTACGCCGTCGCCCATTGTCGATTCATAAGTGAATACGGCAGACCAAATCTTATCCATGCCGTCAGCGACTGGCGTGTATGTCGCCGATACGAAACGCATGTATGTTGCCATCGTCGCATCATCACCCGCGCCAAATACTTCGTATGCGCTTGCGCCTGATGCGATTGTGTAAACATTGATGGATGCATCCGCATCATCACGCACAAGATAGTTTTGCGTACCGTTCCACTTGCCTCGGTCAAATGTTGCCGAGCGTGATTGCTTGATCCATTGAAGAGTCATTAAGTAGTTCCTCCCATCGCATTGAGAGAGTCTGCGATCTCTTGCAAGATGTCGGTGTTCAATTCAGTTGCGTTGAGTTGTTGCTTGGCAATGTCCATTTGCTTCTCGATGGAGAAGTCGGTCGACCCGGCGACTTTGATTGATCCGATGGCAGTGCTTAGACCTTCAACATTTGATGTGCCAGCGGCCTGCGCATTGAGTTCTGCCTCTGTCTCGGCGTAGGCTTGCCGCGCCTTGGCTAGATCGTTCTGTCCGTCAAGTGCTTCCTTGTTGCAGTCTTCTTGGAATTTAGTTCTTTCCTTAAGAAGATCATTTTTCTTTTTTTCGTCGTTTTGAATTTCTTTGGATAATTCATCAAACCATTCCAAAAGATCATTTTGATCCGCTAGTTTAGAATTATATTCTTCTTGAGATGTTTGCAAAGTTTCAAGAGTTTCTTGCATTGTCTTTCTTTGCTGATCTTCCATCTTGTTGATCTGAGCGGTTAGATTTTGTCTAAATTGAGTATCTCTTATATCTAGACCTTTAAGTTTTTGTTGGTCTTCCAATGTTTTGATATATGTCTGATTTCCTTTTAAATACTCCGCTTGCATTTGAGCGAGAACTTTATTGTTTGAAATCTCATCTTCGGACATTGAAAACTGTGTGTTTTTGTCCGCTGCTGATTGAATTGCAACATCTCCAATTTCATTGCCTTTTTTAATAGAATCTAAAGTGGATTTTAAACCGTCAAAATTTTTACTTGCTCGTTTTGCTGCTTCGTCTAATTGATCAATTCCAGCCACCCATGTTCCAATCTCTGTTCCGATTTGCATAAAAGTTCCAAGCACTGGCAGTCCTTCAATGACGGATGTGACCGCTTTAGCAGCAACCATTCCAAAATCTCCAAGGCCTTTGACGCTTCCATCTTTCATGCCTTTAATAGTGGCAAGCATGATCTGCTGTCCTGTTTCGATTGCTCCAAGGACTCCGACGGCTTTTAAGCCAGAAGTCATGGCGTTCTTTAACTGCTTCTGATTTATCTTTTCAATACTGCCAGCAATACCGCTACCGCTTTTCTTGGCGGCATTCTCGGCGGCTTTCATGCCTTGCACGAATGGGTCGGGATTTGCATAAAGATCGACTGTCATCTTGCCTGTTACTGCCATTACTTAACTCCCATTTGTTGCTTTAGTTTTTTAATGGAAACAAGCGGGTCTGTCTTTGGTTTCTCGACATACGCCATGAAATCCTGCGGCGTGAACGATCGGGATCGACTTGACCTGTGCGCGTTGGCGACAGTCGACGCGACGATGCCAGCGGCGAGATCGCCGCGCTGGCGTGAATCAAGGCATCCCACGATGCCCTGATATTCGATCCATTCTTGGAGTTCTCTAGAGGACATTCGATCTCCTAATTCAGCCACCGTCATTTTCAATTCAGCCGCAAGCGTGAACATAAACATGCGTATTCCGTTGCGGCGCGTCAGTTTTTTTCGAGTTCCTCTGCGTCCTTAGCCCCAAGGCCCGAGAGACGCTGACAGTGCTCATACAACTTGTCGATGACGCTCGCAGGCATTGATCCGACCTGATCCATCTCGGCATCGGTGAACAATCGCACGCCAGCCTCGTCCGTGATACAGCGCACGACGAGGCTGGCGCGGATGTTCTTCACACCCTTCTTCACATCTCTCTCCGAGTAGACATACTGCTCCCATTGATCACGCTCGCCAGCAGTGAGGCCGCGAAGTGAGACGAGACCGTCAATGCCTGCGACCTTTACAGTCGCGGTCGGGATCTTGAGCGCAAGTAGTTGTTCTCGAATTGACATGGGTGCTCCTAATTAGGTGATGGTGATTGCGCCTGTGCATTGCAGACTGATGGATGCTGTGATGATTGCATCGGTCGATGCCTTGATTGAGTAGCCAGTCACGATTGCAGTACCCGATACGGATGAGCCATCGCTGAGAGCGATTGAGAATGCGTTGGATGTGCGGGCTGTGACCGCCGCCTTAACTGCGTCTTGACCCGCGTCTGCGCCGTTGCTATTCACATCGCAGGAAATTGTGCCTGGCGTAATAATGCCGGGCAGAAATGCCTTGGTCGTTGAACTAATAATTGTCGATTCAACCGCTGAAACGCTGAAGCCGTCGTAAGACAACGAAGTGACTTCCCCAATCAAAGATCCGCTGTATGTGAGTGATGTTGTTCCTGAATTTGCTACAATTACTGCCATTTGTTTTTTCCTTTAAGGTGCTGGAGGTGAGGGATTAGTTACAAGAGTGATCGGTGCTGGTGTCGACGCGACATACCAAATTTTCACCGTGACACTGCATACAAACACGCCGTATTCAGTGCCTTCGCTACCCATGTCGTAGGCCATGTTTGAGCCGTCAATACGAATGTTTTGGATGACCATTGGGCTGTTGCTCGCGGTCGCAAGCGATCCCGCTGAGTTGTACAGATCGACCCGCACATGGTCTGCAATGTTGGTCGCTTGCGACAGACTTGAACTGACGCAGTCAACTGTCAAAGTCGCAAGCCGCACGGTGTCGCCTGTGCCCTTGATCGTCGGGTTGAGCGCGTCGTCGCTTTGCGATCCGACCACGATGAACGGTACTGATGTTGTCGGCGCGGCGAATGATTGGAATATCTTTGCCGAACTTCCGACAGCCGTGATCACGGTTGTGGATTGTTGCAATGCGAGATGGATGGCTTCTACGAATTTCATCGCGCCGCCTTGTTCATTTCTTTTGCTATGCGAGCAAAGACCTTCTCAAGTCCGTATCCGATGTCCTCGGTGAATTTGGCGTTGATCGTTGCGCCGTACATTTTGAAGAACTTGCTGAATACTTGCCAGCCTTGATAGGCGCGTGATGGATCTTTATAGCGGCCGTGCTCGATGAGCCAGGAGTTTTGCGTCTTGCCCCAAATTCGTGCCCACACAGTCGCTTTGTTCTTGCCAATTTCTTTTGTGATGATCTTGTGGCTGTAAATATTGTGCGCAATCCGAAGTCGGCTCTCCCTGATCGGATGCATAGGCTGATGCTTCTTTGCACGCCAGCGCCACGACTTCTGCGCGTCAGTCTGATTCTCGTCGTTCTTGCCCACATATGTGCCGTACATGCTTGCAAGTTTGCCTCGCGGCGCGGTCAACGCCTTGACCTCAGCCTTGCGCAAGATCTTGTAGATATCGTCGCTATGCAAAGTCTTCATCTGATCAAGGAACTGATCCAAGCCTTTGATGATCTTGCCACTGCTCGCCATTAAGAATCCACCTCTCGGCACTGCATGATGAGCGTGTGACCCGCCGACTTGTAGTCGACGATGGACACGATCTCGAATGTGGTGCTGATCGTCGTGCCCAATGTCGAGCGACTCAGGCTTGCGGTGAAGCGGTCGTAGTTGTTGATGCCCGGGTAGAAGTTGGTTGTGATCTGATGCGTGACGATCTGTTGAAGCGCCATGTGATTGGTCTTTTCCACCGCGCTCGAGTCTTTGATCTCGCCGAAGATTGTGTCGCCAGTCGTGTAGGTGTAGGTCGGCGTGCCAAAAGATCCGAGCGCCTGCGTGCGGGTCTTGATCACAAGCGGAGTCCGCATCATGCCGCTGTTCATTGGTACTCACCCGACTTGTATTGGGCGATGAGCGCCTTGATCGTGCCCGGCACTTCGTACTGTTGACCTGGCGACAGCGTGGCTCGGTAGTCGTAGAGCGTCGAGCACTGCATCAAGATGGCGTGCTTGAGTGCGATCGGGATCGCAGTTGCAGTGGAGCCGTGTCCCGCCACATAGACAACCGTAACTACGCCTGCGCCGCCGCCGACGAGCGACGGCCACGATTTGCCGTCTAGTAATTGAATGCGTCCAATGCCGTTGTATGACTTGGTGGTGTAGTCGGTGGACGCTGACAAGGTCTGCGTGTTGCCCGATGTGTCGACATACTGCACGCTCGTCACGCTGACTAGCGGCGAGCGCGGCAAGGCAATCTCGTAAGACGAGCCGTTGTAGACCTCGCCGCTTGAGCCTTGCACTAGCGTGTTTTGTGGGAATGAGTCATAGACCGAGGTGAATGTCGTATTTGGAATTGCGATGCCGCAATAGTTCTCGATCATCATGCGGGCTGTCGTGATGATTGATGTTGACCCGCCGCTGCTTGCGGCGATGTAGGTGTCGTCGAGCGAGTGGAATATGCGCAGATGCGCTTTGGCTTGCGCAGTTGAGATCGGCTCGAAACTTGGAGCGGTCGTGATCGTGGTGTTGACTCTCATGCGAATACCCTCATCGGTGTTGTCGGTGCGGGGTCGAGGATCGGGAGTTCATCTAGTTGGTCTTGCGCTAAATTGCCGCCGCTTACGCGTAGGTTGGCGTGGTAGCGCTCGTCAATCACTACGCTTTCCTTATTAACTATTCCGTAAATCTTGCCGATGAAATCAATATCCACGCGGCCGCCGTCCCACTGACCAATGATGTCGCCGCTGGCGTTGCGGGTTGCGACACCCGCCGCAAGCAAGCACGATTCCATATTTGACTTGGTCGATGTGCGTAGGAAATAGTCGATCATGTGGACATCGCAATCAGTTGCGCGCTTGTGAGCGCGGTTGGGTAGTATTTGATTTGGCGAATACTGCCGTTGAGAACTGTCGTCAAATCCGTGAGCGTTGAGCCATCGGTGCTAGTTCCACCAAGCACAAGCCAGGTCGGCGCGACGCTAAACGCAATCGCTGACGATGTTGCAACAGTTCCGCCGTTCAAGCAAAGATTCACGGTGGTTGTTGCACCGTCAAAATTAAATGCGCCTTTGGTTCGCGCGCCGCTTGTAATTGTGTTGGCAGTTGAAACGCTGTGAGCCGCCCCAAAATCCGCAACCTTTAAAGCACCCGCCGCGCTGACCTGTTGCAAGTGCAAATGCTTGGTTGTTTGATCGCTAGTTGAAATCACGCTGCGGACAGTCGATGTGATCCCGCGAACACCGCCGTGGAAATCGACAAAGAATGTGCCTGTAGTTCCACCTGTAAACCAACTTGAGAAGTTGGTGCTGGTCATTAATGCGAGATCGGGGTTGCGGGTTACTTGCGCTAAGGTTGCGGGAATGTATGAACTTGCGCTTGTGCCAATCTCAAGTTGAAAGCCCCACATTTCAAACTCGCCTGTGGCTGTGCCTGATGCGCTCGCTAGATATGGGCCGCTATTACTTACTGCTGTATATGAATAACTATATCGTGTCCAAGTAGTTGAGATTGCAATGTTTGAACCTAGTCCAACCGCGCTATCTCCAAATCTGATATTAGAATTTGTGGTGTTTGCTGTTGCTCGAATCCATGCGCTCCATGTATAAACAGATCCAACCGAATTGGTATATCCCATTCCTGTACCGTTTGTATATAAACCATAGCCGACTGCGCTAAATGTTATTTTTGCAGCGGTTGAATCATTTGCGGGGCTAGTAATCCCTGTGGTATATGATTTTGTATAACCGCCCGCTACCAACCAATTTATATCGGCGTAAACAGAATACTTCAAAAGATTGATTGCGCTTCCCTCAATCAACAACCCCTTAGCCGCGAGCGTTGTTGGGTCATAATCAAAGCGCGCTTCGTTTGCCGCCGCAGTTGCAACATAGCCCGATGAATTGATGTAGGTTGCTGTAGCCGCTGATCGTGTCAGCACCACGCGGGAATCCAAAGAGCCACCTGTAAAATCCAAATTCAGCGTAGAGCCATCGCCTTTGCGTTTCATGAATGGAACAAATGAATTTCCTTTCATCGCGGAGTCGCTCCCTTCTTCACTGCTTTGCATGGAACTGCTTTGGTGCAGCAGCGCACTTCATCCTGCGCCCACTCAGCAACACCGCCAACAACCCAATCAGTAGCAATGGCATCAGGGACATCGTGGACATCGCCAGCAAGAAATATATTCTTGCCGTCGGCCGCAGTATGAATCATTCGCACCTTTGCCATAAATCCTCGACTCGCATTTCTGCGAGCCGAGGGTGATTTCAATTCAGTTCAGTGATTATGCGCACTTGAGTGCAGTGAAAGCCAATGTTGGCAAAAGCAGTTTGGAATCGATACGGCTGTTTGCCACAATTCCAATCTCGTTCGTGGCCGCGTAAAGTTCACGAAGTACCTTCACTTCGTAATTTTGCGCGCTTGCAAACAAGCAGTAATCGAACGCACCGAGCAGACCAACAAACTTGCCAGTGGCAAGAGCAGCAACCGCAGCGGATGTGTACACAGGAATGCCCATGATTCGATCTGGCTCTGGAGCAGAACCGCTTCCGCCGTTCTGATATCCGTTCTGCCAGAAGTACGCAGGAGCAGCCGCACCACTTGTGGTAGTCGTAACTGGAGTAGTCAACGCACGCAATGCTGCGAGAGTTGAATCAGCCACGATCATTGCACAGGATGGATGCACGCGATATTGACGAGGCAATGAATAGACCCAATCAATAATTTGTTGCGCTGTGATGGTTGAAGTACCCGCTGCGCTGGTTGGAAGACTTGTAGTAGTGAACAAAGATGTCGGAGCATTTCCGCCAACATTGCTGCTTGGCAAGAAAGCCAACTCCTCAGTCTGAGCAAACACGCGAGCGAATTGTTCTTGCATGATTGATGCGATGCTCATGTTTCCGCGAGCAGTCGTATCCTCAACAAGTTCATTTGAGATGCGAACAATCGCACTCAATCGCTTTGGTGTCAAAGTAACTTTTTGGAAGTCTGGCACTGCTTCAGTCGGAGCAGCTGCTTCGCCTGGCCAGTAGGCAGTTGCTGTTGTGCCTTCGTAAACATATTCACGAGAAAATGACCCAATATCCAATTTGCGGGCCAGCTGACGCAGGCAAGTCATATTCATGATCTTTGCCGTCATGGCAGCGTCGTATTCGATTGGCATCAAATAACTGCCGCCAGTACCTTCATTCAACACGCGAAGTTCCATTGGATTTGTATGCTCTCCACGCGCCAAATATGAATTGAAAGCGTCACGATATTGCTCGGATGAGCGATGATCGATTGCTGCCATTTGCTTCTTTGCTGTGTTCTCAAAAGTACGCTCGCTCATACGAGCCTCAGGAGCGGCTGGAGTCACGGTCTTATCCATGCCCATCAGTTCCTGATTGCGTGTGCGCTGTGCTTCAAGGTTTGCGTATTGCTTCTTGAGATTGGAATATTTCGATTCCATTTCTGGCAACATGCCATCCTCTGAAGCATTGGCTGCGTTTACGAGCGCAGACATCTCTGTGTAAACCTGGCCCATCTTGTCACAAATTTGTTTATATCCGTCGTTTGTCATAGTGAAAATCCTTCTTGTTATGCCGGGCGATAGTCGATCACCCCAACGCTGGGGCAACAGACACGCACGCTCGGCGATGAATGTCTGTGAGAAAGTTTTAAGAGCGTGTCACATTGAGCACGCCCGAAGTGTTGAGCAAGCATCCGTCTGCCCGAACTGTTCCCAAAATGAGCGCCTCGTTCGTATCTGCGTAAACCTCGCTATAACGAGCAACTTGGAAAGAGCCAGGATTAGTTACGAGTAGATATTTTGTTGGGTCAAAGAACATTGCAATCGTGTCGCCACTTGCAGGAGTCGTCGCAGCCAATCGTGCGTAGACCAGTGGTAGACCTTCGACAGTCGTTCCCTTTGCCATTGAACCCGCGAATGTTGGAAACAGAAGCGGAAACGCTGACGGATCCCATGACGCAAGTGTGCGACTGTTGATGACAGCAAGGCAGTTTTTCCATGACTCGTAGGTGATCGGCTCCAAAGCGGAGTTTGTTGAACCCCACGCCGCGCTGAGAACATCTTTCATGGTGTTGGTTGTCGCAACGCCAGTTGAAGCAGTGCGAGAATTAGTTTTTGCAGTTCCCCATGCGCCTTGGCATTCGGTGCTTCCGCCACCAATCAAAATCTGATTGTTGACCTTGCTAATAAGATCACCAATGATTTCATTTTGTAGCCATGTTTCAATGCTGGCAGCAGCATTGGTATCAGACAGCAATTCATTTGATACCCGCACTCCAACTGTGATCTTGTTCAGGCTGAATGAATATTGAGTCGTACCCGATGTGCCTTGATATGGTCGCTTAAATGATGGGCTTTGCAGTGTTCCAATTGATTGTTCAGCAACTCCAGTTTGGACAGTGATGTCGTTTTGATAAATCTGTGCAACAAAATTGGTGGCACTCTCAATTTTTTGAACACGACTGAGAATTGTGTCCTCATTGATTTGATGTTCGAGTGACTTTGCCCAACCTGTTGGAGAGAGCAGAGATCCGCCAGTGCCGATGTTTAGCACGCGCAACTCTGCATCGCTCAAATATTTGTGGCCACGCAGGACATAGGTTTGGTATGCGTTCGCATACTCTGGACTGTCAACTCCATATTTTTGATTATCGTTCATTCAAACTCCTTGCGTGTATAAAAGAAAACACGCAGCAAAATGCGGAAGGTCTAAGTACGCATCGGGCCAGCGTGCTCTCGGGGAGTTCGCGGAAGTCCGCTCTCGTGATCGATCGCCGTCAGGCAGCGTCGGTCGAGGCTCTATTCAGTTATGACCCCATTATCGCAAACGGATTTTCGCTCGCAAGGGGTCTAGATCAAAATTGTGGAGGCAGGTAGATCTTTCGCTTCTTGGCTTTTGGTTGCTCGGCTCGGGCTTCGACATATGTGCCTTCTTCGTTTGCGGGAAAGGTGACGACGGAGATTTCCAAAAGGCGAGCCTTTTGAATCACTCTCGTCCCCTTGGTCTCGCCTTTGGCAGGCGGTTCGTACTTTTCGGAAAGCGAGATAAACCCAAACGAGCATTGCGTCACAATGCCAGAACTGACCAAGGCATGCGCTTCTTCACTCGTATCCGTCTCGGGAAGCGAGCACTCGAATCCGAGGCCGTCCGCATCAGCAAACACATCTAGATTGCCTGCGCTGACTCGACCCATCGGCTTGGCGGTGTCGTGGTTCCACAGCAGCACAATCTTCTCGCCGTCGGCTGCGATCGACTCGTCAAAGCAAGTCGGCTCGAGACGCTCGTATGTGGTTCCCATGTCGTAGCGGTTCCAATTCGCCGCAACGCCTGCGAGCACCAGCGGCTCGCCCGGGACGAGTTCGCCTTCTCGCTTGGTTACTTTTACTGCGCCAGCCTTGCGTGTTTCGATGTTGCTCATAGTTGCTCCTTGTTGGTTTGAATGAGTTCTTGAATCAGGCGAGTGGCGAGTGCCACCGCCGTATCGGTGTGTCCTGTGTTGTGCCAGTCTGCATTGCGTGCCTCAGTCTTGATCGATTCTGCGAATGCATTTGCAATGGATATTCCGTCGCTTGCGCGGTCGCTGTGACCTTGCAGAACAAGCAGACCCCGCATGATCGGTGCAATCTCTGACGCTATGCGTGAGACATCTGGTATCCAGGCTTGCAACTTTGCCGCGCTGCGACAACCTCGTCTGTATTTTGCTTCTGCCTCACAGCATCGTGTCATTGCCGCAAGAGCGGAGGGAAAGAATAAGTCAACTGCACGGTCAAGTGGATTGACGGTTGACTTCAACTCAGTCGGGTCAATGTCGACCGACGCTGGCACAACATCCGACTGCGGCGGCTCAATCTGTGTTTCGGTTTCAGTGGGGACATTCGGCGAAACAGGTGCAGCCGCAGTCGGAGTGCTTGTGTTCAGAGGCAAGCGGATCGACTCGCCGCCTTCGACGGCTGGCAATCCTTCACGCGCTCTGATTTCGTTGGGGGTCAAGATGCCGTTGGTGACAGCGACCGCATACGCGCTGAAGCGTGTGCTCATGTCGCCGCGCAACAGATCATCGAACGAGATGCGGGTCGTCACATCGTCGCCACGCTTGATCAACTTGCGATTGACTTCCTGCTCAAGTCGAGCCGCCCAACCCGCGAGTGTGCTTTGCACAAAGACTGCATTGGCTTGTTCGGCTGACGAGTAACTCACGCCGTCGTTGTCTCCGACGCGGTGGCTCGGGACATTGAATGCGGCGGCGATCTGTTGGCGACAAAACTTTTTCATGCTGTCGAGGTCGCTGTCTTTGGCGTTGGTGCTGATCGCGTCGTACTTGAGACCTTCCTCAAGAATCGCAACCTTGCCCGCGCCTTGCGCACCCGAATGCACGCGGGCAAATGCCTCGCGCAATCTGTTCGCACCTTCTGCGCTCAGTCTGCCCGGCATCGAGAGCACGCCAGCGGGTCGACAGTTGTTGGCAAAGAATCGAGATGTGAACTCCTGCAACTCCAACTCCATGCCGATCAGGTCGCGCATGCGATGAATTGCCGCTTCTCCGAGCAAGCCGTCTGCGCTTGGCCCGACTACATGCAATATGTCGTACGGTCTGAATTTGCGCTGCTTGATTTCCTCGGATGCCTTCTCGTCTGCCTTGCCTGTCCAGTATTGGTAATAGGGTTGATTCGCAGCGTCGCGCATCATGTACATGAGGTCGGGTCGCAGTCGCTCAAGTCCGATCGGTGTGCCTGCGGGATTGCGATTGATGAAAGCAAACGAATTGCCGTACAGCAAGCAATCGGAAATCTGCGCCTCTCTGAAGCAAAACGCACTCATGTCTTCGTTTACTTCGTAGTTCAGTATGGAATACAAGGGATTAGTAACATCATTGCTTGCGCCGTCCGCGCTGTTGCGCAGAACTTGCCACGGCATGCGAGCAAGAGTCTGCGAGATCAATCGCACGCAGGCGTAGACAGTTGGCGACTCCATTGCGTTGTCGGGCGAAATGGTTTTGCCAGTCCAAGCCCACGAACTCACATACGACTGGATGCCGCCCGAAATCGGCTGCCCGATTGGCGTTGTGTCCTCGAATAGTGATCGTGGCGGTGCTTTGCCGAGAGCGCGTGTGATGAGATCGATTAGACCCATTGCATGTTTCCTTCTTCGTAGATTGATGTCTTGTTGTCTGCGTCTTTGTGCACCATGCACGCAAGCGCCGTGACGAGCGCGGCGATGCAATCGATGCGCTCCGTCGAACTGCTTTTCGATGGTTTGATATTGCCTGCGGGATCGGTGTCGATCATCGTGTTGGCCATGCACCAGTCGGCGACTGGATGCGCGGCGTGCTTTAACTTCTTGCCAAGGACGAGTGCTTCAAGTGCTTTGCATGGCTCGCTCATTGTGCGGAAACCTTGACGCACTTCAAGCATCGGTAGACCTTCTTGCGCAAGCCCGACTGCGAACTGCGTTGCATTCCAAGGGTCGTAGCCAACTGCCTTCACCGAGCGGGCAATCTTTGAGATGTCACGGATCTTCTGCGCCACATATTCGTAATCGACGACATCGCCCGGCGTGGCGATCAATGATCCTTGCGATGCCCAAGTGTCGTAGGGAACTCGATCGACCCGCGCTCGTCTGCGGATGCCGTTCTCAGGACAGAATGCGTAAGATAAAAACGCTACATTTTCTTCCTCGTCGACAGTGATCACGGCCACGGAAGTGAGGTCAGTTGTGGTGGAAAGGTCGCATCCAATTATGATGTCCTTGCCCGCAAAGTATTGCTCGTCAATCTCGGGCGCGGCGCACGCGGCCCACGACTCGAGCGAAATCCATCGCTTCTTTGTCTCTGTCCATTGGCACAAGTACAACTGTCGGAATGCGATCTCGTGGCCGGGCAACTCCTGCGCCTTCTCGCATTCGCTCTGCAAGAATGATTCTTCGACGCTTACGCCAAGATTCGGATTCGCCGCACGCCACACCGCAGGCGACTTCCAGTCCGCATCTTTGTCCGCGCCGAACAGCACTGGCAAGTGCGAGCGATCCACAACAGTGCCCGAGCGCACCTTCTCCGCAAATTCTCTTTGCTGATAGCACAGCGAATGCTTGTCATGGCCCGCAGTCGTGATCGCAATCGAGAGCGGCTCTTGTCGTGCGCCAACTCCAGTCTGCATTGCATCCCACAGATCCCGATTAGGAGCGGTGTGCAACTCGTCGTAGATGATGCACGACGGACTCTTGCCGTGCTTTGTTCCTGCATCGGCTGACAAGATCTCGATCTTGCCGTTGTTCTTTGCGCATGTGATCGTGTTGCGATAGATCTCGAGCACGCTCGACAACGCAGGACACGCTCTGATCATCGCCTTACAAGCGTCGCCGACTATCGCCGCTTGATCCCGACTCGATGCACAGCAATAAACTTCAGGGCTGTTCTCGCCGCTGGCAAGGAGCGACCACAGCGCCAAACCTGCGCAGAGTTGACTTTTCCCCTGTTTGCGTGCCACTTCGATGTATGCCGAGCGATAGCGGCGTGTGCCGTCGGCGCGTTGCCAGCCGATCAAGTTGCCGACGATTGCCTTTTGCCACGGTTGCAACTCGAATGGCTGACCAGCCCACTTGCCTTTAGTGTGTTGCAACGCTTGCGAAAAGAATGCGAAAGCCGCGTCGGCTTTAGCCTGGACGAAGTGATCGCCGTCGCCTGCTGTCGCCACTGCGTCGTAGCCGGGCAAGTCGTATCGCTTAGGATCCGAACTTGAACAGGTTTTTGATCGTGTCTTCTTTGCTATCTCCGCTGGCTTTCTGACCTTGAAGTGCAACACGACTCGAAGCAGTCAAACCGAAGTGAGTGATGATCCGCCATGCCGCGTCGCGCGACTCCCGACGCGCACGAGCCCAAGGATTCATCATCGGTATCCCGCCTTTGCCCTCGATCACATCGCCACCTGACTTTACAGCCATGTGTGCGGCGTGCTCCCCGAGAGCAAGTTCATTCGCGAGCATGCTGACGCTGATGCCGTCTTGCTCTTTCATAACGCCTAACTTAGTAATCTGTGACACGACGAGATCAAAGATTCTTTTGCTCTCGATGTTCTCAGTGATGCACGGCAACATCAGCGGTGCGCCGTCAGTGCCCACAACTTCTGTCTTGGCACGACGGGCCCCGAGTCGCGATCCTCGAAGGGTCATGATTGATGTTGGTGTCGGAGCGGGGCCGCGTCGTCCCATTGACGCAGTGTCGCAATTTTATTTTCGCTCGCAAGTGAGTTGCAAAAATTTTGCTACACTCCGCACGCAATGCCAGCGACCCGCTCACGCAAAGTCACAGAAACTGTCAAGTTTCATCTCAAAAATACCCAAACACGCATGTAAACATG
>Ga0208916_10000726_pt1 | contig 14943 bp, 24 predicted proteins | sample DEB19_08_DNA_5_FD_184523 | JGI IMG/M metagenome (GOLD analysis project Ga0208916, IMG submission 184523) | Aqueous microbial communities from the Delaware River and Bay under freshwater to marine salinity gradient to study organic matter... | ecosystem: Environmental > Aquatic > Marine >... | reverse complement strand
CGCTTCCGAATCCGTCCACACGCCGCCTTTTGCTTCTACTTGCGCCTTGAGTGTGCGCCAGTGTGGCTTTCCGTGCTCGTCGGGTTCTTCCTGAACGCTTGCGGGTTCTTCCTGAACGCTTGCGGGTTCTTCCTGAACGCTTGCGGGTTCTTCCTGAACGCTTGCGGGCTCTTCGTGAACAAGGACGGTTTTCTTGTCAGGCAAGTATTCAACGCCATCCTGAATGTATTTTTGAGCACCGCCAACGCCCCACACCATGTTGTAAGGCCGCTTCTCGTCCAACATCAGAGTCCACCTTTGTACATGGGGTAATCGTTCGGGTTCAGCGGCTTGCACAAACCAAGCCCAAGTTCACGCGCTTTCTCGTTCGACTTGTTGTCTTTCGCCCATTCCTCTCGCGTTCGCTCTTGTCGCGACCGAGTTGGCGTCCCGCCGGTGGGATAGGTTGTCATCGTGCAGTGGTCGTCGGTTTCCATAAATCCTCCGAAAGAAACCGGGGCCGTTAAGCCCCGGTGTTATCACTTGATGGTAAAACCTTTCGCCAGTTTTTCTGGCTTACGAGCAGGAACCTGGTTTCCAGTAGGGCCATCATTGCCCTGAGCGCCGCGATCATCTGCGATCTTCTCCTGCTTGTACAAGCCAAGCTTTTCCATGGCTTGGGTTTCGCCTGCGTTTTCATCCGTCCCAGTGTATTTCATGCTTTTCATTTCAGCCTCCAGATCATTAGAACCAGCTAATGACAACATCGTAGGTGATGACACCCGCCGGTGAGCCGCCCGCATTGGCCACGGTTGTCAACAGGACCAACTGGTCAGCGTCGATGTTCACGTTTACGGGGAACGCCGAAGCACCAGGTTTGTCGCTCAACGCAGACCCAGCTGGGGCCGTCATAGCCGGCGGAAGAAATGCACCGAACTTTTCCAAGGTTCCAGAAATACCAATCTGAAGTTTGGTCGGTGTAGACCCCAAAACATGGGTGGTGGTACACCGGGCGATGACATCCACCAGTCGGCCTTGCTTCCCCTTCGGACCACGAATGGGAAGAGTGACGGCGCCGGCGGTCGTGGTGATAGCGCCAGTGGTGTAGGTAATCACATTGCCTTGATCGTAAGCCATGTCAGTTCTCCTTTACGCTGCGCTGGACCATTTGACAATCCGGCTTTCGACGGCAGTGTCATGGACAATTCCGTATCCACCCAGCATGTACCAGGCGATACCCCGTGAGCGACCGAAGTCAGTTGCCAGCTTGCCGCGAATCTCCTCCGGAATCACCAGGGCTTCCGCCACGGTATCTTCACCGAAGAAAAACACTTCATCGGACTTCGCATTGGTCCATGCGGCTGACGCGATGTTGGTTTGCTCGAAGAACCGAACACCATCGTAATGGCGACCGATCTCACCGTTCAGCATGGATTGAAAGCCGTCCTGAACATAAACGAACTTCGCTTCCAGTGAGTCCTTGAAGGTTCGGAACGTCGCCGGACGGCCAATAGCGCAGTAGTTCGCCCCATCGTAGGACGGAATGTTGCGCTCCTTCATAAGATCAGCAATCAGCTTGACGTGGGTGTCACCCAAAGCGACGTTGTTGGTTACCGCCGTTGACCCCGTGGTGGATACGTCCAGAGCGGTGGTTGACGTACCGCCAGAAGGCGCAACATAGAGCTTCGTCAGGTCAAACTGCGCCTTTGCCTGACGATCCAGCACCTTCGCGGCGTGGTTCTTCAGGCTCTTTTGAACAATCTCCGTCACCGGGGTACGGCTTGAATCGTCGTACTGACCAGTAAACGGAACTGCCTTGCCGTATTCCCGAAGCGTCAGGCTGCCCTGACTGTAGGAAAACGAACCTTCGGGCATGGGGGCATTTTCAGCCAGGTAGGTGTCCGTTGACGCATCAACGTCGCCGTACCGTTCCCAGTAATACTTGTCACCGGCATGAAGCCCGGCGGTGGATGCGTCTTTCGCATCGCAAAATTGGCGAAAGCGAACACGCGGTTGAATGGCCATGCGCAGCATGTCGCTGAACTCATACGAGTACGCCGTCATGCTTGCAAGTTGTACAGACCAGAGTTGTCCAGCCATAACACTTTCTCCTTAATAGACTGCCAAACCCCGAGCGCGCCGCTGATCGGCGATTATCTCGGAGCTTGTCTTTTGTCGTGGTTCCGGCGCCGATGGCATTCGGCCAGACGTGCCGGAAATGGATTTCAAGTTGCGCTTCATGTCACGCTTATCAACCGCCATGGTTCGATTGCGCCAGTCCAGAACACGCTTACCGGCTTCCGAAAGGATGGCTTCAAGGTCTCTGTCGGCATTCCACTCGGGATGCTCTTTGAGAACCAACAGCGTCTCTTCGTCGGCAAGTCGGTACAGCATGGGGTCTTCGGCAATCTCTTTGTACTGGTCCTTGAATCTGGATACAGCACGCTCATGCGCGATTTCAGCCATGGCATCAGAACGAATCTTCTCTGCCTTTGACACTTCGGCGCGTGCAATTTCTTGCGCCCTGTTCAGCAGTGCCTGACCATCAAGGGTGGTGTTGCCACGCCCCATCATGCTTGCCAGCGCTTCTACTGCTTCGTCTTCATCGCCAAACAGGACTTTGTTGTAGACCTCTTTGGCCGCTTCTTTCAGATTGGCAGCGTCCGCATGGGATAGCGCCTCTCCGCGTTCTCGCTCTTTTTGCGCCATCAGCTCATTGGCCAGCGCCTGAACTTCTGCCGCCCGCGCTTCCGCTGAACGGCGCATTTCCACGGCTTCCCGCAATCGGGCATCCGCTGCAATTTCTTTCTGTAACGACCGAACCCCGTGGTCGATGATTTCGGAAAGCGGCATTTCACGCTCTTCGCCATCAATCTTCAGGGTCATGGTTTTGTTTGTTTCAGGCGGTTCTTCTTCCCGCCGGTTACTGGTAGGCTCGTCAGCGGCCCCCATCGTCGCTTCCCGCCGACGATCCGCCATGTCCTTGATAAGCTGCTCTCTTGGTGAAAGAACGCGCTCTACCGGCTCATGTGTGGTGTCATTGCCTTTCTGCTGATCATCATGGCCTTCTTGATCCGCTTCATGAAGTTCAGCTTCAAGAACGATTTCATCATCACTCATCGTCGAAATTCTCCATCAATCTAAGGTTCAACGTGGCCGCAATGCCCGCTTCAACACCTTCTATTAACCACGTCTTGAACAACTTTGCCACACCAACCCGTTGCCGCGCTGCCAGACTCTCTTTTGATCCATCCTCGGCGGCCAACAAGTCTTCAACCCCCGCCGCCTCTTCCGCCTCACCCCTGTCCACCAGATAACGCCCCACATCGGACGCCAAGAACTCTTCGATCCTCAACCCCATCCGTGCATCTGCTAAAAGTGCGTCATCCGTGCTGTTTTGATTCTGGTCATAACCCTCATTCATTGATAACCCTACACTATTGGACTTAAAACTTCAACAATCATGACGAAAAGTTATATCAACCCCTGGCAAACGGGACTTCCCCATAATCACCCCGGGTCATGACGCCAACCTTGTTGTCTCTGTTGATGTTTTGCGACAAATTTGCCAGCCGCTCATCCATTTGGCGTGTCTGGCGGGCGATTTCAAACCGTAGCGCACTGGCTTGAAGCTGAAGTTCACCACGTTTGGTGTCGGAATCGGCCATCTTCAAGTTGGTTTCCACGGTTCCAAGTTCAGCATTGAGCCGCGCAAGTTCCATGGCGTACTCACCCTTCAGGTGTTCGCGCTCGGACGCAGCCGCCTGAGTCATTTCAGCCGCTCGCAGCCTGGCTTCCGCATCAATCTGCTTCCCTTCAATCAGGCTTTGCGCACGGATATTGGCGACATCCACACCGGACCTGAGCCGCTGTATTTCTTCCTGCATGGCTTGAATTTGCTGCTGCATTTGCGGCGGAACGGCATTTTGATCCTGTTTGAAGAATCTTCCGCCGTCCTTATAACCCAAAGCACCAAATACCTCTTTTATCATTTCCTGAGGGTCTATCATGGCCATCGCTTGAGGCGCGAACTGCCCAATCGCCTGAAGCCCCATGGCGATCTTCTCAATCCTGCTTTGCGGGCTGGTTGATCCAAACCCGACATTTACCCTACAGGTCAGTTCGGCCATCAGCAGCTTGTCGGTTATCTCAGTTATGCCGAACTTCTGATAAATCTTGGCCTCTTCCCCGGCAAGCGCCAGAATGGTCTGGTCGTTTTCGTAGGTCTGTATCAGCAGAAGCATTTGTCGCAGGACAGGCTCAACCCATGTCTGGGCAAACACCATCATTTCGTATTCGGTCAGCGCGCTTGATGCCGAACTCAGCAGGTTCATTCCGCCAACCGTCTCGTTCAATTGACGATTGCTTGCCACCGAACTGGGTGAAAACGCGCCCAAAAGCTCGTCAATATCTGCATTGACTCGGTCCTGTTCCATGTACGCGGTTTGGGTAATGTCTTCCATCGGTTCGGGTTGGACAGAATCAAATTCGTCCATCATCACAATCCCGCCGGGAACACTGCGGCGCAGCATGTTCCAATCGACGTTTCGTCCCCGTTTCCCAAAATATCGCTTGTTCAGGATCAGCTTTACGTTGTCCAACCGCTGATTGACGATGTCATTCGCTTGGGACGACAGCCCATCAACCAATTCAGGCGCACCGGCGGGATAGGCTTTGTGCGGCTCAATATCAATCGACCCAAGAACAAAGGGTCGTTTGCCGAAGTGGTAAACCTCTTTAAGCGGAACCGGCTCAGTCAATAGGCTGTTGTGCCCCAGCGTCCAGAACACAACGTCGGACCCTTCATGCCGGACGATGTATTCCCTGACCCACACGGTGTCGAAGTCTCGAAGGTGGTGCCTTTGATCGGTCGGGTCCGTTCTACCGTCCTGTCTTACGACCCGGGTTGATGTCGTTCCCTCTTGCGTTGCGGACAGGATTTCATTGTCAGTATGTTCCCGCCATTCGCCCGACTTCATCCTTTCCTTGACTTCCCCGACAGATATGGGAATCAACTGAATCAGGTACGGGCTGGTGTTTATCGGGTCCAGCCAATCCGCCGCAGCAGAGAACCGGAAATTCTCAGCCGGTATCAGGGCAATGTCAGGTCTGTCTGTCTCAACCTTGCCGTTGGATTCCCGGTAAATCCATTGCTGTTTGGATACAACAATACCCTGAACCTTGGCGTCAGTGAGTGCGCCAATCAGGATGCGAAACCATGGGATTGATTTGTCCAGCCGGTAGTTGAGAACGGCTTGGTTAATCGCCGCACTAGCCGCCTGTTCGTCGGAATTATCGTTAGGGGTGATGGAAACAACATCGGACGTTGAAAAGAACGCCACCGCACCCGCAGCAGCCGACTTTCGAATGCTGGCCCTTACCTTCGGACGGAATACCCGCGAGCGGTATTTGTACGCATCTGTATTGTACTTACTTCCCTGTGGATGCTTCGATTGAAACATCGACACATTCTTCTCAATCCTTGAGCGAACATTGGCATCGAACCATGTCGTTGACGTGGTATAGGCGTCCTTGGCAACCTGCAGCCAGAAGTCCGACCCCGTATCCTTGACAATCTCGGGGGTATCGTTGACTTCCTGAATCCCAATCATGATAAGGCTACCGCGTCGCCGCGTATTGTTCGTGGAATCGCCCGATAATGATCCCTATCGGCCTTGCCCCGCTTTTGCCGGAATCGCTCAAGTATTTCACCACCAGCCAGCATGATCTTCTTCGGGGTTACCCTATCCTGACGTATGGCAAAACCCATGACCCCGTTCAGTCCTGGTGCTTTGACGCTGACAACCCCACCGCTGACATCGACCGACCAGACGTGCATCGGATAATGTCTGTCAAGCACCGCGAGAACGTCACGCATCAACATCGCCTCGCCCAGTGTGGTGGTCGTATCAAGCATGGTTATTACCGAACGGCATAATAGTCCGCATTATTATAACTCATCCGAAACAACAACTACACGGGACGACTCAGCAGTCATGCCGGTTGCGCCATACGAATCATCAACCGCCACAACGCGGGGCGATTCGGTCGCCGATGCCGTTGACCCATATGAGTCATCGACCAGCACAACTCGGCCGTCAACCATGAATCCTGCCCGCAACATCGGCCCGCAGCGCGTCGCTAGTGATCCCAAGCCGCGCAGCCACCGCATCGATTAGCGCCGAGAATTCAGGGTTACTGGCGATCCTTTCCCGGGCCTGATCGCGTTTATCCGCTGCCACGACTTCCGGCGCAGGCGGCACCCAGGCTTTCCCGTTCCACGTTTCGAGGTGCGACGCTGGGGGTTCAGGGACTTCAACCGCATCCACCGGGACTTCGGGCCATTCCTCGCGCTCAATCACGACCGGTTCCGGATGCTCAATGCGCACCACCGGCGAGCCGTCCTTCGTCAGCACGGGTTTGCCGTCGCCATCGACAATCTGCGCCTCGACGGGCTCGGGCGTTTCTATTTCCACGATCCGCAGCCCGCCGACCGATCCCCAGTATTTCCCATCCGCGCCGACGTAGTGCCGAGATTCGAGCGGTTGTACTGTTCGTGAAGTTGCCATTTTCAAACCCTTATTTGATTGCTACGAACCGCGCTTTCCAGTTTGCCAGGGTGATCGACGCGGGAGCCCCCGTGGTTCTATTCACTACCTGAACCGCAGCAGAGCTGTACCGAACATTGACGTTCGTGCTGTCTGGCCATATGGCAGGAAAGCCGCTGGATAACGTCACGACATCGCCGGCTGAATAGTTCAATTCGGCGGTTTGGCAGACGAGCATGACAAAAACGAATCGCGGGGCAGACCCCAAACCGTGTGCCAGCGTCAACCCGCCGGAGGACGTGATCGTCTGATCCGCACTGACAAACGTGTTGAACGACTCGGTGCCGAGTGTGGCGAGTTGCGCAGCGGCATTGGCATCATCAATCAACGCCCTGCCCGCTGACGTAATCGCAGCCTCAGCCCACGTATCAACACCCGTGGTATACAGCATTTTGTCGGCAGCAGTGCCTTTCGATGCGATGCTCGTTAGGGTTGCGTCATAGGCTTGGACATCCGTGCCTATCACAAGTCCAAGCGTTGTTCGTTGTGCCGCCGCGTCAGCATCATCGATCAGAGCCCTACCGGCAGCCGTCAGCGGGGTTTCGGCCCATGTATCAACCCCAGTGGTGTACAGCGCCTTGTCAGCAGCAGTTCCTTTTGACGCAATGCTTGTCAGGGTTGCGTCGTATGCCTGTACGTTCGTCCCCGGGACCAACGACAGTGCTGTCTGTGCAGCCGCCACATTCGCCGCGATAAACACCGCATCCCCTACCGTGGTAGACCCCAGAGTTCCCCTAGCTGCCGCCGCATTCGCCGCAGTGAACAATGCGTCACCCGTCGCGGTAGACCCTAGCGCAGTCCTTGCCCCCGCCGCAGTGCTCGCACCCGTCCCACCATCTGCTATCGCAAGATCAGTGATGCCGGTGATAGTCCCGCCAGTGATCGCCACCGAATTCGCCGCTAGATTGGTAATCCCTGTGATAGTCCCACCGGTGATCGCCACCGCACTCGCCGATTGGATGGACATCGTGCCCAGTCCATGCACCGCCGTCCCAGTGGCCGACGTGTGAGGCCCCATCAAGCCATTCGCGGTGACCTGCTTGCTCTGCCCAGATTGGACCACCTCAAACTGCTCGGTGCCGACAATCGTCCCAGCAGCAGGAAGCTCTGTAATCTTCACGCCCAGGGTCATTCTTTTAACCTCGCGTTGCCATCTTCTGTGATCCGGGGGAATCCTGACTCGGTATAGATCATCGTCACACCATACGCCCCGGTGTTAGGTTGTTCCCTAAACTCACGATCCCCGAACCGATACGCCACTTCTGGATCATTCAAACTAGGATCAAGAGCGTACATCATCGCCCGCCAATCCTGAGTACCGCCGAGCGGCTTACGGTTCATAGGTCATACGCCCATTCAGGAAACGGGTTTACAACAGCGTGCTCGCCGTACTTCCCAGCGGGCCACGATAGATCAATATCGAATAAGCGCGACATGCAATCAAGCATAATCCTATTAGAACCCGTTGGAAACAGCAGGTACTCTTGCTCAATGAACAGGTCGATCATGTCCGCCTGTTTGCCATCCGATCTATCCTTTATCAGCTTCTCGGGCAGCCACATCAACCGGCGTTCAAACGTAGACGTCAGTCGCCGTATCCGGTCCTCTATCTTCAGCGAGCCGTTGCCGTCCTTCGCTTCTTTTATCTCGAAGTGGTATTTCTGGCTGTCCATCTCGTCGCGAAGGTGTTGCCGGTCAGAGTCGAACCCGTACTCGTCGTACACCACCGCCAATGGTCTGTATTTCCTGTGCAGCGCGAATACCAACTTGGTGCGCTCGACCAGGCTCAGTTTGTCCCTGAAGGCGTCCAGCAGGTAGAACCGACCGTCTTCACTCAGGGCGATCACCATCACCCCGGTTTCAGTCTGCTCTGGCTGGTTGCGCTTCCTGCCAGCGGGCGACACCAGAATGTAGACGTTATCCCCGGAAATGTTGTGTTGTGCGTAGAATTTCAACCATTCGATCCGGAAATCCCGTGCACCAGCAGCGGCAACATGGATTCCCGACATCATCAAATAACGTAGGCAGTCCATCAGGTGGTCGTTTACCTTGACGATCTGCCCCTTATCGTCCCTTCGGTACAGCCTGAATTCAGACAGGAAATTAGTCAGGCTCTTGAACACCTTGAGTCTACCGCCCACCAGCGCTTGCCAGACCTCGTTAATACCCGCTTCCCGCGAGTTATCGGCGGGGGTTAGGTCAAGTCCTAGGTCCAGGTATTGCTGCATCAACTGCGTGCCGTCACTCTGGCCACGACCACGAGCGGCGGGGTCGATAACCCCAGGGATTCTGGTACCCCTCGCCATGACGGACTCAGCGTGTACCGACGGCTCGACCTTGCCTTGGTAGTGTTCGCTGTAGCAGTACCATGTCCGGGTTTCAGGGTCCTGCGCAGCCCACAGACACGCGGTACGGTTCCAACCAACATCGAGGGCATAGGCTTTCCGCCAGTGGCCGGGAATCTCGAAATCGTCCACCGTAAATTCGGACTCGGGAACCGGATAGATCGCACCGGACCCCAGTTGAGGGACGCCTTTCGACCGTGCATCCCGCTGGAACGGTGGAATTGCGTCCCATAGTTCTTTCTTGACCTCTTCGCTCAGGTGAGGCGCGTCATCCCACGTCGCGGTGCAAACGTACTTCCCGGGTGCGACTTCGTTATCGCCATCCAGCTTCCCACCAGGCAGGAATGCCATAACGACCTCAGAGACGCCCATCAACGGGGTGAACGTCAGCATCAGCATCCCGTTGTTGGTCATCGTTCGTAATAGGCATTCGGTGTACACGTCGAGCGGGGGTTCCTCGTCCAGCAGGATAACGTCACGTTCAGTCCCCTGAAACGACTCTCGACGCTGGTCGTACGATTTGAGCGTACAGGACGACACCCCGCCGGACGAGTGCTTGACGAATATCGTGTCCACGGCATCGGCAACCCCCGAACTGCGGGTTACCCGCTCAATCGCATCCCCGGGGATCAGGCCGGTTCCCATGCTTTCCAGCGGGCCAAGCAGCTTGGATTGCAGAATCTCTCTGACAGTCTTGCCCGTATCCCCAGCAGCCCATGCGGTAATCGCCCTGCCGAAGCGTCTGCCGACCCACCAGTCCGGATATTGCCCGGTGAGGTGCAGCGTGAGTTCGTACAGCCCCACACCCTCGGTTTTGCCCACACGGTTCGCAGATAGGAACAGCCGCTCGCGGTATCTTGCCCCAGCTTCGAAATACCCCAGGTGTTTGACGTACAGTTCCCGCCGTAACCGACCGGTGTCAGGGTAATAGTTGAGGATTTTCCGCCGGGACTGTCTGCGCAGCCGCTCCTCGGCTATCTGGATGTACCGGATCTTCTCTGCCCGTGCGTCCAGATTCATCAAAAAAGGCCGTTTTCAGGCCAAAGTGGGGAATGGTTTCGTTCCCGCCGCTGGTGGCTTGAGACAAAGTGGGGAATTTGTACCAAAAAAGGCCCGTTTTCAGGCCAAAGTGGGGAATCAGTGCATATTGGCAATGCGCGCATCCTCTTGCCTGCGGTATTCTTCAACCAGGCGGTCCAACTCTTCGTCTGGCAGGTCCGCCAGTGTCGGGCCGATGTTCTTGACCTCTTGTCGTGTGAGCTTAGGTATATGATATTCAATGGTTTTTAGGAATATCTCACACCTTCGGGCGGGGTCTTCGACTTCCTGCAACCAACCGACGAATTTGTCAATGTTGCCTTCCGCGAAACGGGCTATCGCCTCTCGAACATCCATGTGAACCTTGAGCGCCTGACCCTTCTGCCGGCCGGAACCGGGGATTTTCTTGTGACCTTTCTCGAATTTCGCCATACTAATTACACTTTAGCCACTGTACTCACACCGTTTCGTGGTTTGCATAACCATACCGACTATATCCAATAATCCCTATTCCTTCAAGTGATGCCATTACCAGGTGGTATATACAGTCTGTATGTGTGGGGAACTATTTACCTGTGAATGTTCCCCTATGCGGTAGGATTGGCTTGATCCCTTGATTGATTCGCTTAGGGGTTTGTTTGTTAATCGTTCCCCTATCCCGACTTACCGCCCTACCGCGCTGGTTGAGCCGGGTTGCGTACTGTGCGCGTTGGGTTGAGTCTGTGTTGGCAATCAACTGGTGCCCATTCCCTTTGGGCCGGTGCCTGTTCCTGATTGTGGTGCCCATTCTTGGCTGGCTTACTCTGCCCAGCGGCGCGTCCATTAACACCCCGCGACAATCGTCCCGGCTGGCGTCTGTCTACTGCAACCGATCAGCCCATCGTCTGCACTGAACCGATAGTTTCGCTGCCCCTACAGATACCAGAGACAGCAACCACGCTACCGCGCCGAGTGTGTAACGCGCCGATACCCGTGCCACCTTGATGATTTTGTCCATTATCCAACCCAATCAATGAGTTACACGATAATTATACCACTAAATTCCTTGTTGTGCAGTGACCGGATTGCGTGAATCGGTCGCCAAATAGATTAAAAACAGGTTGATTCTCTAGTTCGGCCGTGAGACATTACACATGCACCAACAAACAGCCCCGGGAGGGCACAACGATGAAATACGCCAGACTGTACAAAGTGCGCGGTAAGTGGGAGCTGACCATCGGGCTCGATATTGAATGCAACAGCATCATTAGCATCCGCATGTACGAAAAGAAAGCCGACGCACGGCTCGCAGCTCAGGCTGTCGGCGCCAAGCCTGTCAACTTCTGACCATCCCGCGCCACGGACGGCGCACCACCAGCCCCGGGAGGGCGAGAAAATGAACAAGTTATCTTACCTGGACGTGTACGGCGTTATCCAGCTATACGCAGGTAGCGTCCTGCCCATGTACGCAGACGGCTGGGAGCGGTTCCCGTGTGGCCAGTATGCGCGCCTGGTGGTTGAAAAGCTGCGCGATGAGGCGCGGTTTTGGTCGGGCCGGAAAGATGATGTCGCGCGACGGCTAACAGAGGCGGCAGATGAGATCGAATACCGCGCTAACAGCCAACCACAAGCCCGGGGAGGGCGAGAAAATGAGTAACGTAGTGCACGAAAAAGGGAATGAATGGGGCGGGTTCACCATCCGCGAGGCGCCGACCGGGCATATCTTAGAGCGCTGGTCGCGCATAGAGGGCAACGTGGACGGGCTCCGGGTTCTGGTGCCATATGGCGGAGACTTCCCAAAAGGCACCGACTTTTCGGCACCGTGGAATGAGTGGGTTGAAAACGGGTCGGAGTTTGCGCACCTAACGCTTCCGACTTAACCGGCGACGCTGAAGGCGGCGTCCGGTTGAAGGAGTGGTTAGCCGAGCCACGACGGAAACAACAAAAGGAGGAAGACATGAACGACCTTTTGAATATGGACTACATCAACAGCCTGCCCCAACCGCTATTGATGCGGTTCTACGGTGACAAGGATACTTGGTGGGAAGTCGAGAGCATCGACGTTGAAACCGGATGTCTCCGAATCTTGGTGTGTGGGTTACTCCAGGTGAGCCATATCGGAGAGGTTGCCGCTTTCAAAGATCTGAATGACGTGGAGTATGACCCCGACACGTTATACAACGAATCTGAAATGGTCGGCTAACGCCTGAATTAAGCCGACAGCGAAGCCAGTTCGGCTTGAATGAATTGTTAGGCCTCAACCTGCATAGGAGCAGAAGATGCAAGCCGAAGACTACAGAGAAACAATGCCAAAAGACTGGCAAGAAGGCTATCGGGCGGCGATGAATGATGCCGCGTGCGTTGTACGCGAGTTGTACGCGAACTACACGTACCACGGCGGAGCTGACGGCCTGTTGGCGCGGTGCCAAGAGGCTGAGCAGGTCTTCATTGGCGATGCCGAAAAAATGCTTGGGCTGTTGAGGCCTAACTCCCGCCGACCCGGCGCCAAGGTGCTGCGACGAGGCCGAATCGTGGAATAGACCAACCACCCAACACACACCAACAGCCCCTTAACCGGGGCTTTTTTGTGCCCGAAAATCACAAAATCACCCGAAAATCGACCAAAGTGGGGAATGCAATCGTTCCCGCCGCTGACGCTTAGGAATCGACGCGGCAACAAGAGCGAGCAGAATAAAACCTGAACATACTGATTTATATCGGAATATACCCAATAATTCGTATAAATGACCGGATTTATTTTTCTGGTCATAAAATAAATACAATTCTAGTTGATATTCTAGTCTATCGGCGGGATAGTTCATCTACAGCAACAGCCCGAGGAGGGCAATGACATGAGCACATACGACCAACTCTGCGGCGCGCTCGGCATGTTGAAACAGAACAATGTCGAACTGGACTACCCGGCCATAAACGAACGGATGCGCGATCTGGGCCGGCGCGTTGGTATTGCGCGATTCGGTGACCCGATTGCCAACATGCCAGCGACCGGATTCTCCGACCCGGTATTTGCGGAGGTGCAGGAAATGCATCGCCAATACAGGGACCTGTGCCTGGATCGCAACCTGATAGAACGCGGGTATTTGTTTGATGATCGTGACTGCGTGCCGCTGGTATGATCCGCCGCATCGCATCCCTGATACTCAACGCCATCGCCATCGTTGGCGGTGGTTGGCTCCTGCTGGCGGTGTTCGCCGCCTGCGTTAACTTCTACTGAGGGTAACTAAAATGTGGATGACAACGCTAGAACAAATTAGATCACATTCGCCGTGCGAAACCGGGTGGAAGCGGCTTCTCAAACACCTAGGTAAAACCAAGGCCGACGACGAGCCGCTTTCGATCATATCAATACTCGACAGTAACGGGCTTGATGACGCGCTGTGGTGCTTGCGGGCGGCGGAGGGGCATGACGCTGAGATACGACTCTACGCAGTTTGGTGTGCGCGCCAGGTTGAGCACTTGATGACCGATCCGCGCAGCCTCAACGCTCTGGACGTAGCCGAACGATATGCACATGGGGCTGCGACCCCGGATGAATTGGCTGCTGCGGGGGCTGCTGCGGGGGATGCTGCGTGGGCTGCGTGGGCTGCTGCGCGGGCTGCTGCGGGGGCTGCGCGGGATGCTGCGTGGGCTGCTGCGCGGGATGCTGCGGGGGCTGCTGCGGGGGCTGCGGGGGCTGCTGCGGGGGATGGGCAAGAGGCAAAATTGCGCGAGGTGGCAGCGTGACTCCCTGATGAGGGTATCGACATGAACGAACTGAGCGGACAAGCCTTGTGGGACGCCATGAAAAAAGAACCGACCCAGTGGATTAAAACCACTGAGCGCATGTATTACGACATGTTGGAAGTTCTGCCCCCTGCTGCCATCGGTCACGGGGCTTTCCTGGTCGGCGAGCCCTACACGCACAACTCACGAGGCGAGGCTGTCCATGCCTGCTTTGCCAACATTCACGGCGAGTTTTTCGCCAAATATTCAACCATCCGGGAATTCCGGAATTATGCGGAGTTCAAGGAATGAACAACATCGAAATTGCCCACCTTCTGCGGCAGGGGGCAAAGATGGTCCGCGAGCTGCGCGACCTCAAGCGCATCGACGCGCGGTTCGCCGAGCGCCTCGAGACTGACTACAATGAGGCACTGGCGTACGTCGTGGATGCGGATAAAGAGATCGACGAACTGCGCAGCCTCGCCGACGAAATGCGGGCAACAGACATCCTGAACAGCGGTCGGAGTTTGACATGAAAAACATCAATATAAACTACACAGCCGTTACCGGCACTCGCGGGGCCGCGCTTAGTGATTGCTTGGCGGATGCCCGCTTGCTGGTAATTGAAACGCAGGCGAATGTACAGCTCACCCACAACGGAAGTATTTACTGGATTCAACTAAACCCGTTATCGGGTTCCGTTTGTTGCGATGGGGTGGAGATTGAAACATGACCCACGATGAATTCAACCAATTGGCAGCACTCACCAGGCTTTCAGAGCGCGGACGCAGGGCTGCCCGTAGAGTGCTGGTCGATGGTCTCAGCGTCGCTCAGGTCGCGCGAGAGACCGGAATATCGTGGCCTTCTGTTGGAAGATACAGAGACTCGATCATATCCGCCAAGCGCAAGGTGGAAAGCCGGGAATCGGTGGATCGAATGCGGAAGTTCTACTTGCCCTGAATTAAATACCAAGACCGATCTGCGCCGGCTCTATGTCGGCGCTTTTTCTTTCCGCCCTTCTATGCTTCGCCAGCCACTTTGCCACATCATCCCTGATCAGCTCGTCTGTCGCTGGCAGGTATGCGTAGTTCTGACCGCTGAAGCTCACCCCACCGTAATGCCTGGCAATGCTGAACTGTGTTTGCGACACGCCCCGGATCATAAACGGCGACTGCCTGTCTAGACCAGCATCCTGTAGCGCGAGTTCTTCGGCTTCGGTCATGTGGTTCATGGCGAATAGGGGAAACCTGACGGCAGTACGATGCGGTACC
>Ga0208916_10000725_pt1 | contig 14947 bp, 18 predicted proteins | sample DEB19_08_DNA_5_FD_184523 | JGI IMG/M metagenome (GOLD analysis project Ga0208916, IMG submission 184523) | Aqueous microbial communities from the Delaware River and Bay under freshwater to marine salinity gradient to study organic matter... | ecosystem: Environmental > Aquatic > Marine >... | reverse complement strand
TGTCCTGCTGGAGAGTCGGCCTGCTCGCGCCTGTGGACTGCGTTGCGTGGTTGCCGGCGATTTCTCGTATCGTGAAGTTGTCGAAGCTGCCTGACGTAGCTGGATCACTACAGCTAATGTCGAAGGTGTTGTTTCCACTTACCGCACGAATGAAACACGAGTACCGGCCACTGGCATTTGTCAGAGACATGTTTGGGCCGGAAACGGTAACTCCGCCGCGCAACGCTGCATATATCCCTGTTGATGTTACGTTGTAGTAGTCGAACTCTATCCTGTATGTGGCTCCGGCAACAAATGTTGCTGACTGACTAATCGTGCTGCCTCCACCGACAGCAGCACGAACGGCCTTGCCGCCACTGATAGTCCATCCAGAGCCTTTCGTCCATGAGGTGTCGCTATCAAACCCACCATTAGTAACAAGCTCCGCCCCCAACACCAGCCCCTTACTCTTATCCAGCGCCAGCCCGACCGGCTGCCCAACAGCCGTCACAGGCGTAGTCCCTGCGCTGTCCTGAAACAGCGTACTGAAGTCGGACGGGTCGAGCCAGATGCCTTGCTCACCAGAAGCGAAGAGGGAGCGCGGGTTGAAGCCGCCATCGTCGAACAGCGTCAGGAGGGCGCGCGAAATAGGCCGATTAACAGGCCTGCAAACCGGCCTCAACATATCAAGTCTCCGTCATCACGCCGACAGAAACGCCGTAGGCCGTAATGGCAGGACGGCGGACGAAGAACGTACCAGGCCCAGACAGCACGGTCGTGTGGTTGATTCCGGTCAGGACGCCAACAATCTGATCGCCGGTCGGGCCGTCGATGTGGATGGCGCAACGGACGGGAGCGGGAATCTTGCTGGCAGCGAACAGGCCGACAGTTACCATCTGGCCAGCCGCGACAATGATGTTAGACGAATCAGCCGCTGTCTGAGCAGCCGCGAGAACTGTATTCTGTGTCATGTTGCAACCCTCTGAGATAGGTCAATTTTAAAGCGGATTCCCGCAAATGTCAGTAGTGCCGGGCGGGTAAGTGCCGGTCATGTCGGAGGCGTTGGTGATTAGGCTGGCGACAATATCTTTTCCGGCATCTACTGGCTGTACTCCGTACTCTTCGCGGATGTGCGCCGAAAAGATGCAAGGCTCTGCCGGATTGTAGGAGTCATCGGATAGCGCTATCGGGCCAAGCGTGTCATGTATGACTTGAAACGTACCGGCGGAAGAATCCATCACAATGGAAATGCGGCCAGTAGCCGGAATAACGACAGACGGGCCGCCAACGTTGACGCCTAGTCGGTAAGTCGTCATTTGGACTTCTGGAACGCTGGAGCTAAGTCTTGATGAAATCCGGACTCTGACAATGCCTTCTGAAAAATTACTTGCATAAAAAACACTCAGATCGGCGGAGCAGTTAGTCCCATTCATCCCTGCAACATCAATCACAGGCATCGAGTATTGCCACTCAAAAGCCTTGACTCCTGAGCTAAAATCTACAGTGATGGGTCCGGGAGCAACAAAAGTTGGCGCGCAGATTAAATCCCAGCCGCCAGCAGGAGCGGAGCCTGTGAGCGTGTATGTCGCCGTCTGATAGTTGTCCGTCATCACAGGAACGGCGTCAATCGACGGGACAAGGGCCTGTATCTCCGCAAGAGATGCGTCCATCTGGTAGGCGCAGGCCGGCGGCAATGGATTGGGCCTTATCGTCCAGATAACCATTACACAACGTCCCCGAAGAAGTCGAACTCATCAGCGGCAACGCATACCAGCGTAGCCACTCCGAACTGCGCCGACACATCAAGGCCGATGGCGTTGACCGTTACAGTCGAGTCCGGCACCAGCGACACAACGCCAGAGCCAAGAGCGGTAAAACGAATCTCGTCACGCTCGCTGAAGATACCAGGGCCGAGCGCAATGGATGCCGCAGAGCTACCGTTATTGAACCGGATATGCGTCCTGGCATCTGAAGTCTGCAATGTATATGACAGGCTGGCCGTGGTGTTGATGCGGAAAATCACATCTTTAGCAAAAGGCAACTGCCCATCGGCCGTGCCTGTGTCAGCGTACTGCGCTGTCCCGATGGGAACGTGGCGATAGGTGGCAACGTCTGTCCCGCTGGTGGCCGTGATCTTGTAACTGCCAGCCGCTGCGTAGAACTTGCCCAAGCCATCGACGCCAGCGGTGAACGGGTTAGACAGCGCCCCGCCAGACGGGCCGGAGTAGATGGTAGCAAGCGCCCCTGTTGATTCGTCACGGACTTCAATGCTAGCCGAGCCGAGAACGTCGCCCGCGTCATTCTGAACGAACTGTTGCCAGACAGTGTAAGTCATTTAGTTAGCCTCCGGGCCGCGAACGTCGCCCTTGTTTGTCCATGTTATCAGATTTGCGCCCTGAATGATTGCGTTGCCTGCCCGAGAGCCTAGCCACGGACGGAACTGTGCCGGGTTTGAGCCGTTGACCCAGATTGGCGCAAGGAACAGATTCTGACCAAGCGAACCACCTGCTCCGCCCTCGAATGTCATGACGGTACCAGTCGAGAATACGAACTGAGCCTTGCCGCCCGTATTGCCATTGGTCAGGCTGCCTGATCCAGTCTGCCGAATAATGGGGGAGTCGCCAGCGACAGACGGAGCTGCAAGCCCTTCGCGATAGCCAGCGCCGCCACCGCCGTAAACAGCGCTAGTCCCAAGTGGCGGGAACATTGGGCCGCCGCCGCCGCCGCCAGCGATGACGCCATTGTTTATCACGGTGATGGGGTAGGTCGTCCTGAGCGCATGGCCGCCATCAGAGCCAAGCCCGTATACAATGCCTGAGCCGAAGTTGAATGCCGTGTAATTGCCGCCGAAGCCGCCCTGACCAACCAGGTAAGCGCCGGCCTCTATAGTGATGATGATGTTCACGTTCGCCGGCCATGAGCCTACGTCAAAGGCGGTTGAGCAGGGAATAACCCACATGTTCTGAGAGGCTTGCAGGCTGACAGACTGAATCGTCAGCGCCGCCGATTGGGCATAGAACGTGTTGGCAGAAAAGTCACGATTCATCATCGGATACAGCGGGGCCGCAGGGTTGGTCTGCGTACCGCCGACGACGACACCAGACCGAATGATAACCCGCACCGTCTCGCCTCCGACAGGAGCGGCATAGATTGAATCATGCAGCGCCCGCAGGTTAATGTTCGTCTGGTTGGCCGCAATGATAATCAGTCGGTCATTCGGGTCAACCGGTGCCTCGTAGACAAATTCCTGCCCGATGTAACGGAACTCCACGCCCTGCCTTGCTTCCTGAGCCGACAGAACCTGAATGTTCAGCGGTATCTGCTGCCCGGTATGGTCAACAGACAGCCGATGCGTGACGGTAACGAAATCGCCTAGCCATATCTGGCTGTCTTTCTGGGCAAGCGTGAACGATACCTGGCGAGGGGCCGCGCCATAGCGGGCAATCATCTTTTGACCAAGGTCAACAGCCGCCGCGCCATTGGTTGACGGAATCCATCGGCAGAATAGCTGTTTGATTTTCTCGGTGCCTTGCTTTTCAGGCAAGGATTCATCGGTCGCGACGATTTCGCGGACGGCGTAGTTTTTCGGGTCTGTCGCCGATTCAGCAGGATTGATGATGCCGTAGTAAACCCAGACCTGCGTCACAAGCTGTTCCGGCAGGTCGCGCAGAGTCACCGAGTCAGAAACGAATGACCCGAAGTCTGCCAAGTCATACACTGTATCATCTTCAGCCGGTCGGATGGCGCGGATATTCAGCACGGCATTACGTTCGTCCCATATAGGGTAGAAGTACATTTGCTGGCACATCTCGCCGACCAATTCAGCCACGCCGGTCGGTTGCGTGATGAGCGCGGAGTACAGACGCGGCATGTAGTCAGTCTGTTCCTGCGCCCATTGCGCTGTATTCAGGTAGCCGGACGGGATTCCAGCATAGTTAGCTAGCAAATCGTTCAAGATGGTCGCCGGCGCGCCTGCTGAATACTCAAGGCACAATTGAACCGTATCACCAGCGTTGGCGGTTGCCGCTGCCGTGTTGTACTGCGCTCGCGTGACGGTCATTGCATCGCCGACGCGAGTGAATGTCATCAGCTCCTTCCCGATACGGGCAACGCCGGATGCAGGATATTCCTGATTGCCAATCCCAACAGGGTCTAGCGTGAACGACGTTGCGCCAGTAGTCAGCGATGCCAACAGCTTTCCGCTACTAGCAAGCGGAGCCTTTGCCTTCTCGTTCGTAATCTGCGATAGCAAGTCCTTGCCGGTAATGCTGACATTGCCAGACGCATCAGGTCCATCGAATGACGTGATGAAGTATGTCCGCGTCACCACATCGACAATCTGGTCGCCTTCGATAAAGCCTATCTTGTGCCGAATGACGCGCCCCAGGTAGTACGGATTACGCGCCCGCCACTTTGACCAAAACGTTCCGCGCTCCGTGGCAATGTATCCAGCGTCACGACTGACACGGTTTGCGATGTACGGGTCAACATATCGATCAGTGTGCGGATGGTCTTGAAAACGGACACTGATACCGCCGCGAGTTCCGAGCGCTGAACTGTTCTGGCTAGCGCCGACCGGGTTAATGCTGCCAGCGGACAATGACACGGACGCAAGCGACGGAATGTAATACGCATCCTCAGGCAGATATGCCTGATTCTTGCAGAACCGCAACGTCAGCATAGAACGGTCGTAATTCGCCGGGTCCTGGCATGTCTGGCGCGTGTTGTAGCACTCGGTGTTGCCGACAGCGAGAGAGGCCGTGCACGGAGCGACAGAGTACGTCCGTGAGCATAGGTCTTGGTCTATCTCTACCCACTCGAACGGCTCGCGAACTTCACTCATCGCTGATACCTGCTACCGACATACTGACTTCCATGTAATCCTTGATGCCAATGTTGGATGGCGAAATATCGCCGGAAGTCCAACAGAATCCGACTTCTTCAGGGAATCGGTCAGGCCGCCACGCAATGAAGAACGGCGTACGTCGAGCGGCCAGAACAAACGGGTCAAAATACTCACGATACCAGGCTGCTTTCAGGTTCTTCCATGCGAACGTAGTGCCGTTGCCCTGCCGAGTAATCGAGCGCGCCATGAACTGACCTGCCTCGCTGATCTGGTTGTATATCGTCGTGCTACGGGTCAGCGTGATAGGCGCATGACCGCCGTAGATTGCACGCTGCATCTGCAATGCCTGCCCAATGTAGATAATGCCCATTCGAGGCGCGACCGTCCCGTTCAGCGTGAACCGCCACCAGCGAGCCGTGATCGTTCCGTACAGAAGCATGATGGCCTTGTTATCCTTCGGCAGAAAACTGTTCAACTGCGTCCATGTAGTGTTATCGGTGCTGTATTCAATGGTCAGGCTGCACTGAGATGAACCGAGAGTGTGAGCGGCTATTCCGATGTAATCAGTATCGACGCCCGTCCCCGCGTCACATGTCCATGTTGCCGGGAGAGTAGCGGGCCGCCAGTATTCGTTAGTGAATACGGTTGTCGCATCCTCGGCAGGGAATCCAGCCGCTTGACTGGATGCGATGACGTTGGACGAATTGCAAATGGTCTGGTAGCCGATGCGCGCATGACTTAGCGGGAACGGTGGCAGGTCGCCAGTGCCGCCGGACTGTGCCGGCGTCTGTACGACCATGCTTGATGTGATAATGACGCCCATCAGATGGCTCCGTTAAGCGTGAACCCGTCCCGGAATGCCTCATTGAGCAGGCCGATGACAGACTCGCGGCTGAATGTATCGCCGACAAGTGTAACATTAGTCCGCTGCGTTGGGCCTGCTGCCGTCTGATTTCCGCCGCCGGATACCGGAGTATTTGCAGCATTCACGTTAGCAGTTGGAGATGCCGAAGCGCCACCACCGCCGCCGCCGAACTTCTGCTTGCGAATGTTGGCGACTTGGGCGAAGCCGCTGGCAGCGACGAGAGCCGCCATTGGCGGGCCCAATATCGGCCCCAGCCCCCATGCTTTTGCAACCCCTTCATAAGTCGAGATAATCGAGTTCGCGATTGCTGCCGCTTTACCAACCTCAAACATCTTTCGCGACTCACTGTTCATCAGTGATGAGGCACTACCAAGCGCTGCCTGAATATCGTTCAGCTTTGCATCAGCAGCTGCTTTTTCGAGTGCAGCGCGCTTTTCTGCGGACTCCTTGTCCATGTCCCATAGCTTGGCATAGTGATCTGCCTCAAGCTGCTCCATAAGAAGAGCGTTGCTTTCCTTGTCGCCAATGCCGAGTGCATCGGCCGCCAGAATCTGCTGGCGCTGCTCCTCAAGGTGAGCCGCCATTATTTCGCGTTCCGTCATCAGCCCTTCTTGTATGGCTGCACGGCGATCATTCGCAACGCCTTGCTCAGCTGCGATGGAGGCTATGTAGTTCTGTAAATCCTTTTCAGCGGCCTCTGCCTTTATCTTTGCGACCTTGTCAGCCTCTTCGCGAGCCTTCGCAACCTCAGGAGACTCCCCGGTGGCTGCAGCCACATCACCGCCCTGGGCAGCTGCGCGCGCATCAATTGTTGCCTGAGCCGCCTCGCGGCTGGCCCTTTTAGCATCCTCTGCGTACTTCAGGAACTGATCGCCAGCCAAGGGCGTCTCAAACTGCTTCCTGATGTTGGCTGCGGCCTCCGCCATTACCCCCTGCGACTGACGCACACGCTCTTCAAGAGCAACGATGTTGCTGGTCAGGTCGATGCCAGGAATCAGGTCAAGGGCCTTAACAATCCCCAACGCAACCTTCTGGAAGGTTTCCTCCACCAGAGCAAAGCCATAGACCAGGGAATCAGCAACTGCTACGCCAATGCGCTTGATCCCATCAATAGCATTGGCCAGGAATGCAACAGCCTTGATGGCACCCTGCACCGAAGCAGACACAACACCGCCAAAGCCCTCACCTTCCTTCCCGGCTTCAATGAACGTCTTGGAGATAGCCTCAAGCAGCGGGGCCAACTCTACGGCAAGCGTGTTAGCTACCCCGTCAACGACCATCTGAGCGCGACCGAACGCATCCATCGCGTTAGCAACAGATGCCGCGTCAATGTCGGACATTGCCAGCCCCATCGCCTCAAGGTCAGCAGATGCCTGGCGGATAGAATCACCGCCTTGAGCAAAGGCAGCGGCAAGGTCTGGGCCTACTTTCTGGCCAAAAATATCAGACGATATAGCAGCACGGTCGGCTGCATTGCCGTACTGCGAAACGGAATCAGCAATAGCCGCAAAGCGTTGGTCGGCATCCATGCCGGCTAATTCCTGAACCGAGAGCCCCAACTTGTCAAAAGTAGCTTGTGCTTTTGCGTTACCAGACTGCGCGTCACCGAGAGCGACGTTCAGCTTTTGAATAGCGGCCTGCGTCTTGTCTGAATCAATGCCGGCCTCGCCCAATGCCATCTGCAACGATTGCAGCGACTTGGCCGAAGTGCCAGCCTTCTCCGACATTTCGTCAAGCATATCAACGGCGGCAAATCCTTTGGCCGCGAGTGCGCCGCCGATTGCAGCGCCAGCCGCAATAGCCGCAGCGCCGAGAGCCGCCATCTTTCCAACTGCGGCGCCAGCGCTTGCGCCGAATTTTTGCAGCTTTGAATCGGCGTCGTTAAGACCTTTCGTCAGGCCGCTGGTATCAGCCCCAACTCTAACAGCAATATCGCCAGCGACCGTCGCCATTATCCTAACGCCTCATACAAGTCAGCCCATTCATCTTCTTCAGGCGGCGGCATCTTTGCCTCATACAACCACCAGAATTCGTCGGGGTGAAGCCGCCAGAACTCAGCCGGACTAACCCACCCCTGCCCGACCGCCCCGAGGTAGGCCGCCTTTACGAACTGGACGCGCCCTTTGACGGCTTGGCTTTTTTTACTGCCGGCTGCTCCACCACGGATGGCGGGACCATCATCATCAGCAGCCCATTCACTGCATCCGTTGCGGCAGATGCCTGCTCGCCAGTTGTGAACATGGCCGTATAGATTTCATCATCGCGCACCTTCGCGCCAGCATGACGCAAGGCAGTCCCGTAGGCCATCGCAATCTTTGCCAGCGGGCGGCCTTTCGGGTTCATCAGCTCGGGCAAGGTCAGCACATCTTCGACCTTGGCAATCATCATCATGACCTGATCGGCTGGGACAATGTATTCCTCGCCTTTCCAAGTCAATGTGACTTGCTTGAACAAGCTCATCGGCTCATCCTCTTGTTATGTAAAAAAGACCCCCCGAAGGGGGCCGGAGCAACCATTAGCTGCCGTATGTCCATGCGCCGGAGGACTGCAACGAGCCAGAGAAGGTCACGGCTTCGTTATATGCGCCAGTTTCTTCGAGAGAATTCAGGAAGAAGTTTCCAACCAAGGACTTCCCGTCAGGATACACGACGGTAATATCCGTCAGCATCAAAGACGTGCCGCCGGCCAGAATCAGCGCCTTCAGCGTGTCGTCCTTGGTGATACCCTCAATTGACAGGTCAACCGACAGCGTACCAACATCGGAAAGCAGCGTCCGATAACCGGAATCATCGTCGCTGGTAATGTCAATCGGCTCACCGTTGATGGCGACGCCCTTGGTTCGCATACCGGCCAGAACCGTCGAACCCTTCTTGATGAGGAGCGAGCGCCCCTTTGCTGCTGCCATGATTATTCCTCCACAGTGATTCGGAAGGTCTGAACCCCGTGGCGGGTCAGGCCGTCAGTATCTAAAAACGAGTCAGACTGCAACCAGTCCACGCCTACCAGATTATAACCGGAAATTGATAATGATGCACGATGCAACAGGCCGTATATCAAGCCCTGAATTGTTTTCGTTTCTTTGCGCCCACGGTCACGGCTCCATACATGTATGGTCACGGTGACGTCCGCTCCTAGTTCCGTGTCCGTGTCCCATTCGACGTGTGTATCTTCGCCAATGGTCACATATGGGAAGTTGGCAGCCGCGCCGGCATCGAGCGCCTGTGGAGCCGTGTCGTATACCCCTGTTACGGCTGCCGATAGCGTAGAGTCAGACGATAATGTCTGATAGATGGCTACCTGTATCGCGTTCTCAAAGCTCATTCGCCATCCCCAGGAATTGCAGCGGCTTTCTTCTGCTTACGGGCTAACGCCTTTTCCCACTTCTTGCCGAACTCGGCTTGCAGGATGGTCGGCAACTGCGCCCGTATTTCCTCAACAGCAGGCCGGATAAATGGCCGCTCAGGCTGTGCCGTCTTGCCGCTGGTGCCGTACTCAACAAAACGCCAATAGAAGGCGTCAAACTTCGCGCCACGCGCAGAACCCGCCCATACCTCGAATATCGGATTGTCTGGATGCGAACGACGGGGCCGCAACTTCAGGGACATTTTCATATCCCCAGTATCAACCGGAGCGCGGTCAGCCGCCGCCTTGCGAATCCGCGATGCTATCCCGCGAATCGTTGCGCGCATCAGGTTCCGGCCTTCGCGAACGCCCAAGTCTTTCAACTGCTCGCGTATCTCGTCCAGTCCGTCAATCCTGATCGTTGCGCGGGCTGCCATTACTGCGCCACCCCTCGTTCTGCATCAATCTCCAGGTACAGCTTTCGCCCGCCATCTTGGGCAATGGCGCGGATGTTGTAATTCTGCCCACGCCATGACAGCCGGTCGTCCTCGCGAACATCTGACCGCCAGCGGATGACGAATGTATAACCGGCCTCCGCATTCAGCCGGTCGTCGTACATGCGCTCACGACCTGATCGAGCGATGACCTTGGCCCATACCGTCGCAACCGTGGACAGCGACAGCGTAGAACCGCCCTGCCCATCACTGGCAAGCGTCTCGCGCACGATAGACACGCGCTGATCTAGCTCGCCTGGCTGCCACTTCATACGCCAAGCCCCACGCGGTACATGTGGAGAAACTGTTCCGCTGTGTTGTTAGGATAGATAGACTGCCACTGCTGCGCGCCTCGATGTTCGTACATGTCGGTCAGAATTAACTTGATGGCAATAATCACAGCAGGAGGCAGAAGCTCAGGAACGGACGCGCCAGCATCCGGGCCAGCGGTGTAGAAAACCTTGACCCGAGTCGCGCCAGTCGGCCATTCTGCGCCGTAATCGACAACGCCAAGGTCATCATCTAACGTCAAGCTGGAGCCTGAGATAGTGCCGACAGTCCCATCGGCATCAAGGTAGTCAATCTTGGAAACTGCAACGACGCCGGGGTCGGTCAACTGAATACCGCCAGACGGGAACATGTTGAACGTCTCAATGAAATCAGCCTGCGCCCATGCGCGGTTACAGTACCGCTCCGCACGGTCGCGTGCAGCCGAAATCATGGCCGACAGCAGCGCCGCTTCAGTGGAGTCCGGCGAGTCGATACGCAGATGCGCAACCGCCTCATCAATCGTGATAGGCTCTGCGGTCGGCTGTGTGAGTCTGATTACGCGCTTCATGCTGTGCCCTCGGTTTCGACAATCTTACCACGATTGAACAAGCGGTCATATATGCCGGCCATCTCATCGCCAACCCATTGACGAAGCACGTCGCCGCGCTTGTCTGGCTGGCCAAACGTGTCTTTGTGGCCCATGCCAATACCAATGCGCCCTGGTAGTCCCTTTGTCCCAACCGTCAGGCGAGTGTTTTTGTGTACGCACTTCATCCCGTTAAACGTCCGCCATAGGGTCAGATCGATATACTGCACGTCCGGCTTGCAGCACTTGCGGAACAACTCAAGGGCATTCCCTCGCATCGCCGTACTACAGAGGCTGGCATGGACGCCGTTGTTTAGCTGCTTATACTTCATGCTCGCCACGTTGTAATAACGCGCCATGCCTTCCCCGACAAGCTCATGGCCATGCAACCACCGGTCGACCATAGCCAGCCACTCGGGCGCATAGTAATCATCATCCTCGATGATTAATAGTCGAGCATTGCTTGGCACTACCGCCAGACCGGCCAGCAGGTTACGGGCCTGCGTATTCATGCCGGCTTGCCAGACGTGATCCGGCCTGATTATTTCAACCGTCCATCCTTCGCGCTGGAATCGTACCGTCTGCATTTCCGGGCCATCATCAACGATGATCCACCGAACCGGGCCGGCGTATGTCTGGGCCATCATCAGCCGCTCGCAGATATCCCAAGCACCTTGACGGCATCCGGTAGCTGTCAGCAGCGTTAACATGGACGCCTCGCAATGGCGAAAATATGCATAGGCAAGTCACGCTTGCACATTCCGCGCTCGCCGTGATCGTTCAGATGCAGCACAACCGAGCCAGCGTATTCAGTGTGAACGTCCGTAAAGCCGGCATCCTCCAGCAATAACCGCATTCCTGATTGCGTATAACGGTAGTAATCATCTGGGAAACCGTGTTCCGGGAACGCAAATAGGGTAGTGATGACAATCCAGCCGCCCGGCTTCAGAGCCGCCAGCAGATTAGGCAGCGCAATCCATGGCCTTGCAACGTGTTCCATCACCTCAGAACACAGTATGCCGGTGAACTTGTCAGTCCATTCCGCCGGCAAATCATGGATATCAGCCACAACATCAACGCCATCCCCGGGCTGCATATCGATTCCAGTCCATTTGCCCATCGCTAGGTCACTGTTTATGACCCACCATGCACCAGGTACATGCTGTCGGCTTCCTATTTCCATCACGTCATCGCCAAGCAACAACGCATGCTTTTCGATAAACCCGCGAATCCGCCCGCGAACGCAATCACTCGGCAACTTCAAGGCATTCTCCTAGTTCTTTGCGCGGGAACATGTCCAGCGCGGTAGCCCTGCTGCAATTGATGACTTCAATGCCGGACACTTCCTTAGCCGCCCGCTCGAATCCCTTAATCCATGACTCAGGCCGGTTCGCATTACCCAATTTTGCCGGGTGATCCCCATGCCAATGGGCCTTTCCGCCAGTGTGCTGGCAGTCATAGCCTAGCATAATGACACGTCGCGCCCCTGCCAGATACGCCAGCATGACAGCGCCGGCACCACTCGTCCTGTGAGGATTGAACACCTTGCCGTCAATCTCCACGGGGCGAATTCCGAACTTGCTACAGGCCCCACATGTCGAATGCTTCTTCCCCTTGAACGTCCGCGCAACTTCGGTGTGATACATATCCCACCATGCGAAATCCATCGCAAACAGCGCATCAGCCCACGGCGCACCCTTGAACGTGGAATTGGTGACGATTACTCTTCTGTTTTCCTGCGCTTCCCGCCACGCTTTGACGGTTGCAATGTCGTCTGCGGTGAGACTGGGGCCACTGGCAAGGCAGACGACTGTGCTTCCAAGCCAAGACCCGACGAAGGGTGATCGGTGTTTACCTTCGTGTCATACAGCGCGATAGGGACGGTAATCACGCCAAGCGCCTGCAACTGTTTAACCTGGCGTTCGTTTGCCTCGAATTGCTTGCCTTTCGGGATGAATCCGAGTTGGTCGTGTCGAATGTCTTTCTTTGCGGTTACAATCATGGAGCGCGCTCCTCCAAAACAAGCATGTCAATCTCCGAGAAAAAAGGGGGCCGAAGCCCCCTCTTTATTCAGCCTACGGTTAGAACTGACCGTAGTAGACGGCAGCCGGACGGTCAACCGCCAGCGCCAGACGCTCCTCGGCACGGATAGTCACAAGGTTCTTGGTGAAGTCATCGTTGACGTAACCCATCTCGATAACAGCGCCGCTGCGGTTGAACACAGTGGCGGCGGTACGCATCTGAGCGATGACGAAGTAGCCAGCCGGCATGTGGGTAGACAGCACCACGTTCACGCCGAACGGCGACATTCCGGCATTGGTGCCCGGTGCCCCGTACAGGTAAGCGCCAGTACCTGCACCTTCGCGGGCAATTTCCATTGCACCCCAGTCGGCAGGGTTGACGATAACTGTGTCCGGAGCGTTACCGGCGGCCCACAGGGCGTACTTGGCCTTGTTGATCGACTCCACCAGGTTGGCGCCAGAATCAGCGGTGAACGCAGTGTAATTGCCGGAGTCGGTCAGGCCGGACAGGTTCGGGCTGGTGCCGTTGCCGCGCAGCAACTGATAGTCGATGCGCTGTGCCAGACCGTCGCGCAGACGTACGTCGATGTAGGCAGCAACAGCCGGGGCGTCGGCCAGAAGCTGGTTCGAGACCTTGATCCAGTGCGCCACGGTGCGAATGTTCACATCGTAGTTGGTGAAGGTCAGGTCGGATTCAGCCTTGCTGGCACCCTGCGATACTTCGGCAGCGCTGTTCGTCCAGACGTTCTCCTTCAGGCTGTTCACGGCATTCCCGGAGACAGTGATAGAGGGAATCACGGAACGGATGGACAGCGGCACGAAGTTGCCCGGAATGATGCCAGGACGCTGCGTCGGAAATGCGGTCGTGCCGTCAGATACGACGGTGTTCTTCACCTCGATACGGGCGTTCTTCACGTTGCCGGATGCCATCTGCTTGAAGGCTTCGGACTGGATGAACTCGGCACCAGCAGTCAGAATCTTCGGCTCGCCCTTCTGGGCCAACTCAGACTTCTGGGCGATTTCGGTGATGGCGTCCTCGAACTTCTGGGCCAGCGCCTTCACTTCATCACGAATATCAGCCTGAGCCTTGCCCTGCTCCTGAACCTGACCTTCGTACTTCTTGATAGCTGCATCTACAGCAGCGCCGTGGGCATCGAGTGCCGACTTGATTTCATTGATTTCCATTATTGAATCCTCGCGGTGAGCTTGTTTGTTGCGGCCTGAATGGCTGCAATAATATCGCTAGTGGATTTTGTTTCCTCACGCTCACCGTGAGAGATAGACTTGATGCGCGCCACCAGCGCTGTCGCATCAGCCCGAGAGAAACCTCCTGCATCGCGCAGGACAGCTTCAATTTCTTTCAGGGATTCAGCCTCGTTGATAGCGGACTTCACGCCCGCAACGCGGGCGGCATTGTCGGCCGGGCTTTCAACTATGCTGATTTCCACTAGTTCAATTTCTTTCAGTTCGCGGCGGTTTTCTTCCGGGTATTCCGTCGCCTTCTTGACGCGGTAGCCGATGGACATACCATCGACCGCGCCGTGCTTCATGCTGGCGTATACGTCCTCTGCAACACTATGCCCTGGGGTAAGCTCACCCTTTACGTACAAGCCTTTCTCATCCTCGCGGATCTCCAGCCACTTGCCGATGACGGGGCCGTAGTGGTTCCAGCGGAGCATGATTGGGCGCTCGCGCTTCTTGATCGTTGACTTGTATGCGCCAGGCAGGATGGTATCGCCATAGCTGTCAACGCCGCCGAATACTGAGGCGTACCCTTCAAAGACGCCCTTGCCATCGTCGTCAAACTTCACCTGCATCTGGTCAAACGCAAGGCTCTTAGTTTCCATTCGCTACCCCCGTAGGCGCTTGGCCTAGCGTGTCAATCGGCACCATCGCGCCCTGAATGTACAGTTTGTCGCCACCTTCAGCTCTCGGCAGCCATTCCGCTGTGCGTGCCTCGTTCGGCGTCATCACGCCACTGGTGATGCCAGTGCGGTAGACTTCCATTCGCTCCTTCTGGCTCGCTCTCAGCAGCGCCTCGAATGACAGTTCGACCTCATACTTTCGAGACTCATCCTTGCCGAACAGGTGAACCTGCACGCTGTTCTCGATGGCCTCAAGGTAGGGGCGAAGGTTCAGCTTGTAGAACGCGCTGATGATTTCGCCAGTCGATGACCCGAGTGTCGTGCTGCCTTCGTTCTGGTTCACCAGAATAGCCGGCACGCCGAACCAGCGGCAGATTTCATCAATCTGGTACTTACGGCTGGCGAGAAGCTCGATTTCTTCCGGCGTCATGCTGACCGGCGTGAACTCCATGCCGCCTTCCAGCACCATCACACGACGGTCATCGCCGCTGGTGATAGTGTCGAAATTGAACGCCTCGCGCAGTTGCTCGCGCTGTTCTTTCGTCAGCAGCTTGTCCATCTTCAGGACGCCGGAACGCTTCGCGCCGTTGCTGTAAATTTTGTTCGTTGTGGATTCAGCGGCTTGGGCAATGCCGAAGATGTTACGCCCGAACTCAAGCGGAGAGCGGCCCACCAGCCA
>Ga0208916_10000724_pt1 | contig 14965 bp, 10 predicted proteins | sample DEB19_08_DNA_5_FD_184523 | JGI IMG/M metagenome (GOLD analysis project Ga0208916, IMG submission 184523) | Aqueous microbial communities from the Delaware River and Bay under freshwater to marine salinity gradient to study organic matter... | ecosystem: Environmental > Aquatic > Marine >... | reverse complement strand
TCTTTTAAAAGCAGCATGAAATTCGGTGTGCCAACTTGGTGAAAGATGGCCTCCCAACTTCCTTCAAGTCCCGGTCGGACACGTTTTCGCTGAGGTGGCTCGTCCCATTCTGATGCCGCAGTGACGGTGCCGTGATGGGTGCTCATGCCGATCAGAAAGGCGTCTGCGCCGAAGCGTTCGCGCATCAGTTGGCCGACATTCCACTCACCGCGGTCTCCCATTTCTGTGACGCAGGCATCGCCCAAATGTGAGTTGTGTGCCCAAACCGCCATGCGCGGCGCTGCAACGCCTTGACTCAAGTGGTTTGACACGGCCACCAGCGTCTCGACCATGTGGCTGTCACGCAGATTCCAAGACGAGACCCGGCCTCGAAACATGCTGCGGTAATACGCTTCTGCGTTGCGCACCAGCCGCGCATTTTGCTGAGCGTAAAAATAGTCATCGCGTGCCAAACTGGGCTCTGGCGTAACTTGGGTCAAGCGTAGCGTCATGTCACGGAGCTGCTGGACGACCTCGTCTTCGCAGCTGCGGGCCATACCATAGGCGGCGCCATAACCATAGGCTTGGCTGTCTTTTCCAACATGGTCGAAGCAGGCGTAACGCGCACGCGCCCTTAGCGCTTGCGCCGGATCTGTCTTGTCGAGGTAGGACAGAACTTCTTCCATGGACCGGAACAGGCTGTACAAGTCCATGCCGTAAAAACCAACTTGCTGTTCAGGGCTGAGGTTGCTGTTGTGCTGGCGCAGCCATTCAACGAAGTCGCAGACTTCTGTGTTGCGCCACATCCAAGCGGGAAAACGCTCGAACCCTGCCAAGGCTTCGCGGGCATCTGGGTCGGTCGACAAACCGCGCACGTAACGGTTGACGCGCCAAGCGTCTGGCCAATCAGCTTCAACTGCGATGGCTGTGAAACCTTTTTCAAGAATCAGTCGTTGCGTGATATTCACACGTTCTCTGTAAAACTCGTGCGTACCGTGCGAGGCTTCGCCGATCAAGACAAAGCGCGCGGTGCCAATGGTTTCCAGCAATGGGTCGTAATCTTGCAGTGCGCCCACAAGTGGATTGAGATTCCGTTGCAGGCCGTCAAGCAGTGCGCGAGGCGCGTCTTTGGCCCTTGCCGGGTCCTTGCTAAGAGAACTGGCAGACATAGATCAATGCCCCGCAGAATGTGCCGCTGGTTGCTTGGCTCGGCGAATGTCAGCGGCATGCTCATGCCAAGCTTTTTCCAGCAGTGAGCGTACTTCGTCATCGCTGGCTTGCGGCATGAAGTCATACCAAAGGCTGAGCGCATGAAAAGGTTCGGGCATGGCTGGGCAGACAATTTCATCCGCCACGTCGCGCAAGCTCTCGCAACTGTCTCTGGCTCCCACGGGCACTGCCACAATCAGCCGCAAGGGATGGTGTTGGCCCACCGAGACAGCCGCTGCGCGCATAGTGGCGCCAGTGGCCAGCCCGTCATCAACCAAGATCACGGTCCGCCCTGCGATATGAATGGGCGGACGTTGCGCCCGGTACAACTGCTCACGCCTGACCAACTCTGCTTGTTCTTTGGCCAGTACCGCGGCCACCGCTTCAGGGGGCACGGTGATGCCCGGCAAGGGGTTCATCACGCGCACGCCGCCGCTGGCAATCGCTCCCATGGCGTACTCCTCATGCCCCGGCAAGCCGAGCTTGCGAACCACAAACACATCCAGCGGCGCATGCAGCGCTTGCGCTACTTCATAGCCCACTGCCACACCCCCCCGCGGTAAGGCGAGTACCAGTACATTCGGCTGGTCTGAGTAGTGGCTGAGCTGCTGAGCCAGCTTGCGCCCCGCGTCATGGCGGTCGCTGTAATAAGGTCGTGACATCATCTCCAAGCCTCCTTCGAGGTGACTGCGTTGTGCAGATAGCGTTTGAACCAATCGGAGGCCAGCGCGGAGACTTGTTCCAAGGCACCCGGCTCTTCAAACAAATGGGTTGCATGCGGCACCACTGCCAATTTTTTTTCGCAACGCAACAGCTGGTATGCATCTTCATTGAGTTCGATCACATCGTGGTCTGCACCGCCAACAATCAGCAGGGTGGGCGCCATCAGACTGGCCAACACCACCGGGCCGGCTAAATCGGGCCGTCCACCGCGAGAGACCACCGCGGCCACGCGATCGCCCAAGCGGGCTGCAGCGATCAACGCGGCAGCACTGCCGGTGCTGGCGCCGAAATAGCCTATCGGCACGTCCTTGAAATGGTCTTGCGCTGTGACCCACAACGTTGCGTCTTGCATGCGCTGTGTCAGCAGAGCGATGTTGAAGCGGTGTTCGCCGGTGTGAAGGTCAGTTTGTTCTTCTGTTGCCGTCAACAAGTCAAACAGCAGAGTGCCTATCCCCGCGTTTTGCAAGACTTGTGCAACTTGCCGATTGCGTGCGCTGTGTCGGCCGCTGCCGCTGCCGTGGGCAAATAAAACCAAGCCGCGAAAACCGACCGGCAAGGCCAAATCACCAGACAGCCATGCATCGCCACAAGTTATGTGAACTTCAACGCGCTCAGTGTGCGCTGCGTCGCCCTTCCGTATCACTTCCATACCGGTGTCCCTTCTGCTCGCAATTTAGGCGAGGGAGGGCAGGCACTGCGTCAGCGTAGACGCAAGAATTTGTAGGAAGACAGGTCAGAACCTCAGGGGTGGAGGATTTTGACCAGCACTTGGCTTTTTCGGCTGCGGTTGAGGTTGTATTTGCGCTGGCGCGCTTCCGGCAACCAGTCCGTCTCCACCGGCTTGAAGCCGCGCTTCAAGAACCAATGCATGGTGCGGGTGGTGAGTACGAAAATGCTTTGCAAACCCATGGCGCGGGCACGCTGCTCAACACGTTTGAGAATGCGTTCGCCGTCACCTTGGCTTTGGGTGTGTGGGGACACCGTAAGTGCCGCCATCTCACCGGTTTTCGATTCAGGGTATGGGTAGAGCGCTGCGCAGCCAAAAATCACGCCGTCATGTTCAATCACCGTGTAAAGCCCTGCGTCACGTTCAATCTCTGTGCGGTCACGCTTGACCAGTGTGCCGTCATTTTCGTAGGGCTCGATCAATTGCAAAATGCCACCGACATCGTCGACCGTGGCTTCGCGCAAGCTCTCTAATTTTTCATCAATCACCATGGTGCCGATGCCGTCGTGCACATAGATTTCGAGCAGCACCGAGCCGTCGGTGGCGAAAGGTAGGATGTGGCTGCGTTCCACGCCGTTTTGGCAGGCCTTGACGCAATGCTGCAGGTAAAAAGCAGTGTCGGTCGGCTGCTGTGCGTTCGGCACGTCTTTGAGCAGTTGTTTGGCCGCAGCCAAAGGCAGCTCAGTGTCGATCGGGTTGTCTTCGCTGGCGGGCTCTGACGGGTTGATTCGGATGCCGGGGACCTCGGTCAAAAAGATCAGCTTATCTGCCTTCAACTCGATCGCCACGCTGGTCGCCACTTCTTCCATGCTCAAGTTGAAAGCTTCTCCGGTGGGGGAAAAACCAAATGGCGACAGCAGCACCATCGAGCCGAATTCGAGTGTGCGCTGAATGCCCACCGTGTCGACTTTGCGGACTAAGCCCGAATGCTTGAAGTCAATGCCGTCGACGATGCCAACCGGACGCGCCGTGATGAAGTTGCCTGAAATCACCCGCACCGTGGAACCAGCCATGGGTGTGTTGGGCAAGCCTTGGCTGAACGCGGCTTCAATCTCGTAACGCAGTTGGCCGGCGGCTTCTTGGGCGCAGTCCAGGGCGACTGAGTCGGTGATGCGCGTGCCATGAGAGTACTGTGCGGCATGGCCCTTGGCTTCCAATTGTTCGTTGACCTGCGGTCGAAAACCATGAACCAGCACGATCTTCACACCCATGCTCTGAATCAGCGCCAAGTCTTGCGCAATGTTCTGCAACTTGCCGGCGGCAATCGCCTCACCTGCCATGCCGATCACAAAAGTCTTGCCACGGTGCAGGTGGATGTAAGGCGCGACCGAGCGAAACCAGGGCACAAAGGTGAAATTAAAAACGGCGGACATGGGCGGTATTGGTGGAAGGAGTGATGTCTTGACGGGTGTTGAGGGCGGCAACTGAGCCGATAATGCGCAGTTGACCGCGCATTTTTCACTGATTTTCACCTAAGTTCACCGCTTGTCTGCCAATTCATCTCCTGCCTTGATCATTGAGTTCCCTGAATCGCTGCCCGTGTCGGGCAAGCGCGACGAAATCACCGCCGCCATTGCGGCGCATCAGGTGGTCATCGTTTGCGGCGAAACCGGGTCCGGCAAGACCACGCAGCTGCCCAAAATCGCCTTGGCCATGGGACGCGGTAAGCTGAATTACCCGGGTGGACGCGGGCCTTTGATTGGCCACACTCAGCCTCGGCGAATTGCCGCCTCCAGTGTGGCGAAGCGCATCGCCGAAGAACTGAAGACGACGCTAGGCGACGTCGTTGGCTACAAGGTGCGCTTCCAAGATCGGCTGAGCCGTGACGCCTCGGTCAAGCTGATGACCGACGGTATTTTGCTGGCCGAGACGCAGACCGATCCGCTGCTCAAAAACTACGACACCATCATCATTGACGAGGCGCACGAGCGCAGTCTGAACATCGACTTTTTGCTGGGCTATCTGCGCCAGTTGTTGCCGCGCAGGCCAGACCTCAAAGTCATCATCACCTCGGCGACGATTGATGCGCAGCGCTTCGCGGATTACTTCGCGTCAAGCAAAGGCCCGGCTCCCGTCATCATGGTGTCGGGCCGGATGTTTCCGGTGGAGCAGCGCTATCGGCCCTACGAAGAGTCGCGCGACTACGACCTGAATGACGCGATTGCGGACGGTGTGGATGAACTCTGGCGCAGCCCGCACAGTGCTGGCGACATTCTGGTGTTCTTGCCCGGAGAGCGCGAAATTCGTGAATCCGCCGACCACCTGCGCAAACACCTGAGCCACCAGCCGCTGCTGCGCAATGCCGAAGTGCTCCCGCTGTTTGCGCGCCTGAGCCAAGCCGAGCAAGACCAAATTTTTGAAGGCCATAACGGCAGGCGCATTGTGCTGGCCACTAACGTGGCCGAAACCTCGCTGACAGTTCCCGGCATTCGTTACGTGATTGACGCTGGCACAGCGCGTGTCAAACGCTACAGCTTCAGGAACAAGGTCGAGCAGCTGATGGTCGAGCCGATTTCGCAGGCGGCGGCGAACCAGCGCGCCGGTCGTTGCGGTCGGGTCGCCGATGGTATTTGCATTCGTCTGTATGACGAGCAAGACTTTTTGGGCCGAGCGCGCTTCACTGATCCGGAGATTTTGCGCAGCTCGCTAGCGGCTGTGATTTTGCGCATGAAGGCCTTGCACCTGGGCGCGGTGGAAGCCTTTGCCTTCATTGAGCCACCGCAAGGGCGCGCCATTGCCGACGGCTACCAGTTGCTGGCCGAACTGGGCGCTGTCGACGATGACAACGAACTGACCGCAGTGGGTCGCACGCTGGCCAAACTGCCGCTAGATCCGCGCGTGGGCCGGATGATTTTGGAGGCCCGCGACCGCCAAGCGCTCGACGAGGTGATGGTCATTGCCAGCGCGCTCAGCGTGCAGGATGTGCGCGACCGCCCGATGGACAAGCAGACGCAGGCCGACCAAGCGCATGCCAAGTTCGATGACGAGAAGAGCGAGTTCGCCGGTTATTTGAAGCTGTGGAAGTGGCTGGGTGATTCACGCGGCGGTCATGCGGCCGAACACAAACTGTCGAATCGGCAATACGAAAACCTGCTGCGCGAGAACTTTGTCAACATTCGCCGCGTGCGCGAATGGCGCGACATCCACTCGCAGTTGCACAGCGTCATAGGCGAGCAGGGTTGGCAGATCAACAGCAAGCCGGCCAGCTACGAGCAGTTGCACTTGTCGATGCTCTGCGGCTTGCTCGGCAATTTGGGCTACAAAGCCGAAGACGAGGAAGCCTATCTGGGCGCGCGCGGCATTCGCTTTTACCGCCATCCCGGTGCCAAGCTGAGCAAAAAACCAGGCCGCTGGATTGTGGCCGCTGAGCTGGTGGAAACCACGCGTCTGTTTGGCCGGGGCATTGCCAACATCGAGCCGCAATGGGTTGAGCAGGTCGCAGGGCATTTGCTCAAAAAGCAACTGCTGGACCCGCATTGGGAGAAGAAAGCCGCACAAGTCACTGCCCTAGAGCGCGCCACGCTGTATGGCTTGGTGATCTACAACGGCCGCCGCGTCAACTTCGGCCGGGTTGACCCGGTGGGCGCCCGTGAAATTTTTATTCGTGAAGCCTTGGTGGCCGGCAACTGGGACACCAAGCTGCCCTTTTTGGCGGCGAATCAAAAACTCATCGTCCAGGTGCAAGACCTGGAACACAAAGCCCGCCGTCAAGACGTGCTGGTCGATGAAGAGCTGATCTACGCTTTTTACGACCAACAATTGCCGATTGATATTTGCACCGGGGCCGGTTGTGAGCACTGGTACAAAGACGAAGTCAAAAAGCAGCCGCAGTTGCTGCTGTTGTCGCGTGAAGAACTCATGCGCCATGAAGCGGCCGGCATCACCACTCAGGCCTTTCCCCGAACTCTACGGCTAGGCGGTGTGGATTGCAGCGTGAGTTATCTGCACGAGCCCGGTGATGCGAAAGACGGCGTCACGGTCGAAGTTCCGCTGTTTGCTTTGAACCAAGTCAATGACGAGCGCTGCGAATGGCTGGTGCCGGGTTTGCTCAAGGACAAGATTCAAGCGCTCATCAAAACGCTGCACCAACGGCCACGCTCGCGGCTGGTGCCTCTGCCTGAAACGGCTGCGCGCATGGCGGCTGATTTGCTGCAGCCCGAACAATGGGGCGGTGGCTCGCTCACCGACGCTGTCCTCAAGTGGGTGCGCGATGCGACCTCGCTGGACATCAAGCGCAATGACATGAAGCTCGACATGTTGCCGCCGCATCTGTTCATGAACTTCAGGGTGGTGGACGAACACGGTCGCCAACTTGGTTTGGGGCGCAATCTGGGCGCACTGAAGGGTGACTTGGGTGCACAGGCGCGCGGAGCGTTTCAAGCACTGGCTGGTCTGAAAAACCTCAAGGTGGCTGTGCCTGTTGCCGAGCCGAATGCGGCGACTTCAGATTCGGTCAGCAAGGCACGCGGTGCCCATCCGACTGCTGTCAAAGCCGCACCAGCTGCGTTGCCCAAAAGTCCAGACCGCTACACCACTTGGAGCTTTGGGGAACTGCCCGAGCTCATGGAAATTCGCAAGGGCTCACAAACGCTGATTGGCTTCCCAGCGCTGATCGACTTGGGTGACGCGGTGACGATTGAGGTCTTCGACGAGCCCGACATGGCGGCGGCCAAACACCGCGCGGGTCTGCGTCGCTTGTTTTCTTTGCAAATCAAAGATGCGCTGAAATACTTAGAGAAGAATTTGCCCGATCTGCAAAAAACAGCGACGGCTTACATGCTCGTAGGCCGGGCAGCAGACAACTCTGGTGGCGGCACGCTTGAAGAATTGCGCTCACAGATCATTGATGTGGCGCTGGACCGGGCTTTCTTAGTGGAGCCCTTGCCGACGGGCGAGGCAGAGTTCAAAAAACGGGTCGACGACGGACGTGGCCGCCTGACCTTGATCGCCAGCGAAGTAGCGCGTCTGGCCGCCGGCATCCTGATTGAATTCGCCGCCGCCCAGCGCAAGATTAAAGACACTAAAAATGCCGCCGAAGCGTCGGCAGATGCCGCTCAGCAACTGCAACGTTTGGTGCCCAAACGGTTTTTGATGACGACGCCTTACGGTCAGCTGCAACACTTTGCGCGCTACCTCAAAGCCATCACCTTGCGACTGGAAAAATGGCGTGCCGACCCAGCACGCGACACCGCCCGCCTGGCGGAGATGAAGCTGCAAGAGCAGCGTTATTGGCGACTGGTGGCTGACCGCAAAGGCGCTGTGGATGCGCGCATGCAAGAGTACCGCTGGTTGCTGGAAGAGTTACGGGTGAGCTTTTTTGCACAAGAACTGCGCACGCCTCAGCCGGTGAGCGTCAAGCGCTTGGACAAGGCTTGGGCTCAGATCAATTCTTGATCTGGTTGCCGCGCTGTCATTTGCGATGACGCGTATTCAAAGCTTGGCGAGTCTTGCCAGTGCTGCCGTCAGCGTCTCGTCTTTCTTGGCGAAGCAAAAACGCACGACCCGCTGGTCAAAACCGTCGCCGTAAAAGGCTGACAGCGGAATCGCGGCAACGCCGATTTCGGTCGTCAGCCATTTGCAAAATTCTGCTTCACCCATGTCGCTGACCTCAGAAATATCGACGCACTGGAAGTACGTGCCTTCGCTCGGCAAGAGCTTGAAACGAGTGGCCGCTAAGCCAGCTTGAAACAAGTCGCGTTTACGCTGGTAAAACGCGGGCAACTCCAGATAAGCGGCGGGCCTGTCCATGTAGCTGGCCAAAGCGTATTGCACCGGCGTGTTGACGGTGAACACATTGAACTGGTGGACTTTGCGGAACTCTGCAGACAGCGCAGCAGGGGCCGCAACATAACCAACTTTCCAGCCTGTCACGTGATAAGTTTTGCCAAAGCTGCTGACAATGAATGCCCGCGCCGCCAAACCCGGAAAGCTCGCTGCGCTGTGGTGTTGTGCGCCAAGCGCTGCGTCAAACACCATGTGTTCATAGACCTCGTCGCTGATGAGCAATATCTCGGTGGGTGCCAGCAAGGCTTGCAGCTTCAGCATCTCAGCTTCAGTCCACACTGTCGCGCTCGGATTGTGCGGTGAGTTGATGATGATGGCGCGCGTTTTGGGGCTGATGGCGACGGCAATTTTCTCAAAGTCTGGGCGGAAAGTTCCGGGCTTCAGCGGCACCCGCACCACTTGGCCGCCAGCTAATTCGATGTTCGGCACATAGCTGTCGTAGCAGGGCTCGAGCACGATGACCTCGTCACCTGGATGGACGATGGCCAGGATGATGGTGATGATGGCCTGCGTGGCACCAGCAGTGACTGTGATCTCGGTGTTCGGGTTGTAGCTGCGGCCGTAGAGTGTTTGAATTTTGGCGGCGATGGCTTCGCGCAGTACCGGCACGCCGGTCATTGGCGGGTACTGGTTCAGGCCGCTTTGCATCGCGTGTGTGACCGCGTTGACCAAGGCCGGATCACATTCAAAATCTGGAAAGCCCTGGCCTAAATTAACGGCGTTTTTTTCAGTGGCCAGCGCCGACATGACGGTGAAAATCGTGGTGCCGACGTTGGGCAAGCGGCTGGTCAAGGTGGGCGTGTGCTCGCGCACGGCGGGAAGCATTGTCTGTGAATTCATAGGTTCAAACTTCATAGTCATTGAGGCGGCCTGACATGGCCTTAGCAATCTGTTCGCGGGTCAGCTTATCGCTCACCAATTCAGCAAACTTGTAGACGAAATTGCGCAGGTAGGCACTCCGTTTGAAAGCAACGCGTGCCACGTTGACGCCAAAGAGTTGCCCTGCCGGTAATGAGATCAGGTCGGCGTTGGTGCCATCGTCTTTGAGCGCCATTTCCGCCACGATTCCGACGCCTAAACCCAGCCTGACGTATGTTTTGATGACGTCTGAGTCGATCGCTTCCAGCGCAATGCGCGGGTGCAGTCGCTTGGCGGCAAAGGCCTCGTCGATTTTGGTCCGGCCCGTGAAAGACGGGTGGTAGGTGATCAGTGGTTGCTCGGCCAGTTCTTCCAGTGTGATGTTGCTTTGGCGTGCCAGTGGGTGGTCAGCCGGCATCACCAGCATGTGCTGCCATTCGTAGCAGGGCAGGGTGATCAGTTCGTCGTAATGGTCGAGGGACTCGGTGGCGATGCCGATCTCGGCCACCTCGTCGATCAACATGCGGGCGACTTGGTCGGGCGAGCCTTGGTGCAGGCTGACATTGACCTTGGGGAAGGCCTCGCGCAGCCGGGCGACAGGTTGCGGCAAGACATAACGGGCTTGCGTGTGGGTGGTGGCAATCGACAAGGTGCCGCTGTCTTGGGCTGAAAACTGCTCGCCGATGCGTTTCAGGTTGCCTACTTCCCGCATGATGAGTTCGATGCTTTTCAAGACATGCTGACCTGGCTCGGTCACGCGTTTCAGGCGTTTGCCGTGGCGGGCAAAGATCTCTACGCCCAGTTCTTCTTCTAGCTCAATGATGGCTTTGGACACGCCCGGTTGCGATGTGTGCAGCGCGCGCGCTGTCTCGGTCAAATTCAAGTTGCGGCGCACGGCTTCTTGGACGAAGCGAAACTGATGAAGGTTCATAACAAATACTGGCAGATCGGGGTATTCATTATGCCATTTTGGCGCTAAAGAAACCTGCTCAAGCCAAGGCTATATCTGCCATCAGGGCCGTCAATTGAGGCGACTCGCCAGCCGTTGGCAGCAGCTCTAGCAGCAGTCCTGGGTGGGCACTGCGGATCTCTTCAATGATGAGCGGCAGGTCTTCACGTGCATGCTTTCCGACACCCAAAAAGAGCGGAAAGATACGGATGTGCAGCACGCCAGCGGCGATCAAATCAGCCGCGGCTTGAGGCAGGCTGGGCAAGCACAGCTCAAGGTAGGCACAGCACACTTGCGCATTTTGGTCGCGCGACTGGATTTCTGCAGCGACGGCCTCAATGGGAAGACGCCAAAGAGGGTCTCTGGAGCCGTGCGCAAACAAGATGATGGCGGGTTTCATGTGTCTTTTATTTATGCGAAATTGTTTAACGTCTCAGCACCAGCCAGCCAAAAGCGCCCAGCGAAATAACGGTGTAAAGCATGCCCGGCGCTGCCGCTGCCAGCCAAGGTTGCCAGTTTTGCAAGTTGCCAATATAGCCAAAGACATTGTTCAGTAGGAAAAAACTAATGCCAATCATGACGCCGCCAAAAACATAAGAGGTCACACTGCCTGATCGGAAATGCAGGTAGGCAAAAGGCAGCGCTAAAAAGACCATCACTAGGCAGCTCAGTGGATAGAACACCTTTTTCCAGAACTCGATTTCATAGCGTTGGGCGGTCTGCCCATTGGCTTTCAGGTGCTGCACGTAATTGAACAGGTCGTACGTGGCCATTCGGTCTGGCTTGAGTAGCGCGACCGATACCATTTCAGCGCTGATGTCGGTCGGCCAGCGCATTTCAGCTTCGCGGCTGATGCTCACATTGGCTGATTCGACGGCTTTGTTGATGCCATCGGTGCTGGGCCGAATCTGAAAATCGGTGCGTGTGGTTTTGTTCAGAACCCAAGAGTTGTTTTCACCAAAATTGGCTGATTCGGCTTCAGTCATCGAGACCACAAGGCCTTTGTTGTCGAACTCAAAAATGCGGATGCCCTGCATTTCGTTGTTGGAGGTCAGTGCACGCACATTCACCACCGAGTTACTGTAAGGCTGCTTTTCTTTGAGCCAAGCACCGGTCTGGCCGATGGTGATGCGGCCCTGGTATTTGGCTTTCAGCAATTGCGCCCCGCGGTCTGCGATGGGGGCGAGGTAGTCGCCCACCGCAAAACTGACCACGACAAACACCGCTCCCAAAGAAAGCAGCAGACGCAAGGCCTTCCACGGCCCGAGACCGCTGGTTCGCAAGATGGTGAACTCTGAGCTTTGCGCGAGCCTTGCCATCACGAAAATAGTCCCGATCAACACCGATATCGGTAGCAACTCATAGATGTGATTAGGTATCTGCAGACCCACATAAAGCAGAGCGTGCCGCAACAAGTAGACGTGCTCTTCGCCGCCTAAGGGACTGCTTTTGCCGATGGCTGGCAGTTCGTCGACCAAGTCAAAGAACAAGAACAGCGACAAAAACCCCAGCGTGACCAAGCAAATGGAGGTGATGACCTCGCGGTAAATCAGCTTGCGAACGGTTTTCATGGCCGGATCACCGTTCCGGTCGAAAGCTGGCGGGAGCGGCTGCGAAACAGATCGCCAAGACTCCAGTTCATGTGCCGTTTGGCCAGTAAAAACAGGCTGATGGCGAGCACGCCGCCATGCAGCATCAGCAACAGGCCGCTGAAACTGACCAAGCCGAGGGAGACCCAGCCTTGGCCGAGGCTCATCACATTGGTGTAGACGATGAAGCTGAAAATCACAAAAATCAGATTGCTGCTGCGCCCGGCGCGTGGGTTCACTGCTGCCAGCGCCAGCGCGATCACCACAAAGTTAAGTGCTGCGAAGGCGGAACCTAGGCGCCAAGCCAGCTCACCCAGATTCCTGTTGGTCGGCGACTTGATCAAATTGCGGGTCGAGATGGTTTTGATGTCTCGTTCACCAGCGCCGAGCACACTGCCGCCACCGGTGCGCACGCCATACTCTTCGAAGTCGCTGATTTTCAGGGCTGAGTTGCCGACAGCATTTTCAAGCCGCTGGCCATTTTCGAGAATCAGCATCTGCGTGCCGTTGACCACTTCGATCCGGCCTGAGCGAGCGGTCGTGACCGCGCTTTTGCCTTTGTCTGTCGAGGCGATGAAGATGTCGCTGCTGCCCGTGCGGCCCTCAGAGTCCCGGTCAATGAAAAACACACGGTTGCCGCTGGAAGACTCCTGGAACTCGCCTGGGGCGATGCGGTCAATGTCGCCGCGTTGTTCGTAGCGCTCGCGCATTTCCACGGTCTGCTCGTTCGACCAAGGCCAAACAAAGAGGGACGACAAGGTAATCACCAGCAACACGGGCCATGCAAACCGGAATAAGGGTCCCAGAAAAGCAATCAAGCCGCGCCCACTAGAGAACCAAACAACCATTTCGCTGTCTTTGTACATGCGCGACAGCGTGCTGACCATGGCAATGAACAGCGACAAGGTCAAGATGATGGGGAGTCGGCCGAGTCCCGAATAAGCCATGATGAGTAAAACGTCTTGTGGACTGACGGAGCCACCGGCGGCCTGACCCAGCGTTCTGATCAGAACAATGGTCATGATGATGGTGATCAGCACCACCAAGGTGGCGCCGAATGAGCGCGCCAACTCTTTGCGCATCGAAGATTGGAATAACATGGAGCGACTATCTGCTTTTTTGCGTAACTGACTAGGCTGCAATTATGGACTTCGAACTCAAGACACTGACACGATCGCGTGTTTGTACCGAAAAATGTGACGCCTTGGTCGTCCTCGTACCCCAACATCTGGCCGAAGGGGACGACACTTTGTCAATGTTCATTGAGGCCGCTACGCAGAGCGGCGATTTTGAGCGCAAGCCTGGCAAGCTGTTGCAGGCCTATCGGACTAGCGGTATTGCGGCTACTCGCGTGGTGTTGGTCGGGGCAGGTGAGGGCACTGCCAAACACGTGCGCACTGCTGTCAACGCTGCGATGGGCACACTGAAAGGCAGCCCAGCGCAGCGCGTGGTGCTTTGCTTAGGCCTTTTCAAAGACGCCGACGCATCTCAAATGCAGGCCGCTGTCATGGCCTGTGGCGATGCTGCCTACACCTACAGCGCCACAAAATCCAAGGTGCCGCCAGTCAAACTACAGCGCATGGTGCTTGCGGTGGCTGATGCGACAGCGGCCAAAGCCGGCTTTGAAAAAGCGGTTGGCCTGGTCAAGGGCATTGCACTGGCCAAGGAGTGGGGCAACCGCCCGGCCAACTACGCGACGCCTGTCATGCTGGCTGGGGCAGCCCGTGAGCTGGCCAAGTTGCCGCGTATCAAGGCCGAAATTTTGGGGCCTAAAGAAGTTGCAAAACTGGGCATGGGCTCTTTCATGGCGGTGGCGCGTGGCTCTGAGGAGCCACTGCGCTTCATCGTGCTGCGTTATGACGGTGGCCTCAAAGCGGACGCACCGGTGGTGTTGGTCGGCAAAGGCATCACTTTTGACACTGGCGGTATTTCCATCAAACCGGCGTCTGAAATGGACGAGATGAAGTTCGACATGTGCGGCGCTGCCAGCGTGCTCGGCGCCTTTCGAACGCTGGGTGCGTTGCAGCCCAAGCTGAATGTCATTGGCCTGATTCCATCGTGCGAAAACATGCCCGATGGCAAAGCCATCAAGCCCGGTGACGTGGTCACCAGCATGAGCGGCCAGACGATTGAGATTCTGAATACCGATGCCGAAGGCCGACTGGTCTTGTGCGACGCCCTGACCTATGCTGAACGCTTCAAGCCGCGCGCTGTGGTTGACATTGCCACCCTGACGGGTGCCTGCGTGGTGGCGCTTGGCGCTGTGCGCAGCGGTTTGTTTTCAAGCGACGATGCCTTGGCTCAATCCCTGCTGAATGCTGGCGAACGCTCACTCGACCTGTGCTGGCGCATGCCGCTTGACGATGAATACGCCGACGGCTTGAAAAGCAACTTTGCTGATGTGGCCAACGTGGCTGGACGCGCTGGCGGCTCTGTCACCGCGGCCAAGTTTCTGCAGCGTTTCGCCGGCAAATTTGCATGGGCTCACCTTGACATTGCCGGCACAGCTTGGAAAGGCGGGGCAGCCAAAGGCTCAACCGGTCGGCCTGTTGCCTTGCTGGTGGAGTATTTGTTGGAGCAGGCGGCAGAAGCCGCAAAAAAACCTTTGTTCGTCGAGGCAAAAACCGTCAGTGCCGCAGTCAAAAAGGCAAGTGCCAGACCGGCTGTAAAAGCGCTGGTCAAAGCACCGGCAAAAACACGGGTCAAAGCCGTTCGCGCATGACCGAGGTGGAGTTTCACTTCAACGTCGGTGACAAGCTTGCTTACAGCTGTCGTCTGCTGCGCAAGGCGCGTGCTGGCGGTGCCAAAATCATGGTGACCGCCGAGCCCAACCTGTTGGCGCAACTCGACCAGATGCTGTGGACGTTCTCCAGCACAGAGTTTTTGCCGCATTGCCGCGGCGAAGCCGACCCGGTTACCCTGGCCCTGACGCCCATTTTGCTGGCGACGTCACCGGCTGATCCTGTTTTTGCGGCCAGCCCGCACGGCGTGCTGGTCAATCTTGGGCAAGCCGTGCCGGAAGGTTTTGAGCGTTTCGAGCGTTTCATTGAGCTGGTGGCCAGTGCCGAAGATGATCGGTTCTCAGCCAGGCAACGCTGGAAGCACTACAAAGACCGTGGTTACGCTTTGAAAAAATACGACCTGAGC
>Ga0208916_10000722_pt1 | contig 14993 bp, 20 predicted proteins | sample DEB19_08_DNA_5_FD_184523 | JGI IMG/M metagenome (GOLD analysis project Ga0208916, IMG submission 184523) | Aqueous microbial communities from the Delaware River and Bay under freshwater to marine salinity gradient to study organic matter... | ecosystem: Environmental > Aquatic > Marine >... | reverse complement strand
TCTAGCTACGTATCCCAAGGAAGCCCTGCTCAGGGCGATTTACCCGAATCCGCAGCAGCGGTGGGCGATCCATCAGGACCGCGTGAGATACCGCCGCGCCTGATATCTGGGTTACCGTCATCGGCCACCTACGGTAGTGAAGTCGCCGACATTGCCGAGAAATATCTGGGCATCACACTCATGCCGTGGCAGAGATTGGCCGTCGATGGGCAGCTGCAGCACGACGACCAGGGCGACCTTGAATACCGCCGCTCCCTTGTATCGGTTGCCCGTCAGAATGGAAAGACCGTCGCGCTACGGGCGATGATTCTATGGGCACTGACGCGCGAGCCCGAACGCCGGGGCGAGCCGGTACTGGTTATCTCCACCGCGCATAAACTGGACCTCGCCACTGAGATATTCGAGTCACTGGCCCCCATCATTGTCAAAGAGTGGGGCGCGAAGGCCAAACATTCATACGGCCGCAGCGAGATCATTATGCCCGGTGGTAGCCGGTGGCTTGTGCAGGCCGCGACGCCTGCCAACTTCCACGGCTTCAGCCCTCACTACATATTCGCCGATGAGATATGGAACATCAGCCGCGAGGTTCTACTGAACGGCGCGATCCCGTCGCAGCGCGTCATGCGGTCGCCGCTGCTCTCATGCTGGTCCACGGCAGGCACTGAGGAATCAGACGCCATGACCCAGATGCGCGAGGAAGGCATCCGCGCAATTGACGAGGGCAAGCGTACGAAGCTATTTATGGCCGAGTGGTCGTGTCCCCCAGGTGTCGACTACATGGCGCGCCCCGACCTCTGGCCGATGGCGAACCCGGCAATCGGTTACACGCTGGACCCTGCCGTACTGGCCGACGAATCTGAGCAGATTGACAAGGGCGCATTCTTGCGCGCGTCGCTTAACGTCTGGGTGACCACCGTTAATAGCTGGTTGGCACCCGGGGTGTTTGACGCGCTGGAGGTTCCCGACATTCCGGCCGGTGGTGTCCTCGCCATAGATTCGTCAATTGACGAGGCCTTGTATTCGGGCGTGCGCGCGGTCGAGCTGGAGGATGGGCGTATTGGCGTCACGGTTGCCTTCGTGGCCGACTCTCTCGCCGCGTGCTGGGAGCAGGTTGAGCATGAGGCGGCCGGGTGTGTAAGTGTCGCCATGCCGCCTAATATGTTTGACATTGCCCCGGTGTCGCTCGCGCGTAAGAAAGTGCAAGTAGGCTACGGCGAGATTCAGACACATACGTTCACCGTGCGTAGCCTTATAAATGAGGGCCGCTTGGTACACACCGGTGAGGAAATGCTACGCGAGCATGTAGGCCGCGCGGTCGGTGTCGAGACTCGCAACGGGTACGCCATTGTCAGTCAGCGTTCGCCAGGTCCTATCACTATGGCGCGTTGCATGGTGTGGGCGGCGTCAATCATTGCGAAGCCCGTGACGCGCAAAAAGCCCCAGATAGCATTCGCCGGCCGCTAACGTGTAAGCGCGTGGCCGTCGGTTTCATTCCCTTGGCTGGCGGCCGCGCACCCTTGTATTTAGGCGACGTATAAGGGATGCTTATGATATGGACCTATTCCGCCCGAAGGTGAAGGCCATACCCGCGATGGGCACCGCTCCCATTGCCGCCGCCGCAGGCGCGCCGCAGCGGTCCCAGAACTTTATCGGCTTCCAGACAGGCGCAGCCGAAACGGCCGCTATGTCAGTGCCGTCAGTCACCCGGGCTATTAGTCTGCTCTCGACGGTCGTGAGTACGCTGGACCTTCGCAGCTATACGCTGCAATGGACCGGGCAGCGTTATGAGAAGCTTTACATCGAGGGCGAGTCATGGATGACCAGGCCATCGCCCACTGAGACGCGTAACTTCGTCATGGCCGTCACGGCACGGGACCTTATCCTTCAAGGCCGCGCGTTCTGGGTCGTCACTTCGCGCTATGCGAATGGCTTTCCGGCAACCTTTCAATGGCTCCCGGCCGCGAATATTGAAACGCCAAACAACGTCGGCCCGCAGTGGTTTGGCTCCCCGGGCGTCGTTATGTTTAACGGCGTCGAGCTAAACATCCGCGACGTAGTGTGTTTCCTCTCGGGGTCCCAGGGGATTGTTTACACCGGCCGGCGAGCAGTGCAGTGTGCCATTCGTCTCGACCAGGCGGCTGAGCGGTTCGCCTCCAATGAGATTGCAGCGGGCTACCTGCAGCAGACGGGTGGGGAACCTATGTCGTCGGAGGAGCTGGGCGAGCTCGCCGCGTCGTGGTCCTCGAGCCGCCGTGAGAATGCCATTGGCGCATTGTCTGAGGGAATCACCTTTACCGAATTCGACAGCGACCCGTCGAAGCTTCAACTCTGTGAGGGGCGCGAGTATTCGGCTAAAGATCTTTCAAGGCTTATGGACATACCCGCCTATCTCTTGGCCGTGGACCAGTCCGGCATGACTTATGCCAACGCACAGCAGTCGCGGCAGGACCTCATCGAATTCGGCGCACGGCCACTGCTCCACGCCATCGCGGAACGTCTGTCAATGGACGACGTACTGCCCCGGGGCCGCCACGTCGAATTCGACACTGAGACATACATCGGCGACATGGACACGCACCCGATGCCCGATGGCACGACGATGGTTAATGAAACCGTTTCGGAAAGTGTGGACCTTTGATTCGCTTTGATGCAGACGCCACGCTGATCACCGCGCAGGCCGGTGACGCTACGCAGCCCGCCCGCATCAGCGGGCTAGCAGTGCCGTGGGATGTAGTCGCCACGGTGTCTGACGGGACCTCAGTGCAATTCGCCAGGGGCGCGTTCGACGTTTCCCAGAAAGCCGCAAAGCTCATCGAGAACCACGACATGTCGCAGCTGCGGGGCGTCGTGAGTACCCTTACCGATTCGCCGGCGGGCCTTGAATTCGAAGCCACACTGGCCGACACGCGCGCGAGCCGTGACGCCGTGGCGCTGCTGCAGGCCGGGGCCTACGACTCCGTGAGCGTCGGCGCGCACCCCATCACCTTCACCACCGACCCCGCTGGGGTTATGACCGTGACTGAGGCCCGTTTAGTCGAACTCAGCCTGGTAGCAGTACCCGCGTTCGCGGATGCAGTAATCACCAACGTCGCGGCAACCAGCCCCGACCCCGATCCAGAACCAGACACAGAGGATGAAGAAATGTCAGACGCCGTAACGGCTGAGCCCATTGCGGCAGAGGCCACCATTCCGACTAACCCGATTATCTACGCAGAGGCTAAGCGCCCGTTTATCATGCCTTCGCCGGCCGAATACATCAGCGCATTCCTGACCGGTGGCACGAAGTTTGACGCCATGCAGGCAGGCATTCAGGCCGCAGCTCCCGACGTGATTAACACCGACCTCCCCGGCATCTTGCCCGTACCCATCGTGGCCCCGGTTTACTCAAATTTCATCGGCAACCGCCCAGTGGTGGACGCTATCGGTGCCCGCGCTATGCCAGGTGGCGGCAAGGTGTTTATCCGCCCGAAGGTCACGACCCACACCACCATCGGTGTGCAGTCCACCGAAAACAGCACGCTTGATGATGGCACGTTCGTCGTGGACGACCTTCAGGTGACCAAGGCCACTTACGGCGGATACGTCACGCTCTCTGAGCAGGCTATCGACTTCACCACGCCTGAGGTTATCGGCCTGCTGCTTGACGATATGGCTCGCATTTACGCGAACACCACCGACAACGTGGCAGCCGACGCGCTTGTGGCCGGTGCGACCAACACCAACGCATTCGGTAACGACGCGACGAACCCTGAGCAGTGGGCCGCATTCATCAGCACCGCGGCCCAGGACATTCTTTCATCGTCGAATGGCAACCTGCCCACGCACCTGTTTGTCAGTCCGAACATGTGGGGATACCTGCTCGGGCTTGTGGACACTGCCGGACGTCCATTGTTCCCGTCGCTCGGGCCCATGAACGCCTACGGCGATCTGGCCGTGACGGACATTGCCGGTATGGCATTCGGCCTTCGGGTCGTGGTCGACCGCAACTTCGCCACGGATACCGTCATCGTCGGTGACGCTTCGGGCTTTGAGATCTTTGAGCAGCAGAAGGGTGCCATTTCGGTGGACGTCCCTTCCACGCTCTCGCGCACCATTGCCTTCCGTGGCTACTTCAGCACGCTCATGATTGACCTTGACAAGTTCATCAAGGCGACGTTCTAGACCGCTTTAGGTCACCTGCCTCATGTCCGAATACTCAATTACTCACGCGCAGCGCATAGATGACTATGCCGTCATTCAGACGCTTGAAGTGACTGAGATCGGCACGGGGCAGGTGATTGAGGTCACCGACGTGTCCGGCTTCAATGGCACGTTCGTGGTGCAGGCCGTCCCGACGTATCTTTATCTGGGCGTGAATCCTGAGGGCGATTGGCTATTCGACCCTGAGATAATCTTGCCGAATCAGCTGCTGTATTACTCAGCCGGTGCCGACGTGGCCCGGGATGCAGTCATTCCATCCGGCACGCTTACCTTTACGCCGGTATGCACTTGGGCGAGTGACCAGGACGTCCTTGACTGGCTAGGAATTGACCCTGCCACGCCGAACGACGAAGCCTTCGTGACGGTGGCGACGAATGCCGGTAACGCTTTCGCCTACCGCCGGCGCAGGGAGTCGGGCTACTTTGACTCTCTCACCACGGTCCCCGGGCCCGACGTTCTACTGGGCACGATCATGATGGGTGCGGCGCTTTACCGTGAGCGCGGTTCCGTAGATTCCTACGCCTCTTTCGACCAGATGGGCGGGCAGGTTCCCTTCGGCACCCACGGGCAGATAAACAAGCTGCTGGGCGTGAACCGGGCGCAGGTCGCATGAGTGCTACCGGCATTTTCGCAGAGGCCCAGGCGACACTTGCCGCCAGTCTCACGGCGCTCGGACTTGCCGTCGTGACTGATTCGCGGAACGCGCGGCCTATGTCTGTCGTCATCGAGCCGCCTACGTTCACCTGCTTCAACTCCAACATCGCAGACATTACGTTCCGTCTGCGGGTACTCGCCGCGCCCCCGGGCAACCAGGACGCGTCCGACTACCTGATGACCGCTGCCGATCAGATCATGGATTCGGAAATTAGCGTCATCAGCGGCACGCCGTCCATGACGGCAATTGGCGGGCAGGATATCCCGTCGTTCGACTTGACCATCCGTGTTTCAACCATGAGGAGCTAGACCAGTGGCTACCACCACCTATCTGTCGCAGCCCGCGAGCATTACTATTGGCGGCGTTGACGTCACCGATCAGTGTTCAGAGATCACCTTTACGCTCGGTTCTAACCCGCTCACCTCCACCGCCTTCGGCGATACCGGCGAGCGCATGGTGGCCGGGCTTCAGACGGTCGACGGTTCCATCACGCTTTTCGCTTCGTATGGCGCGGGCGAGGTTGAGGCCACGCTATTTGCTGAGGTCGGACAGGGTGACACCAGCATCGTCGTTACTCACGGCGCGGGCGCAATCTCAGCCAGTAATCCTGAGTATCAAATTAGCAATACTATGATTGCTGATGTACCTAGCGCCATGACCGTTGGCCAGCTTCAGGTTTACAACGTCTCGTTCAGCGGTGGCTCATTCGTGCGCGACATTACGCCGTAAGCGTTGCCGACTAACTAAGGGGAAAAGATGGAACTAAACATTCGAGTGGTTACTGCCGCCGATGATTATGTGGTCACTACCTCGCTGATGAATATCGTGCAGTTGGAGCGTGCCTACAAGACAACGGCGTCGGCATTCGCCACCGGGCTATCTATGGAGCAGCTGGCATTCCTCGCGCATGAGGCGTCAAAGGATGCCGGGCATAAGCCGCCACCGCGGCTAGACGATTTCCTGAGGGAGATTAAGACGCTTACCGTCGTGGACGAAGTGCCCGCGCCGGGACCTACGGACGAGGGACAGTAAGCCGGGCGCTTGCCGAAGTATTGGCGGCCACCGGCTACTGGCCCTCAGAATTGCCATTTACATCGCGGGACCTCACTACCGTCCTTGCCACAATTAACGAAAGCCGCCGCAGCTAATGCCCGCAGATATGTCCACAGATATTGAGGGTGTGGCTGAGGCAATCAAGTTGCTGAGAAAGATTGACCCCGAGTACCGCAAAGAATTCAATAAGGGCATGCGGGATGTAGTGGCACCGATGGTGCGGGAGGTAAAGGCGGGCTACCCAAAACTGCCTGCTAGCGGCATGGCACGGGAATGGAACCCTAAGGGGTACAGAATCTTTCCATGGCCGCTTGCCAAGGTTCCCCAGGGCGTGAAGCTAAAGACGACAACCCGGCGCGGAAAGTCGTCAGTGTTGTACGTCTCCCAGGGCACGCCTGCCGGTGTTCTTTTTGAAGTGCCGACGGCAAAGACGCTGGGGCCGCTATTCCGCGCATCCTCACCGCGCCTATTGTGGCCTGCCTACGAACGACACGCGGGACAGATTGCTAAGGGTGTCGAGGACGTGCTGGGCATTGCCGTAGACCGCATCAACAAGGAACTGCGCTAATGGCAATCACAATCCCGATTATTACCGATTTCAATGCCTCAGGAATCAACAAGGCTACGAAGTCATTCAAGCAACTGGAGACGAACGGGCAGCGTGCAGCGTTCGCCGTTCGCAAGGCTGCTATTCCTGCTGGGCTTGCCCTTGCCGGGCTTGCCGTTGCGGGCCTTGACGCTGCTAAGGCCGCCATGGAGGATGCCGCCGCATCCGACCTACTCGCCGGGCAACTCAGGCGCGTCACCGGCGCAAGCGATGCGACCGTGGCAAGTGCTGAGGATTACATCACCGCGCTTTCTATGCAGGTCGGCATTGCCGACGATCAGCTGCGCCCGGCGCTTGGCAAACTGGCAACGGCAACCGGCGACGTGTCAAAGGCGCAGGACCTGCTTGGCATTGCACTCGACGTTTCAGCACAAACTGGGAAGCCGCTCGAAGCCGTAACCGCTAGCCTTGCCCGCGCCTACGGCGGGAACCTCGGGGCGCTTAAGAAACTGATCCCCGGGTTTGATGAGGCCATCATCAAGTCGAAGGATTTCGAGAAAGCCCAGGACGAGCTGGCAAAGCTCACCGGGGGAGCCGCCGCCGCGTCGGCCGATACTGCCGCCGGTAAATTCCGCACGTTCGGCGTAAGCCTTGACGAAGCAAAAGAGGCGATAGGCGCGGCCCTGCTCCCTGCCATTGAAAAAGTCCTCCCACTGCTTCAAGGCTTTGGACGATTCGCGCAGGAAAACTCTGGCCTTGTCGTCGGGCTAGGCATTGCAGTCGGTGGGCTTGCCGCCGCGGTCCTCATTGTGAACGCTGCCATGGCCGTAGCGCGTACGGCAACCCTGCTGTGGGCAACCGCGAACGGGATCCTTAGCGTTTCAATTGCTGGCACGCCTATTGGTCTGATTGCCCTTGCAATCGCCGCCGTAGTTACCGCCATAATCCTTGCCTACAAGAATTCCGACACCTTCCGAAACGCCGTCGACAAGCTTGGGCGCGTTGCCCAAGACGTGTTTGGATGGCTTCGTGAGAACGTCGGACCCATCATTGACGTCATTGTCGCCGCCTTCAAGATATGGGCGAAGCCCATCGAAGTTATCCTCATCGGGTTGGGGAAGATTAAAGATTTCCTAGGTTCCCTCTTTGGCGGTGGCGGTGGCAACGTCGGCCAGTCTCAGGCATTGAAGGACCTCGCCGATCAGGCCAATAAGGCCGAGAACGCGGTGAAAAAGATTCCGGCATCCGTTGCCGCAGCAATTAGGTCGGCCCGCACCACACTGGGCGGGACTGTCGCAAGTATTGCCCAGATGGTCGGCACCAGGGCAGGCGCACCAAAGTCGGCAGAGGCCGACGCGCTGCAACGGCAACTCGACGGCGAAAACGCCATTCGTGAAAAGGCAGGCCTTGAGGCCGCCATCACCTCCGCCCAAACGGAAGAGGAGAAAGCTAGGGCCGTCCTCGCCCTAGACCAATTCGTCACGCAGGCAAAGATTAAGTCACTACGGGACGAAGCCGCCGCGGCCAGTACGTCGGCAACCGAACGGGTGACGGACCTTAACGCGCAATACCAAAACGGGCTTATCACTGCACAGACGTTTCAGGAGCAGCTAAACGGCATCATCGGAGAATCCGCCGGCACGGAAATGGGCGAGGGCTTCGCCCTAGCGTTCTCTACCGGCCTTGAAGAGATTCGCGTGCAGCTGCTGGAATTGCAGGCCATCAAGAATGAGGCGCTAATCGCCGTGGGCCTGCCAGTGCCCACCGGCATCAAAGACGCGGCCCCAAAGAAGAAGAAGAAGAAGAAGAAGAAAATGGCGACCGGCGGAATAGTCACCAGCGCCACAGACGTCACAATCGGCGAAGCCGGGCCTGAGGCCGTCATCCCTCTCAATCGCGCCCGCGGCTTTGGCGTCGGCGGCATCACGATCAACGTGCAGGCGGGCCTAGTGTCCACGCCTGACCAGATTGGGCAACAGATTATTGAGGCCATACAGAATGCCCAACGCCGCAGCGGGCCAGTGTTCGCCGCAGCATGAGCGCCCCGACCCTTCAAGTCCTAGTCGGATTCCAGACCACGACCGCATTCGGGACGCCGTTCCAGCTGAACAACGCCACCTATGGGCTACTGGACACGGGCACGCTGGGCGGTTATCAGATGGTCGACCTCACCAGCATGGTTCAGTCAGTGAGCATCACCAGGGGCCGCAACCGTGAGATGGAGCAATTCAACGCGGGCACGGCGCAGCTGCAGATTTACGATCCCACGCGCATCCTTGACCCGCTTAATACGGCCAGTATTTATTACCCCTACGTTGCCCCACGGCAGCCCGTGCAGGTGCTGGCCGGTGGCGTCGTTATCTACAGCGGGTTCGTGACGGACTGGAATCTCGACTACGGCTACACCACGAATGCGAACGTAACCACCGTGGCGTGCGCGGATGCCTTTACCGTGCTGGCAAACCAGTCCATGAACGCCGTCACGCCCTCAGCGGAATCCAGCAGCGCGCGCGTGGCCTTCGTCCTCACCCGTCCCGAAGTGGTGTACCAAGGGCCATACAGCGTGGGCACGGGTTCATCCACACTGGGCGCATTCGCAATCACGGCCGGCACGAACGTCCTCACCTACCTGCAGAACGTAGCGACGTCTGAGCAGGGCTACTTATTCATTAGCGCTAATGGCACCCTCACCTTTACCGGGCGTAGTGCAGTGCTAAACCCGGTTTCGTCAATTGCCTTCGTGGACATTGGTAGCGGCGGCATCCCGTACATGAGCCTCATGAATCAGTACGGCGACGAGCTTTTGTATAACTACGTCCAAACACAAAGCCCGGCAGGGCCGACGCCAGCGGCTACGGCATCCGACGCCACGAGCATCGCGCTTTACCAGGCGCAGCAGTATAGCAAGCTTGACTTACTCAATAGCACTGATACAGAGGTGACCGCGCTCGGAAACTATGTACTGGGCCGTTACAGAAACCCCGTGCTGCGGTTCACCGGCGTCACAGTGCAGCTGGCCGCCCTCACCGCCGCCGATCAGACTACGGCCCTCTCTACCGACCTTACGCGCATAGCGTCAGTGCAGAAGTCGTACAGCGTCGGCACCCCGGCAAGCGTTACTCAGACGCTTATTGTGAGCGGCATTAAACATGCCATTACGCCGGGTAGTCACATTGTGGAATACACTTTCGAGAGCACTGACGGCAACGCCTATTTCACGCTTGACGGCGACATATTCGGGAAACTTGATTACAACCTGCTGGCATTCTAGAAAGGCTTACTAATGGCATTCTCACCGTTTACAGCAGGGCTATTTACAGCGGGGCAGATTCTTACCGCCGCGCAGATGAATACATACATCCGCGACAACATCATGGCCGGTGGCCCTATCTACGCCACTACCGCGGCCCGTAATACGGATATCCCTTCGCCGTTCGTAGGCCAACGCGCGTTTATTACCGCTACCAACGTGAACACGCAATATAACGGCACGGCGTGGGTAGAGGTTGCCCCCATCGGAACGTGGACGACGTTTACGCCACAGCTCCGCACAGGCACCACGAATGTTGCCAGCACGAATAACTACGGCCGGTATGTGCAGCAGGGAAAGATGATCACCGCGCAGGCGAAGGTGACGGCTACCGCTGTTGGCACTGCAAGCGGCGCTATCAAACTGAGCATTCCTACAGGTACAGCAGTGAACGTGGTGGACGCCACTATTGGCGCCTATTTGATTAAGGACACCGGCACGGCGTATTACACCGGCGTGGCCGGAATCATTGAGGCGGGCTACGTCAGCGGGCAGGCCTACAACTCGGCAGACAACATGGGCGCAAACACCCCGGCCATGACAATTGCCGTGGGCGACGTCGTTTCCTATGCCGTCGTTTATGAGATCGCGTGACCTCCGAGGAAGCCGCCCAGATCACGGCCCACCTTGACCGTATTGAGGTTATGGTCCGTGAGACGAATGGCCGCGTTCGGGACATCGAGCTATGGCGCGCCCGCCTACAGGGCGTGGCCGCGACCTCCCGTATTCTCTGGATGCTATCCGGCGGCACCATCACCGCTATCATCATTGCAATGGTCACAAGGGGGACGGCATGAGTCTGAGCAACGGGCAGGAAACACTACGCACCGCCCAGGGCTATCTAGGCGCGCACGAAGGCGCACCGAATAAGTCCGGCGCACCGATTGTCGACGAGTGCCAGGCGTTCTATGGCCTCTCGGGCACTCCGTGGTGCAATTCCTTCGTCGGCTTCTGCGTCGCCCAGTCCGGCGCGGTGTCGAAGTACAAGACGTCGGCAAAGTCGATTATGTCCCCCAGTACGCAGACCACCGCCGATAAGGCGAAGGCGAAGGGATGGCTACTCCCGGGCAACGGCAAGGCGAAGCCGGGGGATATGTTCATCATCCCGGGCCTCCATATCGGATTCGTGGCGTCCCTGCAAAGCGGCAACCTTTTCACCAGCATCGAGGGCAACTATCAGGATTCCGTTTCCAGCGTCACGCGCTCATGGGCCGACGGGTGGCAACGCATCAGCCTGCCGGACGTAGGCGAGCCCGGGCCAGCGGCCGTGGTCGACGGCTATGGATTCGACGACACGCGCGTGAAGCTTTACGGCGGATGGCCCACGAAGGAGCAGCGCGACGGGCAGCTCGCAAAGTACGCAGCGGCAAACCCCGACCAGTGGACACAGGCCGTGAAGGTCGAAACCTCATCGCCCTACGCATTCCGCGCGGGGCCTCCCGGCACCTACTCCCACTGGTCGTTCGGCCCGTGGATGTACGAAACCGGCAAGGCCATCCGCGATGACCAGATGAAAGCCTACGAAGCGGCAAACAAGATCACCGCGCGCCCGTGGAAAAAGACGTACAAGGAGAGCTGAGAAATGGCCCCTGAGGCATTGCCACCAGGCACCGACGTGATTGAGCCGCCGCCGGCCGAACCTACGGACTATGTAGAGGAGAAAGCGTAATGGTGCCGAAGGTAGGCCCCAGCACGATCGCAGGGCTCACCGCTGCAGCAGTCGTTATGGCGGCGTTCTGCACCACCTGGGCGAGTGGTAATCCTTCCGCCCTACTCGCTGCAATCTCGGCAGGCATGACCGCGCTAGTAGCGGTGCTGAGGGCGTGGCAGGCCGTGTCCCCTAGTAAGGACTAACCGTATGCGTAGGACCATCGGAGCCGCGTTAGCCGTGGCAATTCTTGCAGTACCAGCAGCAGCAGCATCCCGTCCCCCGCTCCCCGCGCATCACGCCCTATGGCTGAGAGTTGCCCAGTGTGAGCAACCAGGCAACGGCTATGGCGGCGTCAACTGGCAGCACCGTGGCCCCCGCTACGAGGGCGGCCTAGGGTTCTATTACGGGTCGTGGGATGCGTACAAGCCCAAGGGCTACCCCGACAATGCGGGCGACGCAACGTGGCGTCAGCAGATGGTCACCGCGAACCGTCTATGGGCGCGCGCGGGGTGGGGATGGGGATGCGATAAGCGGTAGCGCGTGTTTCGCATAGTGGGACGCGCCTAGGCATTTCTAGACTTGTCACAAAGCGCGGGAGTAGCGTTTAGACAGGTGGCCGGGTGTTGAGCTCAAGTACCAGCACCCGGCCCACCACTATCAAGGGGATGAAAATGAAGTGTCCACACTGCGGCCATAGTGACCGCCTGCACTCCGACTACGGGGCTATCAAGTCAAAGCCCGGGACGTGCCATCAGAGAAACGCCGGCGCGCCCGATTGTGAGTGCCCGGGGTGGCTCCCAGAAAGAAATAAGCCCGTGCGCGTGGTGTCGTTTCTGAGGCCCGGGGACGTACAGCGCAGCCGCGCCAGGGGGACTGGCTATATCTCGCCGGCGGATGAGTCCGTGGACTGGCCGGAGGATGCGGCATGAGGGCGCTTAACCGTCTGGCATTCGAGATTAGTGGGGTCATCATCGTGGCCGCCATTACTTATACGCTCGCCGCGCCATTGTGCGCGTGGCTTGCCGGAATCTAAGGGGAATGAGATGAATTCAACCAAAGACCTAAACCGGTGGATGGACCTACTGGATGAAGTCAGAACGGGCCTTCAGCTGTATTCCGAAGCCCTTGACGAGCAGGTTCAGCAGTCGGAAACATCGCTGGCAGTGCAGGGGCCATTATTCAACCAGGTGGAACCGTGGATCTGCGAAGTGCAGCAGGAGATGATCGAACGCATTCCGGCCAATACTCGGATGGGCAAGCCGCGCGCGCACTCATTCACCGAGGATGGTTGGTACTGCTGCCCGTGGACCAACAGCCTCATGGCGTCGTGGAAGTCGGTAGTGAGGAACGGAAAGACGCTGGACCAGCTTTGGCCGTTGCGCGAATCTAGAAACGCACATCCGGCGATTGAATGGTTTAAGGGTCCCGACGTAAACAAGACTCACGGCCACGCCCATGGGGCACAGTGGGTCCGAATCAACACGAACTGGGTGGCGTAATGGATACGCATGGGGATGACCGCGCCGACCTTAGGCAGCTGCTGGCCGAATGGGCCTCACCGCCCGCCGATATGGTCGACGTAATCCCGAAAGGCGGTGTGGAGCTGAAGTACCTAGGCCATGCCGCGACCACCAGGGCGCTACTGGAATGCGACCCGACGTGGTGGTGGGAGCCTATGGCCTTCGACGCCGACGGCCTGCCGCGCCTAGTCGCTGACGACCAGGGGCGCACGGTCGGCTTGTGGATTTACCTCCACGTCGCCGGTGTCCGTAGGCCCGGATACGGCTCATGCCTTCCGGGCAAGTCTGACGCGGTAAAGGAACTGATTGGCGATGCCCTCAGAAACGCGGCCATGCGCTTTGGCGTGGCGATCAACCTCTGGGGCAAAGACCACCCGGAGAAGGACGCGCCGAAGCCCCGCAAGGCGAAGGCCACGCCGCTCCCGTCGCCCGTGCAGGAAACGCACGATGACAAGGCGGATGGGAAGGATGCCTACCAGGCGCTGGTCGACGAGCATGGCAAGGACCTAGTGAACGGTGCCATGGCTATGTACGGCGTTGCGCGGTTCAGTGAGCTGACGCCGGACAGAGTGCAGGAGATTGAGGCATCACTATTCCAGCGGGCCAACGTCGTGAGCGCGAATGAGAAGGCAGCGGCTAATGACCCCCCACTTCTATAAGTCGCCGCCACCTATGAGTGAAAAAGACTGGCAGGCGCAGGTCGTGCAGCTCGCCGGTACGTTCGGATGGATGGTCCAGCACTCCCGGCCTGCCCAGGTGGGCGACAGGTGGATGACTGCCATCACGGGCAACGTGGGATTCCCCGACCTTGTGCTGGCGCACCGCACGAAAGGCGTGGTGTTCGCGGAACTAAAGACCGAGACAGGCCGCATGGCAACGGCGCAGACAGAATGGCGGGACACGCTCGCGGGCCACGTCGAGTGGTACTTATGGCGACCCTCAGACCTTCCGAACGTGGTGAAGCGTCTGAGGAGCTGCGGGCGTATCTGCTAGACCTCCAGAACAACGCGGGCCCGTGACGCCATCATCGCCCGCTACATGCAGACCAAGGCCCAAGCCGCCGGCGAACGTACACGGTGGGCAAGTGACACGGAGAACGTGGGACGGACGTTCGTGAACTACGGGCGAAAGACAGGGGTAGCAGATGCTGGGACGCGCTGGCAATACGGAGCGTGGCTAGGGAAACCTAGGGTGGGAGGGGTAGGGGTAGGTTTACCGTCAGACATAGAACTCGCGCGCGCGGGTGTTGACCTAAGGGGAACAGCATGATCACGAAGGCAGACGTACGCGATACCGTCGACAGGTTGGCCGGTGTGTATGCCCGGTTACGCAAGGCAGACGAACTACGCCAGGAGATAGGGCAGGCCCTTATGCGCCATGCGGAACGGATAGAGGTAGCCGACCTACATGCGGGCACCACTGCACTGATTGAGTCAATGCCAACTAGGCAGGCAGACGGTGGGCCATCGTCACCTCCCGGGCCTCACGAGGTCGTCGGATGCATCCTCACTGCCAAGCGTGCACGGTTGAATGATGCGCCGGCCATCCGGTACTCGATGGCACAGGACACAAGGGACAAGATACGGCGGGGCCTAGCCGTCACAGCACAGGAGGCCAACGCACACGACGTGTGGGAACCGGGCATCACCTTCAGTCAGTGGTGGTCTACCCTTACCATTAGTGAGCAGGGCGACCACGCCACACTGAGGGAATACATGATGAAGGATGCCGACCTCATCCCAGTGAATGCCTAAGCAGAAACGCAAAGACCTGCAAGGCTCAGCCTATGCAGCTAGGCGTCGTGCATTCCTTGAAGCGTGGGACGGCCCGTGCTGGTGGTGCAAGCGTGCAGTGGCGAACGAAGTGGACCACGTTGTGCCAGTCGGTGAAGGTGTGGACCCGAAGGACCAGGGCAACTGGGTTGGGGCCTGCAAGTCATGCAATACCAAGCGCGGGGCTGAGTACCAGAACGCTCGACGTGCTGAGACTGAGCAGCGTAGGCGCAAGGCGATTGCCGATAACGCGCGAGACTTTTTTTGTGTGGACGAAGTAGTGCC
>Ga0208916_10000720_pt1 | contig 14997 bp, 5 predicted proteins | sample DEB19_08_DNA_5_FD_184523 | JGI IMG/M metagenome (GOLD analysis project Ga0208916, IMG submission 184523) | Aqueous microbial communities from the Delaware River and Bay under freshwater to marine salinity gradient to study organic matter... | ecosystem: Environmental > Aquatic > Marine > Coastal... | reverse complement strand
ATGGCCGTGATCGGGCGCATGTTGGAAAACCAGGGCTTTCGGGTCGGCATCATCGCTCAGCCCGACTGGACCAGCGCCGAAGCTTTCAAAGCGCTGGGCAAACCCAATCTGTTTTGGGGCGTGACCAGCGGCAACATGGATTCCATGATCAACCGCTACACGGCGGACCGCAAAATTCGCAGCGACGACGCCTACACTCCCGGCGACATGGGTGGCAAGCGGCCTGATCGCGCGGCCATCGTTTACAGCCAGCGCTGCCGCGAGGCCTTCCCGGACACCCCCATCGTGCTCGGCGGCATTGAGGGCAGCCTGCGCCGCATCGCGCATTACGACTATTGGTCCGACAAAGTTCGCCGCTCGGTGGTGGTGGACAGCAAATGCGACTTGCTACTTTATGGCAACGCCGAGCGGGCGATTGTCGAGATTGCACACCGCCTGGCAGCCCGTGAGCCGGTGCAGCAAATCACCGACGTGCGCGGCACCGCCTTTGTGCGCCGCCAAGGTGACGAATCGGCCTTGGGCTGGTTCGAGATCGACTCCACCAGCGTGGACATGCCCGGACACGTTGAGGCGCACATCAATCCGTATTTGATGATCTCGGACCAAGCGCGAGAGCAGGGCGCGACTTGTGCCCGTGAGGAAGAAGCCAAGGATGTGGCCGATGCCCACAACGCACAAAACGTCGAGGCCGATTTGTCTGCCGCTGTGGCCCAGGCCCGCACCGTGCAAGCCGCTATCCAACCCATCATCCAGCCGCTCAACTTTGTGCCCAACCCTGCCTTGCGTGGCAAAGGCACCCACAAAGTCCCGCCCCGTGACAAAAGCGTGATTCGGCTGCCCAGCTACGAGCAAGTCAAGCAAGATGCCGTGCTTTATGCCCATGCCAACCGCGTGCTGCACCTGGAGACCAACCCCGGCAATGCCCGCTGCCTGGTGCAAGCGCACGGGGAGGGCACCACCGCGCGTGACGTGTGGATCACACCGCCGCCCATCCCGCTGACTACCGCCGAGATGGACCATGTGTTTGACCTGCCGTATGCCCGCAGCCCGCACCCGAGCTATGCCGACGAAAACGGCAGCCACGACCACGCCACCAAAATTCCCGCGTGGGAGATGATCCGCTTCAGTGTCAACATCATGCGCGGCTGCTTTGGCGGCTGCACCTTTTGCTCGATCACCGAGCACGAAGGCCGCATCATCCAAAGCCGTTCTGAAGAGTCGGTGATTCGCGAGGTCGAGGAGATCCGCGACAAGGTCAAGGGCTTCACCGGCGTCATCTCTGACTTGGGTGGCCCCACGGCCAATATGTACCGACTGGGCTGTCGAAGCCCCGAGATCGAGTCGGCTTGCCGCAAACCGAGCTGCGTGTTCCCCGGCATCTGCCAGAACCTGACGACCGACCACGGCCCCTTGATCAACATGTACCGCAGGGCTCGCACCCTCAAGGGCATCAAGAAGATCCTGATCGGCTCTGGCCTGCGCTACGACCTGGCCGTACAGTCGCCTGAATACGTGAAAGAGCTGGTGCAGCACCATGTGGGTGGCTACCTGAAGATTGCGCCCGAGCACACCGAAGGCGGCCCGCTGTCCAAGATGATGAAGCCGGGCATCGGCACCTACGACCGCTTCAAGTCGATGTTTGACAAGTACAGCGAAGAGGCGGGTAAAAAGCAGTTTCTCATCCCGTACTTCATCGCTGCCCACCCGGGCACCAGTGACGAAGACATGATGAACCTGGCCATCTGGCTCAAAAAGAACGGCTTTCGAGCCGACCAGGTGCAGACCTTCTACCCCAGCCCCATGGCCACGGCCACGGCCATGTACCACTCCACCCGCAACCCGCTGCGCAAAATCACCCGCGACAGCGAAAAAGTGGACGTGGTCAAAGGCGACAAACGCCGCCGCCTGCACAAAGCGTTTTTGCGCTACCACGACTCGACCAACTGGCCGCTGCTGCGCGAAGCGCTCAAGGCCATGGGCAGGGCGGATTTGATTGGCAACGGCAAACACCATTTGATTCCGAATTGGCAGCCTTTGGCCGAAGAGGGCTACCAAAGCGCCCGTCGCAAAAACAGCACGGGGGCGGGTGCGAAGTCGTCGGTCTCGCTGTCTACCGCACCCAAGCGCCTGGGCCAACCCAAAAAAGGCCAGTTGCTCACGCAGCACACGGGGCTGCCGCCGCGTAAAAAAGGGTGATCAACGTGTTTGTGTTTCTGACGCGCTGTGTGTTGTGTCTGGCTGCGGGCTTGGCTGTGGCCAGCGCCCAAGACCTTCGCCTCATCACGCTGGTCGTCCCGTTTTCGGCAGGTTCAGCGCAAGACGTCTTTGCTCGCATGATCAGTGAGCCGCTGGGGCAAGAATTGCGTGCACGTGTGCTGGTGGTCAACAAGGCGGGCGCAGGCGGCACTTTGGGCGCAGCCTTTGTGGCCCACGCCAAGCCCGACGGCGACACCTTGTTGATGGCGGCATCGGGCCACCACTTGTCGGGTGTGCTCTACCCGAAGCTGAGTTACCACCCGGTTAATAGCTTTCGCGGGGCTGCGTTCACCGGCTCCTCAGATTTTGTGCTGGTCTCGCCCACCAGCTTCAAAACACCCGACCTCGCTACCTTCGTGGCCCGTGTGCAGGCGCAACCCCTGGCTTTCAATTTCGCCTCGGCAGGCAACGGCAGCATCACGCATGTGGGCATGGCGTCTTTTCTGGATCGGGCAGGTTTGCAAATGGTGCATCTGCCCCTCAAAGGCACGGGCGAGATCATCAATGAGCTGTTGGCCGGACGCGTTCAGGCTGCCATGGTCTCGGCATTCAGCATGCAGGCTTACAAAGCCGACCCGCGACTCAAAATGTTGGCCACCACCGACACCCGCCGCTCTGACCAAATACCCGAGTTGCCCACCTTGCACGAGTCGGGCTACCCCCATTACAAATGGACAGCTTGGACCGGTTTGTTGGCACCCGCAGGCACACCGATCGCGGTGTTGCAAGACATCAACCGTGCAGCGGCCAAGGTGTTTGAAGAGCCGCAAACCAAAGCCCGTTTGCAGCAATTGGGCTTGACGATTCGCTCCATGCCCGTGGCCCAGTTTGAAAGCCTGTTGCGCGACGACTGGTCTCAAACCGCAGCCCAACTGACCCATATCAAAAACCCGTTGAACTGACCGTTTTCTGAGACGCCTTGTGCTGGTGGGCCAAATGGTCGACCAAGGCCTTCGTCAAGGGGCTGAACACATTGGACAGATAGACCACTTTGACCCGAATGCGTGCCCAGCTGTCGCTGATCGGCACCACCACCAAGCCCAAGTGGTCGGCCTGTGCTTGAGCCGCTTTGGTTTGGCAAACATAAATACCCAACCCATGCGCTGTCATGCGCAGTGCGCTTTGCTGGTTTTCCACTTGCACGGCAAAGCGGGCATTGTCGGCGGTGATGCCGCCTGATCTTTGCAGCAAAGCTTCTGTGTGTTTGGAGTGCTTGTCTGCTACCAACTTGTAGGCCATCAACTCTTCATAGCGCACGGCTGAGCGCTGAGCCAGTGGATGTTCTTGGGTCATCACCGCCGCGATCACGTCGGTGTAGTAGTCCACATGCTGCAGGTCACTGGTTTCGGTGTTGTCCCACACCACCGCCACTTGGGCTCGGCCATCGCGCAGCATTTGTACAGCATCTTTGCTGATGGTTTCCTTCACGTTCAGTTGCACCGCTTCGTGTGCGTGCAGCTGCATGAACAAGGCCAGATCGTCGGGCAATACAGCCGACACGCTGCCCATGTGCGAAGCCAAGGTCACCGTGCCGCTCAGGCCGTTTTTGAGGTGCAACAAGGTGTCAGAGAGTTTGCGTGCATCGTCGACCAGTCGCCTGGCTTGTTCGCTGAACAAAGCCCCTTCGGGCGTGGCTTCTACACCTTGCCGCACCCGCTTGAGCAAACGGGTTTGCAGCTGTTCTTCGAGTTTGGCCAGGCGTTTGGTGATGGCCGAAGCGTCAATCTGTTCGCGCTCGGCCACACGCTTGATGCTTTTGGCATCGCACACCTCCACAAACAGCCTCAGCGTGGTCAGGTCCAAGTCTTTCATATGGCGTTGATGTCTGTTGATAACTGCTCAATTGGCAGTTGATTTTGCTTTTAAATTAAGATTTTTGAAGATTTTGAATGTTTTAAATGTGATAAATGTTAATTTGGAAGTTTTTGGCTGACTTTTTTGCAGTTTAAAGGTGCGTTAATTCCATATCCTCATACCAATAATTTGAAGGTGTGAAATGGAAAAAATGACAAATTACGGTCTTAAATTGATGGCCGTACACAGTGCTTTGGCCTGTTCTTGGGTGTACGCGCAAACCGATGCCGGCACGATTTTGCAGCAACAAAACAGGCAAGAACTTCGGCAGGCTGACCGAATCCCTGACCTTCCCAAGACAGAAACCACAAAGGCACCAGCCGCGTTGAGTGGTCCTCGGGTCACCGTCAAAACACTGAAGTTCACGGGCCCCGATGCCTTGATTTCAACGCCAGAAATGCAGAACCTGTCGGCCCGTTGGGTGGGGCAGGAAGTTGATTTCGCGGGGCTTGATGGCCTGGCTAAACAAGTCACAGATCTGCTGCGCAGTCGGCAGTGGTTTTTGGCGCAAGCTTATTTGCCCCAACAAGATGTGACAGAAGGGCACATTGAAATCGCCATCCAACCGGGTTATCTCGACGGTGCAAACGGTCAGGGTGGGGCTTTTTCGGTGGTGACGGATGCGCAAAAAGCAACGCGCATCAGCAAAAGCCAAATCGAAGAGCTGGCAAGTCGCAACCTGAAGCCCGGTGCCTTGGCCAACGAAGCGAATCTGGAGCGTACCTTGCTGATCGCAGGGGATTTGCCTGGGGTGACAGCCCGGGCCCAGCTTGAGCCAGGTGCCAATCCTGGTGCCACACGCATTGTTTTGAATGTGGAAGAAGGCCCTGTGTGGTCGGGTTCTGTCATTGTCGACAACTATGGCAGCCGCTTTACAGGCAATGCCCAAATCAATGCCGGCGTGCAAATCAACGACCCCAAGGGCTTGGGAGATCAATACAGCTTCAACGTCACGCACACCGAAGGCCTGGATCTGGCCCGCTTGGGCTATTCCCTGCCCATCGGCTCAAATGGGCTCAGGCTCAATGCTTCCTGGAGCCCCATGAACTACAAAATTGTTCAAGGTGTGGGCGTGGATGCAGGGCTGAAGGGGTCTTCAGAGACAACGACTGTGTCATTGACGTATCCGATTCAGCGCAGTCGCGCACAAAACGTGTATGCCAGTTTGGCCCTGAATCACAAAGCCCTGAAAGACGACTCCAACAGTGGCCTCTTGAAAGACAAGCGGGCCAACACGCTCAATGCCAGTGTGTCTGCAGACCAGCTTGATAATTTTGCGGGCGGGGGCCTCAGCAATGTCAGTTTGGGTTTGACCGCAGGGCAGATCGACTTGTCTCGTTTGGCAGCCGACAAGGAGGCAGATGCAGCGGGTTACAGCATGCAGGGCCATTTTCAAAAAATCAACTACAGCTTGAACCGCCTGCAAAAACTGGGTGGTCCGTTCACCTTGTTGGCCAACTTTTATGGGCAAGTGGCAGGCAAGAACCTCGACTCATCCGAGAAATTTGGCTTGGGCGGCCCGAGTGGGGTGCGCGCCTATGTGGGGGGCGAAGCCACGGGTGACACAGGCTGGGTCGCCAACCTCGAAATTCGTTACGACTGGCAAAGCCTATCGTCCAATGCCGGGCAGGTTCAATTGGTGGCTTTTTACGATGCAGGCCGCATCAGCTTGCACCACGACGACAAAGGGGCGTCGATTTCCACGGCGACAGGCCGCAACAGCTATGGCCTGGCAGGTTGGGGCTTAGGTGCCAACTTGAGCAAATCCGGCCGCCACGCCCTTCGGGTCGTTTGGGCTCAAAAGTCAGGATCGAACCCAGGCCGCACAGCTGAAGGCATGGACTCGGATGGCCGTGCCAGCACTTCGCGCCTGTGGTTCCAAGGCACCTGGTGGTATTGAGTCACCGCACCCCATAACAACTCCAAGAACATCACCATGAACAATACCTACCGACTCATCTGGAACGAACTGGCCAACACCTGGGTGGCTGTGGCCGAAAATGCCAAATCACGTGGCAAACGCTCTGCAGGGGCTTTGTTGTTGACTGCTGTTGCCAGCGTGGCCATGGCACAGACCGTGAGCACCCAACAATTGCCGACGGGCGGGCAAATCGTGTCAGGCAGCGGCGCCATCAGCGCTCAGGGTGCCGCCATGACGGTCAACCAAAACACCGCCCGCATGATCACCAACTGGAGCAGCTTCAACATCGGTGCCAATGCCAGTGTGAACTTTGTACAGCCTTCGGCATCGGCTGTGGCGCTCAACCGCATCCAATCGCAAGACCCCACGCAAATCATGGGTCGCCTGACGGCCAATGGCCAGGTCATGCTGGTCAACCCGGCGGGCGTTGTGTTTGGCCGTGGCAGCCAGGTGGATGTGGGCAGCCTGGTGGCATCGAGCCTGGCCATCAGTGATGCCAATTTCTTGAACGGCAACTACCGTTTTGCCGCCAACGGCTTGAACACCCTGGGCGCTGTGGTCAACCAGGGTCGCATCACCACGGCCAATGGTGGGGCTGTGGCGTTCTTGGCACCCGTGGTCAAAAACGAAGGACAAATCACCACCCCCAAAGGCAGCACATTGCTGGGGGCTGCACAAGATATTACGGTTGATTTCGCGGGTGATGGCTTGATCAGTTACCGCGTCAATGCGGGTGCCGCCAACGCTTTGGTTGAAAACACAGGCACCGTCATGGCTGACGGCGGCATGGCTGTGTTATCTGCCCAATCGGTAGACACCGTCACACAAGGTGTGGTGAATAACATCGGGCTGGTGCGTGCGCAACGTTTGGAAAATCGAGATGGTCGGATTGTTTTGGAAGGCCATGCCCTGTTGCAGACGGGTTCGGTGACCGCTCCTGAGATCGGAGCCAAAGTCACCAACTTAATCACAAGTGGCACTTGGGATGCCAGTGCGGACAGCAATGCTACGGCGCAAGGTGGCCGAATCACACTTGACGCGGAACTACACATAGAACAAACAGACTCCGGACGAATCAACGTCAATGGTGCCGCAGGACAGGGTGGGTCTGTTCGGATCAGTGCGGGTCAGAACGTTTGGGTTTCAGGGCAAATTGCAGCGAGTGGCGCCCAAGGCGGAAGTGTCACCGTTGAGTCGAACAACATTGTTCTTGCTGGTGCCAAAGTTTCAGCCGCTGGTCAAACTGGCAATGGTGGCAGTATCCGTATCGGCGGTGGCTACCAGGGCAAAGACACAGATATCGTGAACGCACAAACCACCCGTGTGGTTGCCAGCGAGCTCGACGTGAGTGTCAGTCAGCGAGGTTCAGCTGGCCAAGCCATTGTTTGGTCAGAAAGCGAGACCGTTTTTGGCTCTACGGTCAAGGCTAAAGGCGGAGCGCAGGGCGGCAATGGCGGTCTGGTTGAAATATCGAGCCACGATCGACTCACCTTTGGTGGCTTGGTGGATGCAACTGCGCCTGCAGGCTCAAACGGTCGCTTATTGCTGGATCCCAAGAACATTGAAATCGTGGCTTCAGTTTCTGCTGTGCAAGTTCTGCCTTTGGTGGACCCCACACCAGCAAACAGCGAATACTGTATTGGTACTGGCTGTTTCTTCTCTACTGCTTCCACCGCTGCTGCGGAGATCATGAATGCCGGAGTTTCCATTGACCGTATCGTTATTGCATCGCCCATGGATTCAAATTTGGCGACCAATGCGGGTGCGGTTCGTCTATATAACTCTCAAACAGGCGCTTTGATCTCCACGTTAACAGGCAGCAGCGCATACGACTACGTCGGCACAGGACTGGTGCAGCTTGGCAACGGTAATTTGGTTGTGCGCTCTCAGGCATGGGGGGGGGCAACGGCACTCACCACCAGTCCTGGTAATGTGACTCAAGGTCTCGGCGCTGTGACTTTCATGAATGGCAGCACGGGGCTCACCTCTTCGGTTAACAGCAGCAACAGTCTTGTAGGTTCGACCTCGGGGGACCGTGTTGGACATGGCGGTGTCAATGGTATCGGTGTGGCGGTCTTGACTAATGGCAACTATGTGGTCAGTACCCCAACGTGGTCAAACAGCGGGTTAGTCAATGCAGGTGCGGTGACTTGGGGCAGCGGCACTGTTGGCGTCACCGGAACTATCAGCAGTAGCAACAGCCTGATCGGTACGAATGCTAATGATCGGGTGGGCTCGGGCTTGGATTCATCGACAACCGCCAGCAACACTTCACAGGCTGTGTCTAAGGGAATCACTGTTCTTTCAAACGGCAATTATGTGGTGACCTCGCCTTATTGGAGCGGTGGCGGTGCAGGAAGTGTGGGCATGGGGGCCGTGACTTGGGGCGATGGTTCAGCTGGGACAACTACGGGCTCTGTAAGTGTCACAAACAGCCTTGTCGGAACGAGAACGACAGACTTGGTCGGTTTGCGTGCAGTGGTCGCTTTGAGTAACAGCAATTACGTTGTCGTATCTAGCGATTGGGGCAATGGAAGTCTGCTTAAGCAAGGCGCTGTCACCTGGGCAAATGGCGCCGGAGGTACTGTGGGCGCAGTCGGTACCGCCAATAGCTTAATTGGTGAAAAGGCATATACCTATTTGGGTGGTATTTCATATGGTTCTAGCGCCGATTACCTGTTTAATCCGATCACTGAGCTTGCAGGTGGTCAGTATTTTGTTTTGACCTCACCTTATTGGAATACCAATGCCGGAACTACTGCCACATCAGTCGGAAATATGGGTAAGGGTGCTGTGACGCGTTTGTCGTCCACTTCGGCATCAGTGAAAGATGCTTTCGGATTCATTAACTCTACCAACAGTCTTGTCGGAACGACTGCGGCAGACTACGTAGGAAGGGGGAATGATGACAAAAGCACTGTGGTTTCTTTAACGGCCAACGATACCTTTGTAGTTGCCTCTCCTTATTGGAATAATGGCGTTGCTAACAACGGAGTGGGCGCAGTAACATGGGTTGGCCCAACTGGGCTTGTTGGTCCTGTTAGCACGGTAAATAGTTTGTATGGCACTTCTGCCACCGATCGCGTAGGCTCCAGCAAGGTCTATGCGCTAGCCAACGGGCATTACGTTGTCAGCTCAAGTTTGTGGACTGGTGGCGTGGGCACTAGCTTGGGTGCTGTGACATGGGGTGACGGTACGTCAGGTATCACTGGCCCTGTTACCGCCAGCAATAGCTTGGTTGGTTCCACAGCAAGCGATCAAGTCGGTACCAACATTGTCATTCTGAACAATGGCAATTATGTTGTTGGCTCTCCTTACTGGAACAACGGCGCTGTGTCTGATGCTGGATCCGTCACTTTGGGGATCGGTTCAACCGCCGGTCCAAGGACTGTAGGGGCAGTTGACTCTACCAACAGTTTGGTGGGTGCTACGACCAACGATCGTGTTGGAATGACGGTCTTCGCGCTTCCCCAAAGTTCTACAACTTCAAATTATGTGGTCTTGACTTCGACTTGGGATCGTGACTTTGCGATTGATACGGGGACAGGGTCGGGTGTGGTGGCCAACGTGGGAGCTGCCACTTGGGGAAGTGGAACTACGGGGGTGACGGGGCCAGTCAGTATCTCTAATAGCTTGATTGGCTCTTCAGCCAGTGACTTGGTTGGAAATACTTCGGGCTCCTATTCTTACTTCAAAGCCCTTTCAAACGGCAACTATGTCTTGGCCTCCCCAAGCTGGAACAGGGATGCCTTGGCAGATGTTGGCGCGGTAACTTGGGGCTCTGGTGCCAGCGGGGTTTCAGGTGAAATCAGCAGCAGCAACAGTTTATTGGGTACGCTGGCCAGTGACAAAATTGGCTCGTACGGTATTGAGACATTGAAACTTGGCAACTACATCGTAGTGTCACCTGAAAAGAATGTGGCTTCATCTACGTTTAACGGAGGTGCCATCACCTGGGGTACAGGTTCTACAGCGCTTACCGGAGATATCGGGGTTTACAACAGCTTTTTGGGCGGAGGTACTGCCAGTTATACCGATCAGTTGGGTACTGGGGGCGTTCTTGCACTCTCTGATGGCCGCGCCTTGGTTCTGAGTCATTTTGCAAGAACAGGAGGTGTGAATTCTGCTGGTCGGATGGACATCATTTCGTATTCGACTCCCCCCACCTTGAGTGCTGCATCCGTATTTGCAAACAGTGCGAGCTTTTCACAACAGGTCGGCGCATTGGATGTCAAGGCCAGTATGGACAGCGGTACTGCGGTCACCTTGCAGGCCAGCAACGACATTACGATTTCATCGGCGATCACGGGCATCAACTCTGCAGGGCATCTGACCCTTCAAGCCGGTCGTTCGATTTTAATCAATGCCAACATCACGACGGGTGGAGCCAACTTGACATTGAAAGCCAATGAAACATTGGCATCAGGTGTGGTTGATGTGCAGCGTGATACTGGCGTAGCCAGCATCAATATGGCCAGTGGCACAACCATCAATGCAGGTACTGGTTCAATTACGATGTCCCTGGGGGCCGGTACAGGTTTGACCAACAACACATCGGGTGATGTCACGTTGCGGACATTGACTGCTGCGTCGGTCAGTGTGATCAATTCTGGCAATACATCTGGTTCAAGCATCACCGCCAACAACAACATCACCGCAAGTAATTCTGTCAGATTGGAAGCCGACTACGGAAGCGTCACAGTTGCAGGAAATGCAATGGCTGCAGGTGGTTCTGCGGTCATGCTTGCAAGGGATGACATCACGATCAACGCGGCCATGACCTCGCCCGCCAACTCCAATGGATCCTTATCCATGCTGGCAGGGCGTTCTGTTTTGATCAATCAGGCGATTGACACCAAAAATGGTGCAATCACAGTGAAAGCCAATTATTCAGATAACACTGATTCAGTAAGTGACACCCGATTACCCGGGAGTGCTGCAGTCTCTGCAATTGTTACCAACGGAAATATCTCTGCAGGTACTGGGGCGGTTGATATCCGTGTGATGGATGGCAATGGCTTAACGACTACAGATTCCAGCGCAATTACTTCTGATGCCATCACTTTGCGGACACTGACGGGTGGTGATGTGACCGTTATCAATGATGGTCCAACACTTGGTCTATCCAGCATCTTTAATCCCTCGGCTAACATCTCTGCAAAAGGTAATGTATTTCTCAAAGCCAGCAAGGGCAGCATCAGTGTGACAGGCATCACAACAGATGGGACTGTCACTTCTGGTGCATTTGTCTCCTTATCTGCGATGGATGACATTGCGAATGCCACCAGAGCAATTACTAACACTTCTTCCAATGGAACGGTGACATTGAGAGCTGGGCGCTCTATCAACCTCACTCAAAACATCACTACACAAAGTGATGTAACCATCAGCGCAAATACGCCTTATGACGCAAATTTTGGTTTGAGCGCATCAAGAACTCCAGGCGCTGCCAGCTTGAGCATTACAGGCAGTGTGCGAGCTACCGACACCAGTAATCAAAGCTTCATTAACGGTAATGTTTCCATTGCCTTGGGTGATGGCTATGGCTTGAGCGATAACACCGCAGGAGCAATGAGTTTGTCAGGTGTTTATGGTCGTAATGTAAATATAGTGCACAACGGAACCTCTGGCAACGGCATCACCTTGACCGGGGCTGTCTTACCCTATGGTCTCTACAACAGTGGCACCAATGCTTTGATTTCCAGCGGTTCGACGAGCGTCGTGGCCAACTATGGAAGCATTACAGCAACAGGTGGAAGCTCTTATGGTGGTTCCGGCGACAGTACGGTTGTTTTTCGGGCGCGTGACGACATCACCATCAGTACATTGTTTGTCGATAGATCCAGTACTTTTGGGACCGACCCGGGTGGCCTCATGCAGTTGTTGGCTGGGCGTTCGGTGATTCTCAACTCTGAATTGAATACGAAGGGATCTCCGCTCACCATCAGAGCCAATTATTTTGACAATACATCGACTGTCAGCAGCACACGACTACCTGGTGATGCAGTGATTACCATGGGTGGATCCTATGGAGCTATTCGCCCCATAGGAGGCGATGTCACGATTGCCGTGATGGATGGCACCGGATTGAGTACAACAGATTCGTCGGCCATTACTTCTGGAAATGTCACCTTGCGTGAAATTCCAAATGCAAGGAATTTGACGGTCACCAACAATGGTCCGACGCCTGGATCCGGGATTGTTGTGGGCGCAGGTGGTTTGGGTGTGACCTCGACGGTGGGTACATCTGGCGCTGGACGTACAGGACCAATCACTGGATTGATTAACCTTTCAACCTTCAATGGAGACATCACATTACAGGGCAATATTGCTACAGCAAGTACGGCATCGGGTGCCATTACTTTGATTGCAGGCACAGCCGCATCGGCTCCAACCACGACAGGTGGTGAAATTATTCTCTCCGGGACAGGTACCCGCACCGTGACCACGGGTGCTGGAGGCAGTGCACTGTTGTTCTCGGGGAGCATTTCCGGCAGTACGGGATTGGCTGCTTTGGCGACACCAGCTGGAACTTTTTATAACGTCGATCCTGCCAATATGCCTCTCTCTGGCGTGACCACAGGCATTTATGCTTTGTTCCGGCAAAACACCTCACCGTTGACGCTGACACTGAACAACACGTCGATGATTTATGGTGATGCCTACCCGACACTGCCAATGTTCACATTGACAAGCGGATCGTTGAATGCAGGTGATTCGATCACTTCCATTGCATGGGGCTCTGCTGCGACAGCATTCAAAGTTCAAGGCACTTACGCCTACAGCACGACCAACTTGCTCGCACCGACATTCAGTTGCGCAGCAGCAGGTTGCGCATCCAACTACTCGCTGACCTTTGTCAACGGTTTGACCATCTCGCCCAGGCCCATCACCATCACGGTGGATGCCAAGTCAATGACTTATGGTGGCATCGCACCTGCACTGACCTATCAGATCACATCTGGGAACATGGTCAACGCTGACTTGCTTTCTGGCGCTTTGACCAGAACGGCAGGAACGCATGCAGGCACTTATCCCATTGCCATCGGAACGCTTGCGGCCAGCAGCAACTACGCCGTTACTTATGCCCCTGCCAATTTCGTGATCAATCCTGCGCTGCTGACAGTCTCGATGACCAACACAGGTGTAACCAAAACATATGACGGCACCTATTCCGCACCTGTTGGATTCACGCCCGCATTTTCTGTTGCGGGCTTGGTTTCCGGTGACACCGCGTCGATTTTCTATTCCGCTGCAGGCTTCAACGATCCCCACGTGTTGACCGCAAACAAAGTCACGGCGTCTCCGCTGTCTATCACCAGCATATCGGGCTCCAATGGTTCATTGGCAAGCGACTATGTTCTGAGTGCGACCAGTGCGTTTGTGCCCGCGACCATTACGCCTGCACCCGTGACGGTTTCATCGGCCACGATTGGAGGCACTTTGTCCAAAGCCTATGACGGTACGGCCGCTGCGCCAGGCGCAACCGTGACGGGTCTTGTGGTGGGTGCTGTTGCCGGAGATACCTTGGGTCTGGACACTTCGGGCATGAGTTTCGCTTATGGCGGCATCGAAGGTGCCAGCATGGTCCGTGTCTCCGGTCGCGCGCAGCTGAGAGTTGATCAGTCTTCTCGCGGCAGTCGTGTCTCAGACTACAGCTTTACCGACCCTGTGATTGCCGATGTGCCGGGTGAAATCGGCAAAAAGCCTGCACAAAACTCACCAATTCCTCCAACAGCACAGTCCAATGCAGTCAATGCGACGGTTGATCTGAATGTGGAAATGAAAAAAGAAAAGGTGGTGGCTGTTGCTGACGTGATCGCTTCTGCCAAGGTCGCGACGGAAGCACCGCAGATGAAGCTGTCTGCCACTTTGACCTTTGGTGTCGCCGACAGTTTGGGTATGGAGTTGGTTGTTTCGTCCAATGCCGCCAGCTTGACGACAGTTGATTCGGGGCCAGCCAAGACAGGCAGCGCCGACGACAGCGAGGTCAAAACCAATTCGGTGGCCTTGTTCAACCAGACGGGTGACAAAGTCTCTTCTGGTGGCGCACTCAGCATCGTGGAGCAAGGCAAAAACATGCGGGCTTCTGTGACAACAGCTGACACGGCCCCGTCATTGAACGTCAACTTGGCAGGCATGCGCTTTGTCAATGTGGACTTCAAGTTGCCTTCAGGCGCACCTAATCAGTTGAGCGTGGGGGTTTCTGCGGATGGCATGTTGGTGGTCAAGGTGCCTCCTGCGATGAAAGCGTCATCAGATGACCGCAGCTTGGCATTGATTGGCATGGCCACAGCCAAAGAGCGTCTGGATGTTCAGCCTTCAAGCGTTAAGGGCATAGTCATTCAGGTCGAGTAAAGCATTTTTACGCCGCTCTATTTTTATATCCAAGCATTAATATTGAGTCATTCTTCATGAACAAAGCAGAACTGATCGAAGCCATCGCCCATGACACCGACATGAGCAGAGCCGCTGCGGGCCGAGCACTCAATGCGGTGCTTGAAACCATCGTCAAGGCGGTGGCCAAAGAGCAGGACGTGCAGCTGTTAGGATTTGGCACATTCAAGTCGGCCAAGCGTGCAGCTCGATTGGGCAAAAACCCACGCACGGGCGAAGCTGTGAAGATTGCGGCGGCTACCGTTCCCAAGTTCTCTGCTGGAGCAGCCTTCAAGGCGACAGTCAACAAGAAGCAGTAAAGGCTTGTTCAGCTGGAATTTCAAAAGCCCAGCATGTGCACGGCCACCAATGCCAGAAAACCGGCAAACGCCCATTGCAGTTTGCGTTTGTCCATGCGCTGTGACAGGCGTGCGCCCCAGTTGGCAAATAGCATGCTGACTGAGCTGATGCCCGCAAATGCGGGCAGGTGCACATAACCCCAAGTTTGGGCTGTTTGTGGGCCGGTGATGGCCAAACCGATGGCGCCGATCAGTGAAATGGGGATGGCAACGGCAGAGCTCACCACGACG